>Ga0126381_100003771_pt1 | contig 16431 bp, 13 predicted proteins | sample PanSoiMetPlot_28_FD_96465 | JGI IMG/M metagenome (GOLD analysis project Ga0126381, IMG submission 96465) | Tropical forest soil microbial communities from Panama - MetaG Plot_28 | ecosystem: Environmental > Terrestrial > Soil > Tropical forest > Bulk soil | place: Panama | collected 2016-02-17 | reverse complement strand
GAGAGTCAGGATCGCGATCTCGTCGCGCCGCTCGATGCCCACCAGGCTCATGCGCTCCTCCTCTCGGCCGCGGCCCGCGAGAACAGCAGCGCGTGGAGGCGCCGGTCGGGCGACAGCTCGGGATGGAACGTCGCCGCGACGACGTTGGCCTGCCGCACGAGGACGGGTTCGCCGCGCAGGCTCCCGAGAACCTCGACGCCGTGTCCGGTCCCGCGGATCCGCGGCGCGCGGATGAAGACGGCGGGCATCGGCGCCCCGAGCGCCGGGCACGGGACCTCGGCGACGAACGAGTCGACCTGCCGCCCGTACGCGTTGCGCTCGATCGCCACGTCGATCAGGCCGAGGCTCTTTTGCACCGGGTTGGTCACCTCGCGCGCCAGCACGATCGCTCCCGCGCAGGTGCCGAGCACGGGCCGGCCGCTCCGCGCGAACGCCCGGAACGCCTCCTCCCAGGGCTCTCCTTCGAAGAACTTCCAGAGCGTCGTGGACTCGCCCCCGGGGACGATCAGGCCATCGGCTCGGTCGAGGTCGCCGGGCCGCTTGGCCTCGAAGCTTTCGACGCCGACCTCCGCGAGCGCCCGACGGTGCGCCTCGAAGTCGCCTTGCAGCGCGAGGACGGCGACTCCCCCGCCTTCCCCGCGCGGGCGCGTGTGCCCGGCCGTCACCATCCGCGCGTCTGGAGCTGGGCCTCTTCGGGCAGGCTCGCCGCCTCGATGCCCTTCATGCCCGAACCGAGCGACTCCTCGGCCGCGAGCAGCGCCTCGGCGTCGCGCCAGTGCGTCGTCGCCTTGACGATCGCGCGCGCCCGGTTCTCCGGATCGCTCGACTTGAAGATGCCCGAGCCGACGAAAATCGCCTCGGCGCCGAGCTGCATGCACAATGCCGCGTCGGCGGGCGTCGCGACTCCTCCGGCCGCGAAATTCGGGACCGGAAGCTTGCCTTTCTCCGCGACCTCGACGACCAGCTCGTACGGCGCCTGCAAGCGCTTGGCGGCCGCCATGAGCTCGTCCTTCGAGAGCTGCGTCAGCATCCGCATCTCGCGGTGAACCTCGCGGAGGTGCCGGACGGCGTGGACGATGTCGCCCGTGCCCGCCTCCCCTTTCGTCCGGATCATCGCGGCGCCCTCGCCGATGCGCCGCAGCGCCTCTCCGAGATTTCGGCAGCCGCACACGAACGGGACGCGGAACTCGTGCTTGGAGACGTGGTTCTCCTCGTCGGCCGGCGTGAGGACCTCGGACTCGTCGATGAAATCGACTTTCAGGGCCTCGAGCACACGTGCCTCGGCGAGGTGGCCGATGCGGCACTTCGCCATCACGGGGATCGACACGGCCTCCTGGATCTCCCGGATCTTCGATACCGGCGACATGCGCGCGACTCCCCCGTCGCGCCGGATGTCCGCCGGCACGCGCTCGAGCGCCATCACGGCAGCGGCGCCGGCCGCCTCGGCGATCTTCGCCTGCTCGGCGTTGACGACGTCCATGATGACGCCGCCCTTCAACATCTCCGCCAGACCCACTTTCAGACGAAACGACTCGCTCATGAGCATTGCGTGCCTCCTGCCTCGGGGTTTCTCACACGACCGGCGCGGCGAGAGCCGCGCTCGATCCCCTTTGAACCTGTCGAATGGCCTCGCCGAGCAGAGCGATCCCGGTCGGAATGTCCCGGCGCTCGACCCGCGAGACCGAAAGGCGGACGTTCGCCCGGTCCTCGCCCCGGGGATCGAAGTCCTGCCCCGGCGAAACGCCGACGCCGCGGGCCGCGGCCGCCTCCGCGACGCGACGCCCCGAAATTCCGCCAGGGAGCTGGAGCCAGAAGAGCGGGTTCGAGCCTTCCCCGCCCCACCATTGGACGTCGGGCAGGCTCTGCGCGAGCGCCGCGGCCGCCGCCGCCGAGCGCAGCGACACCTCCTCGGCTCGGACCGCGCGAGCCTTCCGGTCGGACCCGGCCCGGAGGAATGCGGCGACCGCCGCCTGCAGCGGCACGGGCGTCTGGAAATCGGTCGCCTTTTTCATGCGGGCGAGGCGCTCGACGACCGGCCGCGCGGCGGCGATCCAGCCGATCCGGAATCCCGGCACGAGATCCTTCGAGAGCGTGCCGAGCCAGACGGTCTGCTCCGCGTCGCGGGCGGCGAGCGGGAGGCGGCCCGGCTCGGGCTCCTCGTAACCGTCTTCAATCACGAGCGCGCCGGCCGAGCGCGCCGCATCGAGCAGGGCGGCGCGGCGCTCCTCGTTCGCCGTCACTCCGGTCGGGTTCTGGCGCTCCGGCATGAGATAGACGACCTTCGCGCCGTGGGACAGGAGCGGCTCGGGGTCCGGCCCGGAGACGTCCATGGGAAGCGGCAAAAGGCGAACGCCGGCCAGGCGCGCCAGAGCCAGTGCGCCCGAATACGTCGGAGATTCGACGGCGACGACGTCGTCCGGGTCCGTGAAGGTCCGGAAGAGCAGATCCAGGCCCTGCTGCGCGCCGCTGACGACGAGGATCTCGTCGGCGGTGCGGGTGATTCCGATCTCGGCGATTCGGCGCGAGATCTCGCTCCGCAACTCCTCGAGGCCGAGCGGGGGAGCGTACTGCCAGAGATCGCGGCGGCGGCTCCAGGAGTAAGCGAGGGTCCGCGTGAACTCCTCGAGGGGGAAGAAGCGCTCATCCGGAGCCAGGCGTGAGAAATCGGCGACCCACGGCGAGCGCGTGAACAGGGGAGTCTCGTCGGCCAGGTCCGCGGCGCGGCGCGAAAGCAGATCCTCGACCCGCGGCGCCCGGGCCCCCAGGCGCGCGGGCCCCCGCCCCCGGACGGTGGTTCCGCTGCCGACCCTCCCGGCCACGAGGCCTTCCTGCTGGAGGCGCCGGTACGCCGCCTGGACGCTTCCGCGGTTGATCCCGAGGACGGCCGCGAGCTCCCTCGTCGTCGGGAGCCTCGTGTTCTCGTCCACGGCCCCGGCGGCAATCCAGCGTTCGATGGCGGCATAGACCTGATCGGCGAGCGGAAGACCCGAGCCTCGCTCGATCGAGATCCTCGATGGATCCAATTGGCCCGCCATCGAACCAATTGTATTGTTAGACGACCCGCGGAGCAAGCGAGGGAACTGCCGCGTGGTGTTCTCGATTTTCCGTAGTCTGTATCTACTAAACCCCGTCAAATCAGTAGATACAGGATATCTACAGCAGCTTCAGGCGCCGTGCTTGCGCAGCTCGTCCTCGAGGGTGCGTGAAAACTGAAACTCGCGCTCGGTTTCGGACAGATTCTTGCGCCTGGCCAGCGCCGTTCGGACTTTCTCCTCGAAACCGTCGAGCTCGTTGTAGCTGTCGGTCAGCTCGCGAACGACGGCGCGGCGCGCCGTCTCGTCGTCGGATTTCTGCTCGAGGTTATGGCTGTCCTTGAGCGCCTTCAGGATCACCCGGGAGAGGTAGAGGATCCGATCGGGCGAGACCTTCACGACGGCCTCCCCGCCCGCAGCTCCTCGGTAAACGGGTGCCGGAAGAGCTGTTCGAGCACGTCCGCCGGCAGGGCCGCGACGTCGGCGCCCATGAGCGCCGCGTCGAGGACGTGGATGGGGTTGCGGGCGTCCGAGACCACGATCTGCGTCTGGAAGCCGTAGTTGTCGTATACGCGGATGATCTGCTCGACGAGGTCCATGCCGATCGCCCCGGCGTCGTCGAGCATCCCGACGGCCGGCGCCACGTAGCTGACGTTGGCCTTGGCCGCAATGAGGCCCTGTGCCATCGAGAAGCAGCCGGCGGCGCACGTGGCGATCTGGTCCTGGGAGAAGAGCCGCGCGACGCGCATTCCCTCGGGCTTGAGCGGCAGGCGGATGACGATGTCCTTGCCGAGCTTGGCGAGCTCGCGGCCCTCCTTGTACATCCCCTTGGGATCGTCCGAGCCCGTCTCGACGAGCACCGGACCGTCCGTCAGCGAGGCGAGCTCGCGGACCGCCTTGCGGTAGTCGAGCCCCGCTTCCTCGGCGTTTCCGAGGGAGACCCAGGCGCCGTCGAGGAGTCCGAGGTCCTTGACGCGGCGGGCGTCCTCCGGATCGGCGCTGTCGAGGAAAAAGCGCATGGGGGGCGGATTCTATATCGCGGGGGAAGGGTCAGCCGCGGACGGAATCCGGGCGGGGGAGAGGGCGCCGGGCGCTATTCCTCGTCGTCCTCGTCGTCGCCGAGGAAGTTCGTCCCGCTCGGCTTCTTGCCTTTGCCCGCCGGGGTCGGCGGCGCCGCGGCCGGCAGAGAGGCCTGCGGTTCGTCTTCCGCTTCGTCCGGCTCCGCGAGCTTGGCGACCCCGACGACGCGATCCCCGTCCTCGAGCTGGATGACGCGGACGCCCTGCGCGGCGCGGCCCGTCTCCCGGATGTCCTTGACCTTGATCCGGATCAGCTGCCCGCGCTGCGTGATGAGCAGCAGCTGATCGGCGTCGGTCACGGATTTGATGCCGGCCACCGGGCCGTTCTTGTCGGTGACCTTGACGTTGATGACGCCCGAGCCGCCGCGCCCCTGGAAGCGGTATTCGGCGACCTCCGAGCGCTTGCCGTAGCCGTTCTCGGTGACCGACAGGAGGTGCGCATTCTCGTCGACGACGTCCATCTCGACGACCTCGTCGTTGTTCTTCTTCAACGTGACACCGATGACGCCCGTCGTGTCGCGGCCCATGGGGCGGACGTCCTTCTCGGAGAAGCGGATGCCCATGCCCTGGCGTGTGCCGATGAAGATCTGGTCGTCGCCGCCCGTGATGCGTACCGACAGCAGCGAGTCGCCTTCCTCCAGGTTGATCGCGATGATGCCGCCCGAGCGGACGTTCGAGTACATCGAGAGCGCCGTCTTCTTGACGACGCCGCTGCGGGTCGCGAACATCAAGTAGCGGTCCTCGGGGAAGTCCTTCGTCGCGGCCATGGCGACGATGCGCTCGTTCGGGCCGAGCGAGAGCAGGTTGACGATCGCCTTGCCACGCGTGGCCGGGCCGAGCTGGGGAAGGTCGTAGACCTTGATCCAGTGCATCCGGCCGCGCGACGTGAAGGCCAGGATGTAGGCGTGCGTCGAGGCCACGAACAGGTGCTCGACGAGGTCCTCTTCCTTGGTCGTCGCGCCGATGCGGCCCTTGCCGCCGCGGCGCTGGGCGCGGTAGAGCGACAGGGGGGAGCGCTTGATGTAGCCGCCGCGGGACACGGTGATGACCATGTCCTCCTCGACGATGAGGTCCTCGATGTCGATCTCGGTCGCCTCGGCCACGATCTGCGTCCGCCGCTCGTCGCCGAACTGTTTGCGGATGTCTTGCAGCTCGCCGACGATGATGTCGAGGACCAGCTTCTCGGACCCCAGGATCTCCTGGAGCTTGGCGATCAGCGCCAGGACCTCCTTGTACTCGACCACGATCTTGTCGCGCTCGAGCCCCGTCAGCCGCTGCAGCCGCATGTCCAGGATGGCCTGGGCCTGGACCTCGTCGAGCCGGAGTACGTCGGTCCCCTTGCCCTTCTCCCCGGCCGTCGAGAGCGACGTGCCGACGAACTTCTCGAGACCCGCCCGGGTCATCGAGACCTCGGCGACGAGGCGATCCCGGGCCTCCTTGGGGTCCTTAGAGGCCCGAATGATCTTGATGACCTGGTCGATGTTCGCGAGCGCCAGGGCGAGGCCGCGCAGCAGGTGCGCGCGCTCCTCGGCCTTCTTGAGGTCGAACTGCGTGCGGCGGATGACGACCGTCTTGCGGTGATCGATGAAGTGGCGCAGGAGGTCCGAGAGCGGAAGAACGCGCGGCTGGTTGTTGACGATCGCGAGGAAGATGATCCCGAACGAGCTCTGCATCGGCGTTAGCGCGTAGAGCTTGTTCAGGATGACCTGGGCGTTCTCGCCGCGCTTCAACTCGACGACGATCCGCATGCCCTCGCGGTTGGACTCGTCGCGCAGATCGGCCACGCCGTCGAGCTTCTTGTCGTTGACCAGCTCGGCGATGCGCTCGATGAGCTTGGCCTTGTTGACCTGGTAAGGGATCTCGGTGACGACGATCGACTCCTTGTCGCCCCGAGCGGCCTTTTCGACCATCGCCCGGGCGCGGACCTGCACCGAGCCTCGCCCCGTCTTGTAGGCGTCTCTGATGCCCTGGGCGCCGTGGATGAAGCCGGCGGTGGGGAAGTCGGGGCCGGGCAGCTTCTTCATCAACTGGGCGAGCGTCGCCTCGGGGTGCTTGATGAGCTCGACCGTGGCGTCCACGACCTCGGCCAGGTTGTGCGGCGGGATGTTCGTCGCCATCCCGACCGCGATGCCGGTCGACCCGTTGACGAGAAGGTTCGGGAACTTCGCGGGAAGCACGGTGGGCTCGACGAGCGAGCCGTCGTAGTTCGGCGTCCAGTCCACCGTCTCCTTCTGGATGTCATCGCCGAGAAGCTCCTCGGCCAGGCGCGTCAGGCGGACCTCGGTGTAGCGGTCGGCCGCCGCGTTGTCGCCGTCGATCGAGCCGAAGTTCCCTTTCCCGTCCACCAGCGGATAGCGCATCGCGAAGTCCTGCGCCATGCGGACGATCGTGTCGTAGACGGGAGCGTTGCCGTGCGGGTGGTACTTCCCCATCACGTCGCCGACGATGCGCGCCGACTTGCGGAAGGGCTTGTTGTGGAGGTTGCCCTGGTCCCACATGCCGTAGAGGCAGCGCCGGTGGACGGGTTTCAAGCCGTCGCGCACGTCGGGCAGCGCGCGACCGATGATCACCGACATCGCGTAGTCGAGGTACGAGCGGCGGACCTCTTCCTCGATCGTGACCGGGACTTTTTCTTCGGGAGTCAGCAGATTCGTGGTCATGCGTGGACTAGATGTCCAGGTTCCTCACGTTCAGTGCGTTGTCCTCGATGAACTCCCGGCGAGGCTCGACCGCGTCGCCCATGAGGATCGAGAAGATCTCGTCCGCCTCGACGGCGTCCTCGACTTTGACGTGGAGCAGGCGCCGCTTCTCCGGGTTCATCGTCGTTTCCCAGAGCTCCTCGGGGTCCATTTCGCCGAGGCCCTTGTAGCGGCTGATCGTCAGCCCCTTCTTGGCCGACTCGTAGACGGCGTCTACGACGGCGGCGAGCGTCTGATGGCGCTCCTTGTCGCCGTTCTTCGTGACGACGTACGGCCCGTCGAGGAATGCCCCGATCGCCTTGGCCGTCTCCCGGATGCGCTTGACCTCGTAGCTGCCGATAAACTCGGCGTCGATCAAGACCTCACGGGAGACGCCGTTGACGCGACGATGCAGCGACAGGGCCCAGCCCGAGTGCTCCTCGTCGGCGACGACCTCGACTTTCTCGGCGTCGAAGGCCCGCGCCGCCTTGGCCAGCTCCTCGACTTTCTTCTTCTGGGCGAAGTCCTCTTTGCCGAGCATGCCCCGGTCGAGCAGGGCCCGGACGAGCTCTTCCGGGATTCCGCGCATACCGAGCTTGCCCACGTGGCCGCGGTACTCCTCCATCTTCTCGAGGAGCGACACGAGCTTGGCGCCCGAAACTCCGGCCCCCGACATCTCCGATGACAGCGTCCGGTCGTCCCCGATGCGGCCGAGCAGGAACTTCGACATCGCCTTCTCGTCCTTGAGGTACGTCTCCTTCTTGCCCTCCGCGACTTTGAAGAGGGGCGGCTGCGCGATGTAGAGGTAGCCCTTCTCGATGAGCGCCGACATGTGACGGAAAAAGAACGTCAGGAGCAGGGTCCGGATGTGGGAGCCGTCGACGTCGGCGTCCGTCATGATCACGATCTTGTGGTACCGGATCCTCTCCGCGTCGAAGTCCTCGCCGATTCCGGTGCCGAGCGCCGTGATGAGCGCGCGGATCTCGGCGAACCCGAGCATCTTGTCCAGGCGCGCCTTCTCGACGTTCAAAATCTTTCCGCGCAGCGGCAGGATCGCCTGGGAGCGCCGGTCCCGGCCTTGCTTGGCCGAGCCACCGGCCGAATCGCCCTCGACGATGAAGATCTCGGAGAAGGCGGGGTTTTTCTCCTGGCAGTCGGCGAGCTTGCCGGGCAGCGAGCCCGAGTCGAGCGCCCCCTTGCGCCGCACGAGCTCGCGGGCCTTGCGCGCGGCCTCGCGGGCCCGCGCCGACTCGACGATCTTCTCGACGATGCGCTTTCCGACGCGCGGGTTCTCCTCGAGGAACGAGCCGAGCTTGTCGTAGACGACCTGCTGGACCCACGTCTTGACTTCCGAGGAGACGAGCTTGTCCTTGGTCTGCGAGGAGAACTTCGGGTCCTTGATCTTGACGGAGACAACCGCGGTCAGGCCCTCGCGGCAGTCGTCGCCGGAGAGAGTCGTTTCCTTGAGCGCCTTCGTGAGTCCGTTCGCCTCTGCGTACTTCTGGATCGCCCGCGTCAGCGCGGTCTTGAATCCCTCGATGTGCGTGCCGCCGTCCCGGTTGTTGATCGTGTTCGTGAACGAGAAGAGCGTCTCGGCATAGCCCTCGTTCCACTGGAGGGCCACCTCGACGCGCTCCTTGTCGGCGTCCCGCTTGGGGTCGCCGGTGCCGCCCTTGACCTCCTGGAAGAAGATGACCTTGTCGTGGATCGGCTGCTTGGCCTTGTTCAGGTGCTCGACGAAGGACCGGATGCCGCCCTCGTAGGCGAAGTCGTGCTTCTTGTCGGTCCGCTCGTCGTGGATCGAGATCTTGACGCCGGGGTTCAGGAATGAGAGCTCGCGCAGCCGCTGCGACAGGCTGTCGAAGTGGAACTCGGTGACGGAGAAGATCTCGGGATCCGGCCAGAACGTCACTTTGGTCCCGGTCTTCTTCGACGTGCCGACCGCCTTGATCGGTGCAGCCGGACGGCCCTTCTCGTAGGCCTGCTGCCAGACCTTGCCGTCGCGCAGCACCTCGACCTCGAGGCGCTTGGACAGGGCGTTGACGACCGATACGCCGACGCCGTGGAGTCCGCCCGACACCTTGTAGGAGTTGTCGTCGAACTTCCCGCCCGAGTGCAGGTCCGTCATGATGATCTCGAGCGTCTCGCGCTTGTGCTCCTTGTGCATGCCGACCGGAATTCCGCGCCCGTTGTCCTAGACCGTGACGGAGTTGTCGGGGTGGATCGTGACGGTGATGTGGTCCGCATAGCCGACCTGCGCCTCGTCGATCGAGTTATCGACGAGCTCGAAGACCATGTGGTGGAGACCCGACAGGTCGTCGGTGTCCCCGATGTACATCCCGGGACGCTTGCGAACGGCCTCGAGGCCCTTCAGCAGCTTGATCGAATCGGTGGTGTACGCCGTGCTGCTCATGGCCGTCCCCGGCCGCCGCGGACGGCGCGCAGCGGCGCCGAGGACGAGGCCGATCCCGCGCGCACCTCGATCACCGCCGCCGCGCGACGCGCCCAGCGACCGCTCGCCGACACCGTCGTCAGGACGACCGCCGCATCGGCCGGCAGCGCCTCGAAGAATTCCTCGGCCGAGGCCTCCGAAAGCCCGGCGTCGAAGTCGTCGGCGCCGAACAGGGGAGCCTCCCCCGCCGCCGCCGCCACCGAGCGCCACTCCGCGAGACGGACGAGGGCCATCGTCCGCGCGATCTCCCCCGAGGAGGCCTCCGCCGCCAGGGGCCGCTCCCTTCGGGTCCAGACGAGGTCGTCGCGGTGGGGCCCGGCCAGCGAGTACCCGCGGCGCTTCTCCAGCGAAGCGACCCGACGGCAGGCCGCGCGGATCTCATCGGGGTCGTCGGCGCCTCCGGCGTATGCGGCGCGAATCCCGGAATAGTCGCCTCCGGCTTCTGCGGCGAGGGCGCGAAACTCCCGATCCCAGAGGTCGAGCGCCGCGGCGCGGTGGCGCCGCACGGCCGCGCCCGCAATGGACAGCTCCTCTGTCCAGGCGTCGAGCTCATCGTCGCGCAGCGCTGTCCCCGCCTTCCCGCGGGCGAGCAGCGCGTTGCGCTCCTTCAGGGCCGCGGCGTAGCGGGCGAGATCGGCGCCGGCCGCGGGCCGCGTCCCGACCACGAGCCGGTCGAGGAATCGGCGGCGGGCAGCCGGGGAGCCGAGCACGATCTCGCGGTGCTCGGGCGCGAGGAAAACGGCGGGAGCGACCTCCGAGACCTCCCGGAACCCGACGGACTTTCCGGCGCGCGCGAAGGCGCGTCCCTCCTCGCGGGACCACGTGACGGCCAGGCGCTCCTCGCCGCGGCGGCCGGAGACGGTTCCCTCGATGCCGAACCGCTCCCCGTCCCGGGCCATCTCGGAGGCCACCGCCCCGCGGAAGGAGCGTTGGCCGCACAGGAGCGCCGCCGCCTCGAGCAGGTTCGTCTTGCCCTGGGCGTTCTCCCCCGTGACGAGCGTGACGCCGGCGCCGAAGGAAACGGGATCCGGGGTGAGGTTTCGGAAGCCCTGAGTCGTGAGTTCGTAGAGGTGCAATCGGTTCCTTTACCGGTCAGAGCCGCATCGGCATGACGACGTACGTGTATCGCGAGGCGCCTTCGATGCCGCCCTCGGGCTGGCACAGGCACTGCGTGTTCTCGTCCTTGAGTTCGAGTCGGACTCTCGGAGACTCCGCCTCCTCGAAAAAGTCCAGCAGGTACTGGGCGTTCAAGCCGATCGAGAGCGGCTCGCCGTCGTAATCCACGTCGAGCGTCTCCGTGCCTTCGCCGAGCTCCTGGCTCGCGGAGGCAATCGTCAATAGTCCCTTCTCGAGCGAGAGCTTGACGCCGCGCGATCTCTCCGACGAGAAGAGTGCCACGCGGCGGATGGCCGCCTGGGAATCGCTCGTCGGGACCGTCGCGATCCGATCATTCGACTTCGAGAGGATCTTTTCGTAGTCGGGAAAGTTCACGTCGAGAAGGCGGGCGATGAGCTGTCGGTTCCCGACGGTGAAGAGTAGGTGGTTCTCGGAGTGCCGGATTTCGACGCGAGCGTCCTCGCCGCCGTCCATCTTGAGGATCTCGCTCAGGGCCTTCTTCGGGATCAGGACGTTTGGGAGGGTGGCTTTGGCGTCCTCCTTCGGGAAGTCGATGAGTGCCAGCCGGTGGCCGTCGGTCGCGACGAGCTCGAATTCCTTACCCTTGTCCTTGAGCAGCGCACCCATGAGCTGGAAGCGAGTCTCCTCGGCCGAAACCGCATATAAGACCTTACGGGTCAATCGCTTCCATAGATCGAGTGGAAAGGAAATTCCCTTCTTGGCTTCGACCTTGGGGACTGTCGGAAAGTCCTCGGAAGGCTGAGCCACCAGTCGGAAACTCGACCTCTGGCAGGTCACCCCGAGGTAGTGGTTCTCCATCAGCTTCAAAGCCACGTCTGCCTCGGGAAGGTTCCGGATCAGGTCGAAAAGTTTCCGGGCCGGGACCGTCACGCTTCCCGGCCGAGTGACCTTCGCCTCCGCCTGGGAGAGCAGCGTCAGATCCAGATCCGTCGACGTGAAGCTCAAGTGTCCGTCGGAGGCGCGAAGGAGGATGTTGGAGAGGATCGGGATCGTATTTTTCCTCTCGACGACCCCCTGCATGAGCGTGAGCTCATTCAAGAAATCGCCCCTCTTGACCGTCAATTCCATGGGGTTTTCCCACCTCCGAACAGAGAAAAAAGTCTATCACATTTAACCGTATTCGTAGGCGCGAGCAAAAATCCGAGACATCGAAAAAAGCCAATAGAAATGGGCTCGAAATGCATGTCGCTCCTGCGGATCGATCGCGATCTTCTCCACAGATCGCGACTCCGGAGAGAAGCTGTTTTCGAGTGCGGAAATCGATACGGAGGAAAAGCTCCGGGACTCGACCGAGTCGTCAACGGTAGGGCTCGAGAAAGCCCTCCACCACCCTGCGGAAATCCGCGTCGTCCTCGAGCATCCGCTCGATCTTTTCGACCGAGTGCATCACCGTCGAATGGTGCTTGTCGTTGAAGAGCCGGCCGATCTCCGGATACGACAGGGGGGTCAGCTTCCGGCACAGGTACATGGCGACCTGGCGAGGGAAGGCGACCGGCTTGGCGTTCGACTTGGCCTTCATATCCGAGACCCGGAGCCCGTAGTGGAAGGCCACCGCCTTGAGGATCTCGGAGGGTACGGCCCGATGCTCCTCGTTTCCGACGATGTCCCGGAGGGTCTCTTTGGCGAGCTCGACCGATAGGGGCTTGCCCGTCAGCGACGAGAAGGCAAGGACCCGGTTCAACCTCCCCTCCAATTCCCGAACGTTGGACTTGACGGTCCCGGCGATGAAGAGGGCGACGTCGTTGGGCACGTCGGCCTTATCCGCGGCGGCTTTCTTGCGGATGATCGCGACCTTCATCTCGAGATCCGGAGGCTGGATGTCCGCGATCAGGCCCCACTCGAACCGGGAGCGCAGACGCTCCTCGAGCGTGGGGATCTCCTTCGGCAGCGCGTCGGAGGTTACGACGATCTGTTTCTGCGCGTCGTGGAGCGCATTGAACGTGTGGAAGAACTCCTCCTGCGTCGAGTCCTTGCCCGCGATGAACTGAACGTCGTCCATCAGGAGGACGTCGAGCTCGCGGTAGCGGCGCTTGAATTCGTGCATGCGCTCGAAGCGCAGGGCGTTGATCAGGTCGTTCAAGAAGCGCTCGGCCGAGAGATACAGCACTCGAGAATCGGGACTGCGCTGCAGGATCTCGTGGGCGATCGCGTGCATCAGATGCGTCTTTCCGAGACCGACGCCCCCGTAGAGGAAGAGCGGGTTGTACGAACGCGACGGCGATTCGGCCACCGCGCGGGCCGCCGCGTGGGCAAACTGGTTCGAGGACCCGACGACGAAGTTCTCGAAGGTGAAGCGCGGGTTGCCGGGAGCTTCGCGGCCGGCCGAGGCCGGGGCCGACGCGGAGGGGCCGGCCGGATCGGCCATTTCCGCACCCCCGGCTTCGAAGCGGATCGAAAGCTCCGGGAAACCGGCATCGGCCGCCTCGCGGGCGATCAGCGCGCCGTGGCGGGACTCGATCCAGTCGGCAAAAACGCGCGAGGGCACCGAAACCGTCAGGAGTCCCGGCCCGGCTTCCGGGTCAAACGCGAGCTGGCGCGTCGGACCGAACCAGGTCTTCAGCTCCTTGGCGTCGAGCTTTCCCTCGAGCTGCTTGAGGATGGAGGTCCAGATCTCCGTCATCGCCAAAACCTCGATTTCCACAAGATTTCCACAGCTGTGGAAGCACCTGCGGACACCCGGGGGGCGGGAGTATATGCCTTTGATTCGCGATGCGCGATACGAGAAGCGAGATGCGAGATCGTCTTGCGCTCCAGGCATCTCGCATCCGGGGTCCCGCATCCCGCATCAGTATCTTTCCTTGACTTCTGCTCCCCCCGCACCTAGCATTCCCGCTCTTTATGAAGCGCACCTACCAGCCGAACAACCGACGCCGCAAGCGCACGCACGGCTTCCTCGTCCGGATGCGGACGCGGTCGGGCCAGGCCGTCCTGTCGGCGCGCCGCCGGAAGGGGCGCAAAAGACTCACGGTGTGAACTCGAGCCCGGCCGTCTCCGAGGGCTTCTCCCGGAACGACCGCCTCCGCCAACGCAGGGAATTCGAAGAGTGCTACGCCTCCGGAGCGCGCGTTTCCGGCCGACATCTCCAGGTCTTCGTGCTGCCGGCCGGAGGGTCGACCGCCCGCACCCGTCTCGGGATCTCGGTTCCGAAGCGCGTGGGCAGCGCCGTCGTTCGCAACCGGGTCCGTCGCCGGCTGCGCGAAATTTTTCGGCGGACGCGCAGCGCGACGATCTCATCGCCGGTTTCGCTCGTCGTGAACGCTCGGCCATCGGCCGCGACGGCCACGTTTCGAGAGCTCTCGGAGGACTTCGCCTCGGCGGTGACGCGCGCCCTGTCGCGCCTTCCGCGGCCGTGACCGCCGCCGCGCGGTTCGCCGTGGCTCTGCTCGACGCCTACAAACGTTTCCTCTCGCCGTTGCTGCCACGGGCGTGCCGGTACGAGCCGACCTGCTCGGTCTATGCGCGGGAGGCGATCGTCCGCTACGGATTGCCGAAAGGTACGGGACTCGCATTGAAGCGCCTCGCCCGCTGCCATCCCTTCCACCGCGGCGGCCTGGACCCGGTGCCCTAAGTGGAAAAACGGCTTCTCGCCGCCGCCGGGCTCTCGCTCGTGGTGCTCCTCGCCTGGGAATGGCTCGGGCCGAAGCCTCCGCGCCGTCCCGCGCCCCCGGTCATCCCGACGCCGGCGTCGTCGTCGGCTCCGGCAGCCGGTGTTTCCAACGCGTCCGCGCCGACCGCATCCGAGGCGGCCGCGGCGGCTCCGGCGCTGCCCGCTCCCGCGAGCGCCGAGGCCGAGACTCTCACCACCATCTCGAACGACGTCGTCCGTGCGACGTTTTCCAACCGCGGCGGGGTGCTGACCTCCTTCGTGCTCACCGGACACTTCGACGAGCAGAAAAAGCCGCTCGAGCTCGTGCGGACGCTTCCTCCGGAGCTTCCGAGAAACCTGAGCCTCGACTTCGGCGCCGATTCGGCGACGACGAAGAAAGTCTCCCAGGCGCTCTTCGTCGTGGAGCGGGACGCGAACGACCACGTCCGGTTCCGCTACGCCGACGGGGGTGTCGCCGTCGAGAAGGAGATCCGGCTCGGCAAGGGGTATCTCTTCGACATCTCGGTTCGCGTCACGGGGCCGGCCTACGGAGTCGTGCTGGGCCCGGGGCTGCGGAACCCGACCGACGCCGAGCGGGCGTGGCGCTACGTTATGCCCACGTCGGCGATCTTCGCCACGGCCAACGGTTTGAAAGTCGTCAATCCGCAGAAGGCGACGGACAAGGACGTCTGGCCGCTGCCGGCGCGGAGCTTCGCCGGCATCGAGGACAACTACTTCCTGCAAGCGCTCATCCCGAAAGTGCCGACCACCGGCCGCGTGGCGACTTTCTCGGTGCCGCGTCCGGAGGGTAAGCCGGTGCTCGAGATCGCGACCGTCGTGTCGGGCCCGGGCGTCCTCGACGCCTCCGCCTACATGGGACCCAAGGACGTCACGATCCTCGAGAGTTACGGTCTCAATCTCGAGCGAACCGTGGACTTCGGCTGGTACGGAGTCCTCGCGCGGCCGCTGCTGTGGTTGATGCGCAAGGCCTACGGCCTCGTCGGCAACTGGGGCCTCGCGATCCTCGTCGTCACCTTCCTCATCCGCGTTCTGCTCTTCCCGTTGACGGCCAAGAGCTACGTCTCGATGAAGAAGATGCAGAAGCTCGCGCCGAGGATCAACGCGATTCGCGACAAGTACAAGAAGGCGAAGTCCGACCCGGCGCAGCGGCAGAAGATGAACACCGAAATGATGGCGCTGTACCAGGCCGAGGGCGCGAACCCGATGAGCGGCTGCCTCCCGATGATTCTCCAGCTGCCGATCCTCTTCGCGTTCTACAAGGTCCTGTCGAACGCGATCGAGCTGCGCCAGGCGCCGTTCTTCCTCTGGGTCAAGGACCTCTCGGCGATCGACGGAACCTACATCCTCGTGATCCTGATGATCGTGTCCATGTACGTGCAGCAGGCGATGACGCCGTCCACGATGGACCCGGCCCAGAAGAAGATCTTCATGTTCATGCCGGTCTTCATGGGGTTCGTGTTCAAGGACATGCCCGCGGGCCTCGTGCTGTACTGGCTGTTTTCCAACCTGCTGACCATCGTGCAGCAGCTCGTGATGAACCGAATCGTGAAGGAGGACGACCCGGCGCCGCCCGCGCGGGGCGCCAAAGCGCTCAAGCAGGCGCGCGCCTGAGGTCGTAGACGGGACGATGCGATACGAAGCGAAGACGGAAGAAGACGCGGTCGCCGGCGCCGCCCGCGCGCTCGGGAAGCCGGCCGCGGAGCTCAAGTACACGGTGATCCGAGACGAAAAGGCCTTCTGGGGAGGCCGGGTCGTGGAAATCGAGGTCGAGGACGGCGAAGCTCGCGAGTCGAAAGCCGTGAGCCGTGAACCGGAATCCGAGGCCGAGCCGCAGGCCGCGCCAGCAGCGCCGGCTCCCGCGGCGGCGACTCCCGCACTCGAGGTCGACGGGGTCGCGACCGTCGAGGCGACGCTGACCGAGCTCCTCTCCGCTGCGGGCCTCCTCGTCGAGACGCGCCGCCGCGAGGTCAACGGCGACGAGATGCTCTTCGAGCTCTTTGGCGACGACGTCGAGCCGCTCCTCGCCAACAAGGGCGAAGGACTGACGGGCCTCGAGGTCCTCGTCGGACGGATCGCCTCCAAGCGGGTCGGCCGACCCGTGCACCCCCGCCTCGATGCCGAAGGCTTCCGCGCCCACCGCAAGGAGGCGCTCGAGGAGCTGGCCCACACGTCGGCCGACGAGGTGCGCCGCACGCGGCGGCCGACGCTGCTGCCGCCCCTCGCTCCCTGGGAGCGGCGCCTCGTCCACCTGGCCCTCGCCGAGGATCCAGAGCTCGAGACCGAGTCCGAAGGCGACGGCTTCCTCAAACGCGTGGAGGTCCGGCTCAAGGCTCGCTAACGGGGACCGCGTTTGCGCCCCGGCGACGTCTTCCTCGACACCATCGCGGCTCTGGCGACGCCGGCCGGTCGCTCCGCGCTCGCCGTCGTCCGCCTCTCGGGCCCGGAG
>Ga0126381_100003770_pt1 | contig 16431 bp, 13 predicted proteins | sample PanSoiMetPlot_28_FD_96465 | JGI IMG/M metagenome (GOLD analysis project Ga0126381, IMG submission 96465) | Tropical forest soil microbial communities from Panama - MetaG Plot_28 | ecosystem: Environmental > Terrestrial > Soil > Tropical forest > Bulk soil | place: Panama | collected 2016-02-17 | reverse complement strand
TTGGTAGGACTAGGGAGGAGGCATTCCAAGCGGTTGCGGAACCGTGTCTATGGGTGAGCAATGTCTATGCGACGCGGCGCAATCTGGACGGGTCCCTGCCGCCCGAGTCGGCTCGCATAACGATGGAGCAGTTGCGCAAGGCCCATGAAACTGGCAGCCGCGCCGGCTTCGCTACTCCTATAGCGGGTACGGTGGAGGACGTTACGGAGCGATTCTTGCGCATTGTGCGCGGGGAGCAAGGCCTGATCACCCACATTGGCATCGAAGTGCGCCCGCCGGGAACCAAGACCGAAGACGTTGAGCGTACGATGAGGCTATTCGCACAGGAAGTGATGCCGGTGCTTAAGGCGGAAGCAGCGAAAGTTCATGGAGCTGGTCGTGCCATTGGTTGATATGGCGAGTTCGATGGGGAATTCAGCTCAAATGAACGCTAATCGATTTGATGTCGTCAGTAGTTTGGAACCTCAACCTGGGCGAAGCGGAATTCAGATGGCCCATGAGGAGAATAGATATGGTTCCCGAAAAAGTTCACTTTGTCGGAAGCATCGCTCTAGACAGTGTCGAGGAGGTTTTTCGCACGCTGGGATCTCTCCTCGGCCGCAGGCTTTGCCGAGTCCCGGATGGCGAACCTGGGGGGCGCAGGCTTTGGATCAGCTGGCAGTATCCCTTGCTGCGTGCGCAGCCCTTTCTCAAACCGGATCCCAAGGCTCCGGATCAAACCACAGGCTTTCTGCCTTTATCGCTGGCCGACGGCGTTAAGGCGGCCGAAGTGCATTTCGGCGAATTGGGGTATGCACGCGAGGCGCGAGCCTCCTACCAGGATTTCCTGACGACGAGAAAGCGGGGTGAACTGCCACCAAACGTGAGATTTCAGGTTTCGTTGCCGACCCCTTTCGCAGTGATCTACCCGTTCTGTTCATCGGGAGACGAGGGCGTCATCGAGAACGCGTATGAAAAGGCAATGCTTCGAGAAGTCGAACAGATCTCTCGTGCCATTCCCCACAACGATTTGTGTGTCCAGTGGGACGTATGCCTCGAAATGCTGTTGTGGGATGGCCGCCTTGCCTACATGGGCAGCCTGCCTGCGGATTTGCATGGCGAAATCTTGCAGCGAATGAAACGCCTCTCGACGGCGATCCCAGTCGATGTCGAACTCGGATTCCATCTATGCTACGGCGACTGGGACGGGAAACATTTTGTCGAACCTCTTGACGCAACAAAGCTCGTTGAAATAGCGAACGCGCTGACGGTGGCGGTGAGCAGACCGATCTCATATATTCACATGCCGGTGCCCGTCGATCGGGCAGATGACGCTTACTTCGAGCCCCTGAGTAAACTTCGCCTCTCGCCCGGCACAGAATTGTATCTTGGCGTTGTTCACAGCGACGGAATCGACGCTACGAAGAAGCGCATTGCGACAGCGAGCAAGTATGTCACTGACTTCGGCATTGCGACGGAATGTGGCATCGCTCGATGCAGAACACCACAGGTGGTTCGCTCTCTGCTTGAGGTTTACGCTGGAGCCTCACAGGAGCCAACGCCGGCAGGAACTAGCAATGTCCCAACGAGACGGATTGTAGCTTCGGAAAGGATTTGATGAGAGGGAGCTTCGATGCCACGGGCACGCCTTCCAAAACGCCGTGGCGGAAGTAATGATGAAGCGAATGAATACAGGAACAATCGGCGTCACGTGTCGGAATCTGCTGCTACTTCAAGCCAAAGGCCCTCTAAGCTTTGCTCAATTGCGCCGCGTTACCTTGAACTTGCTTGCGCGTGAATTTGTGCTAGGAGAGCAGAATGACAGGCACGACGCGTTCATCGAGAACGACTACTTGTTACTTTGACAGCCTCACAACGGACACGGCTGATCGCTCACGCCGAGCTTTTCTCAAGGGACTCGCCGCCTTGGCCGCCTTGGTTCCCGTAGAACGCCCTATCGTTGCGAAGCCAACTGCCGGCCGCATAGACGTACATCATCATTATCAATCACCTGCATACGCCCAATTTCTTAGCAAACATCCGGCTGCAGGTCCGCCTGTTCACTGGACGCTCGAAGCGGACTTAGACGACATGGATGGTAGTGGAACCGCCACGGCCATTCTTTCTAATTTCACGCCCCCCGCAGAAGGCGCGCTCGACGAGCGCCGAAACCTGGCTCGCGCAAACAACGAGTTCGTCACTAGGCTGATAGCTGGTCACCCGGGTCGCTTCGGCCTGTTTGCCACGATTCCTCTTCCCGACATCGATGGTTGCTTGCGGGAATTGGAATACGCGCTCGACATTCTGAAGGCCGATGGTGTCGCTACGTACTCAAATAGCGGCGATAGGTGGCTTGGCGACGCGCTGTTCGATCCGTTATGGGCCGAGCTCAACCGGCGGAAAGCGCTCGTTTATGTTCACCCCACTCCGGCCGACTGCTGCCGCAATCTCGTGCCCGATGTTCCGGATACAATTGTCGAGTACGGAGCGGACACTACCCGCACGATCGCGAGCTTAATCTTTAGTGGGACCACAGCGCGCCACCCCGACATCCGCTTTATATTCGCCCATGGAGGTGGCACGATGCCTTTCGTCATCGAACGGTTTTTGGGAGGCACGCAAGCGGAGATCGTTCCGGGGATTGTTACCAAAGGTCAAAGCCCCCCATTTACCCCGAAACAGCCGCCGAATGGCGCTCTGTATGAGCTGCGGAAGATGCACTACGATACGGCGCAGTGTTCGAACCCAGTCGCTATGAGTGCACTCCGTAAAGTCGTTCCTGTAACCCAAATTCTCTACGGCACCGATTACTGGTTCCGGACAGCCCGCGAGACGGCCCAGGGTCTTACGACATGTGGTGTCTTCAATGTCGAAGAATTGGCGGCGATCGAGCGAGGAAACACAATGAGACTCCTGCCGCGCCTCTCGCATCCATCTGCCTAGGCTCATCCCGGCTGTAGACAGGATGGTCGCCTCAGAACGAATTGCCTCGGCCAGTTACGAAAGCAGCCGAGAGTCTTATTTGACCTCACTTGTACGGGTAGAATTCGAAGCAACGAGCTGATTGGCCAAAGATGCTCCACAATTGTTCGCCGCTCGAGAATCTGAGAACAAAATCCTCAGACGGACAATGAAGAATCTAAAGACAGAAGGTCTCGCGAAGCCTCGAGTGCGTGGCTTGGAACACACGGGGAGGCCCACAAAGTGAAACTGCTGGCGCCCAAAATGACCAATAACAAGTGCTTGACAACCCTCTTCAGGGTATATAGGCTTCCACTCACGTGACGGGTCGCTTGTATCGCATCTCGGTCAAGACACGAACAGGTGGACCCTGACGCGAAATCATGCAGCAGCTTTAACCGCAGCGTTGGAGCGCCCCCGAAGTGACACGAAACGCGGATTCAAATCGAGTACAAGGAGGGCGACGTTGCTCGGAGCCGGATCAATCTGCAGTAACTACCTGCATGAATTTCCTCGAAGCGGTTTGTCGCCAAGATAGCAAAATCGAATCGGGAGGTCGTTAGCAAATGAGAAACGATCCGGCAGGTATCTTCCAGCAGTACGAGCGCGCAATCAATCGTGGCGACATCGACGCTGTTATCTCTCTGTTCGACGACAACGTGAAGGCGGCTGTCGTGACCGACCCATGGAAGGGCATGCGGTACGACAAGCCATCCGACTGCGTCAAAGCCTACATCAGCGACACAGTGATCACACCGCACGGACGTCTGAAGTCCATTCGGATTGCGGTCGCCGGCGATTGGGTATACGCGCCGCTTGAATTGCGCAGCGACCTCGTCACCACGCGCGGCTTAGAACGTATCGTAGGCATCGACGAGTTGGAAGTCAGGGACAATCGGATCGTGTCATTCCGCTTCATCCCGGACCATACCGATCCACAAACACAGTCGTTCTTCGCGCAAGTACTCGCCGCCCCGCCGCGGTAAAGGCTCCTACTGCCCAATTACCCTTTGGACTGCGAGTGTGGTGATGGCAAGTGTTTTATCGCCAAGTTGATTGTGGGGCGAGCGTCAATTGGGCGGATTGACGCTTCGGCTGACCTTGTCCCACGCTTCAGATTCTTCGATTCTTTGGCGCCAGATTGAACGCCCAATTTCCGCGCCAAAAGCGCCGAGAAGCAGGCGGGATGGCGGATCCGGACGGTCGACGAGGTCCAGCAGCACCTCGGCGCAACGCTTCGGGTCACCCGTTGCATGCGGGTCTTCGCCGCTCACCCAACGCTCTCTTTGTTCCCGCAGGACTTCATCGTAGTAAAGCAGGGGCTTCGACTTTTGGACCCCATGAGCAATATCGGTACGGATGCCGGCTGGCTGGAGGATGATGACGCGTATTCCGAAGTTCTTCACTTCTTGGCGCAGCGCTTCGCTCATTCCTTCGAGAGCCCATTTCGAAGCGCCGTACATGCTGTGTCCGGGCAGTCCGCCAATGCCGGCGAGGCTCGATACCTGGACGATCGCGCCGCCGCCATGCTCGCGCATGTGACAAACCGCCTCCCTGGTAAGGAAAAGTGGGCCGAAAAACAACGTCTCGACCTGCTCCCGAGCCTCCTGCTCTGTCAATTCCTCGACAGCTCCGAGGAGAATGTATCCGGCATTGTTGACAACTACATCCAGATGACCGCATCGCTGAACAGCCTGATTGAATGCGCTTGTAATCTCGGCTGTGTGGGTTAAGTCCAATGGCAGAGCAACGGCGGCATCTCCGAAGCGAACGACAAGGTCGTCCAGCTGAAGTGGATTGCGTGAAGTCATCGCGACCTTGTCGCCACGCTCCAGAGCTGCCTCAGCAAAAGCTCGGCCCAGCCCCCGCGACGCGCCTGTAATGAGCCACCGCTTCATCTTGCCTCCAAGTTCACGAATAGATCGGAAGCAGGCTGCCCTCGACGTATGACTTGGCCGCCTTCAGCGTTGCCAGTCCCGGACTGGCTCCAACTTCGAGAATCGCCCAACTCTGAAAGCCAATGTCGCGCAAAAGGCACATCCAAGACATCCAATCGACCAGACCCTCGCCGACGGTGGTGAAGTAAGGAACGTGATTGACGAAGACCTTTTCGTCGATTGGGAAATCTAGTGGCATTACCTTTTTGTAATCCTTCCAGTGGGCGGCGAGGAATCGAGAGCGATGGTTTCTTACGACTTCTGCCGGATCCGATCCCCCACTTCTGATGTGCGCCGTATCGGGACAGAAACTTACATAGACGGGGTCGGTAAGGAGCATCAGCAGATCGATGTCCCGCCGCAAGCAAAACACCCCATTCGTCTCGCAATGAAGAGCCAGTTTTACTCCGCGCTTTGCGGTGATGTAACCAATTTGATTGAACAGATCGGCCAAGGTGCTGGCATAGGCGCTGTCGACAAATTGTGGCGGATCGACATTCTTTGTCTTGCGAAAGGGAACGCTCGAGACCAGGATCCGACAACCCCACTCATGAAGGAAGTCAGCATACCCTTCGACCTCCCGCAGAATCTCCTCTTTCCTAGTCTGCAATCTCCAACTCCCCTCTAGATCGACCCGATCGCAGCGGAAGACAAAACCGGCATAGAAAGCGCTGCATACTTCCAATTCTTTGGCGGCCAGGGCCTCACGAAATGTTTTTCCAGAACCATATCGTGCGAGTGCGCTTCGCCAGCTACCCGACCCATAAGTCAGCTCGAAGCCGCGTAATCCGAAGCCGGAGATCGTTTCAATCGCTCGGCCCCAGAACGTCTGCGGCGTTAACGAGCGGGTGTCGTAAAAGGCGGAGTAGTCGTCGACTCCCCAGAAGCCTAGGTCATACAGACTGCCAATTTGAACGGCAAACTTCAGGTTTGCCGAGCTTTTCAGGTCCACGTTTTCTTCACCAAGCAGCGTTCCCTGCAACTGTAGTAGACCACACTCAAACGCGCCACGGGAAAGGCCGGCCTTGTCTCCATCGAAGAGATCAACCAGGTAGTGCCTGGAAGAAGAACGCGAGTGGGTCGGTCTTCTGGGTGAGATGCGTGGCGTAGTGCTGTCGGCCTTAAGGCCAGAATGAAGAACTGACGAGTTCAAAAGGCCCTGGCCGCAGCGCAAGTTCGTTTCTCTCGACCTCGGTCACGGCGGAACCCGTGTCTGTCAGGTCCTATTTAGAAACTCTGCGACCTGCGTAGTTCCCTTCGGTATTCGGCAGGTGGGGTGCCAAATTCTGCTCTGAAAACCGTCGTCATGTGTTGCACGGATTTAAAACCGGTTGCGGACGCAATCTCCTTTAGAGAAACGGCGGTGTTGCGAATCAATTCTGAAACACGGATCATCTGTGCACTTCGAATGGCCCTTCGAATACTCTTTCCAAGCGTGCGTTTGAAGCGAACGTCCAGTCCCGGACGAGAAACTCCCACTGCAGCAGCCACTTTCGCTGCTTGAATGCCCTCGCAGGTGTGCTCCGAAATGTAACGCATAGCCTCGGCAACTCGTGGTTCCTCGATGGCGAGAGTGTCCGTCGAGGCGCGGGCAATGATCCCAACCGCATCGATGACGACGCTCATGCGACGCGGTCGGCAACCCCGCATGATTCGATCGAGTAGCATCGCCGCTTCATAACCAATACGGCGCGAGCCCTGTTCCACGCTGCTAAGCAATGGAGAGCTCAGGTGACACATTAATTCGTCATTATCGACACCAATAACAGCAACCTGTTCCGGAACTCGAAGCCCTGTGGCCCGGCAAACTTCTAGGGCTAATCGCGCCCGCTGATCGTTCTCGGCCATCAACCCCACTGGCTTTGGTAATGCTAGAAGCCACTGTCCCAGGGTCTTCTCTGGCAGGGCCTGGTTCCGTGCACTGCGCAGTCGTTCGCGATAGACCGGACAACGATAACCCTTCTGAGTGACGCGGTCAGCGAAAGCACGCTCCCTTTCAACAGACCAACCAGTGATACGAGTCTGAGCGCCGCCATAATAGGCGAAGTGGCGTAACCCGTGTTCCCAAAAGTGGTCGGCTGCAAGCTGGGCAATTTCCTTGTTGTTGGTGAAAAAATAGGGAATTCGGAAGCTCGGATCGTACCATCCGTACCCACTGCCGAATGCCACGGCCGGCAAGCGCGACTCCACTACGGCATTCACTACCTTCGGGTCATCAAAATTGGCGATGATACCGTCCCCATGCCAGGAGCGCAGATCTGGAAGCCTCTGGTCCTTCAGCGCAGTTTCCTCGATGTAAACGCTCCAGGACACGCCCTCTCGCAGGAAGGCAGCCACGCCGGTCATCACCTTCACATCGTAAGCGCGTGTAGCGTCATAAATGAGAGCCACGCGTCGCCGTTTGGCCGCCCGGTTTCGCATTCTTCAGGATACAACGAATCTATAAATCATTTATAAAAACATATAAAACAAAGACCTTGTGCCGCTCTCATGCCGCTGATAAACGTGAACTGCATCAGCGCAAGGTGACAGATTCTCCGTAACAGCTCGCAACTGAGGGATTGCGCCTTCGTAAGAGCGCGTACGGGGAGCCGTTGTGGAGTTCCCTGATCTCCATGTAGATAACGAGATTGCAGAGGAGCAGAAATGGGTCAGTTTCGATTTTCAGCCGGTCCATGGAATGTGCATGAAGGGCGTGATGCGTTCGGCCCGGAAGTACGTCCTTCCATCATCTTCGAAGAAAAAGTAAGAAAACTGAGCGAGCTGGGATTTTCTGCAGTCCAGTTCCATGATGATGATGCCGTACCCGACATGAACCACCTGTCTGAGCGCGAGATTCGCCGGAAAGCGCAACAGGTGAAGCAGATCCTGGACAGCAAACAGATGTGCGCCGAATTCGTGGCTCCACGACTCTGGGAAGATCCAAGAACCATCGATGGCGGATTCACGTCGAATGATCCCGCTCATAGGGACTTCGCCATCTGGCGGGCTCAGCGGTCCGTCGATATCGCTCGAGAGTTGGGCTGCAATAAGATCGTTTTGTGGCTGGCTCGTGAGGGCACTGTTTGCTTTGAATCCAAGAATCCGGTCGACGGTGTGCACCAGTTGATCGATGGCATCGATCGGATATTGGAATACGACAACGAGGTCCAGGTCCTGGTCGAGCCCAAGCCAAACGAGCCAATAGATCGAAGCTTTTGCCCGACGCTTGGGCACGTTATGGCAATAGCAGAGCGCACCAAGGACCCAACTCGTGTCGGCGGATTACTGGAGAGCGCCCACGCAATACTTGCAGGCCTGGACCCAGCAGGAGAAATTGCTTTCGGTTTGGCTATGGGTAAGTTGTGGAGTGTACACCTTAACGATCAAAACGGCCTGAAATACGACCAAGACAAAGCGTTCGGAGTCGAAAATCTGCGACAGGCGTTCAATCAGGTGAAAGTGCTGGTCGAGAACGGCTACGGCAAAAATGGAGAATACGTTGGTCTGGACGTCAAAGCAATGCGCACTCAGAAGGTCGAGAGCTGTTATCGGCACCTTGAAAACAGCGTTCGAATCTTCCGAATGCTGGAGGAAAAGGCCAGACGTTTCGATTACGGGTTCCAGAAACGATGCGTCGCTGATCGAGACTACGAGAGGCTCGAAATCTATGTTCTGGAATTGCTAATGGACGGTAACACACAGTCTCGGGAGCAGAAACAGCTCGGAGATCGTGAAAAGATGGGACAACGCGAGTGAGGCATCCGTTTCCGTCAGAGTGTTAGTCATGGGGCTCAAACGAGGGAGTTGGGCAGCCGCTGCTAAGGAGGACGAGATGCTTGAAAAGACATGATTATCCAACAAAAGAAGAGGCTGAGCACGTCACGCCCTGAAATGACTCGAATCGGTAGCAATGAGTGGCTGAATTGACCCGTGCTAACCCAAGCCAATCGCAAACACGTAAAAGGGAGACCAAGAAACACAGATGCTAAATGCCCGTATGAACAGACTTTTTGCCGCAAATGGCAGGTGTGTGGCAATCGCGATTGACCACGGGTTCTTCAATGAGGGGGAACTCCTTGAGGGAATCGAAGACATCCGCAGTACCGTGCAGAAGATTGCCGAAGCAAACCCGGATGGAGTGCTTCTCAGTCCGGGGCAGGCTCCGATTCTTCAAACATTGCCGTTAAAGCCGAAGCCCGCCTTAATTCTGCGCGTAGATGTGGCCAACCTCTATGCCAAGGAATTGTCGGCCGAGACGTTTGTCGAGTTGATGGACTTCGCCGTGGAATCCGCCGTCCGGTTAGACGCAGCCTGCATCATCGTGAACCTCTTCTCCGTGGCTGGGCGCCCTGAAGTTCACGCCGCATGCGTGCGAAACATCATGCGATTAAAGGTCCCTTGTGAGCACCATGGCATACCGCTCATGGTCGAGCCTTTGACGATGGTACCGAATTCCAGGATCGGAGCATACACCGTCAACACCGATCTGAAGACGATGGTGCCGCTCGTTCGTCAAGCGGTGGAGTTGGGTGGAGACGTCATTAAAGCCGATCCTACAGATGACTACAGCAAGGTTGTGGAAGCAGCAGGTGGGCGGCCGGTGCTCGTGCGAGGAGGAAGCCGTGTTTCAGAAACAGAGATTCTCGAACGCACTGCTCGGCTTCTTCAGCAGGGGGCTGCAGGAATCGTTTACGGGCGAAATGTGATCCAACATCCCCGTGTATCGCGGATGATCGCAGCTTTTGTTGCGATGGTTCACGGCAATGCCACAACACAGCAGGCACAGGAGATTCTGGCACCGTAGCGAGTGAGATGGCGTTCCGGCGGGTTCTCTAAAATAAAAAAGGATTGATGCCGAGAAGCAGACAAGATGGAGTGGAGGTCATCGTCGCAGGTCACATGTGCCTCGACCTCATTCCACAAATATATCAGTCTGATTTTCGTTTTCGGCCCGGAACGCTGGAAGAAATTGGACCGGCAGTTGTGAGTCTTGGCGGATGCGTACCGAACACCGGCCTCGCCCTGAAGAAATTGGGTGCAGCGGTTCATCTTGCTTCCAAGATCGGCATGGACCCTATAGGTGATTTACTGCAGATCGAGCTGAAAAAGTTAGGGGAAACTGGTGCTGGGCTAACGAAATCCTCGCAAGAAAGCACCTCTTATAGCGTCATCATCAGCCCGCAAGGTGGGGATCGGATGGTACTCCATTATCCCGGTACAAACGACTCCTTTTCGGCCCGTGATGTTGGATATTCACTTTCGCAACCGGCGGAGATCTTTCATTTCGGCTATCCACCTCTGATGCGCAGGATGTTCGAAAATGAAGGCCGTGAGCTGGCACAGGTCTTCGGTCAGGCAAAGCAAAAGGGGTTGCTAACCTCGCTGGATATGGCGTATCCAGACCCGAGTTCTCCAGCGGCCCGTGTCAACTGGCGCACGATTGCTGCCAGAGTCCTTCCATACGTAGATATTTTTTGTCCCTCCTACGAAGAGTTAGCCTGCATGTTCCAGCCAGAGACCGCGCGCCCAGTGATCAACAACGGGTCCCAGGCACTTGCCCACGTCGATGCGAAGACATTAGAAGAGCTGAGTGGAATCGCATGTCGTATGGGTGTCGCAGTAATCGCCATCAAGCTGGGGAACCGTGGCCTTTATGTGCGGACCAACAATTCTGAGCGACTGCGTTCAGCGGGTCGTAAATTGTGCTCCGAACATTGGACGAATCGCGAATTGTGGACCTCGGTCTTTAAGGTCAAAGTCGTCGGAACCACAGGTGCTGGAGACGCGACAGTTGCCGGCCTTCTATACGGAATCCTTCGCGGTTTTCCTGTGGAACAGGCCTGTCGGATTGCTTGTGGAGTCGGTGCATGCAACGTCGAATCTGCGGATGCGGTCAGCGGAATCGTGCCGTTCGAGGTGCTCGAGCGACGAATGCGAGCAGGGTGGGAGCAGGAAGTTTGTCCGGCGGGAGAAGAGTGGCCTGCGATCGCTACAGGGGTTTTTGCTGGCACCAATGATCGAAGACAACTGGCGAAGTAAGTGGAAAAATCCGGCACTAAGCTAAAGGAACACTCGAAGGGCCGGGAGGAATACATGAGCCCGACGGAACGGAAGAGACCGTCCAGCTCGAATCCAATGGCGTAGGTTTGGGTAATTCTGGTTAACGGGAGGAGGTCGCCCGCCGTGTTCAAAGGATCGGAGGCAGGGCCGCTCGGGGACGGAATTCAGAGCAGCCACAAACGAAAGGAGAGCACGGTGCCGCAAAGTCACCAGATTCTCGAAAGGGGGTTCAGGAACGTTGTCAAGAATGGCAAAACTATCGGATTTCAGCTGCTTTTCAAGTCGTCCTACTACCGAGGCATATATTTAGCCCTCATCGACGACTTGGAGGTAACGGTTGACCAGGAAGTTTTTGGCCGGGACAAGATCGAATTTACCACTCCGGACGGAACTCACACCTATTCGGTCGAAGAGTTGTCGAAGGCGACCGATATTCATTGGCAGTGGCTTGAACCTGCAAAACTAACAGTCGCTAGGCCCGGGGGACTGAAGCCGGGTGTACATGACGTCAAGGTTGTAGAAAAGAATCGGATTGCCTACATGCCGATTGTGCCCGCCGTTCGGACGTATACGGCGAAAATGACTATGGTGCCGTGAGTCAGACAAATCTGGGCAGGGCCAGATCTTATTCTTATTTCAGAAGGAGATCGAAAATGACAATCGACTCGACGCCTGCTGCCAAACCTGAACTCAAGCTGGGGGTGGAGCTGTACGGCTACACCGGCGACTTTCAGGCGGGCACAATGAGCGTTGAAGATTGCATCGCAGATATATCGGATATGGGCGCGGAAGGGATTTCGATTATCGGAGAGTCGCACGTGCCTAACTTTCCGAATCCACCCGATAAGTGGGTGGAGCAATGGTTTGGCTGGATGGAGAAGTACAAAACCAGACCCGCGAGCATGGTCAATTTTGTCGACACCTTGATTTACAAGGGCCGGTATACCACTCCTTTGGAGGGTGCTCAACATTTCATTCGGGATTGCAAGCTGGCCAACAGACTGGGAATCAAGGCCTTACGGGCATCGTGGCCGCCATACCCACCCGACGATCCTGCCGATGCGAATCTAGCGCCATATGCTTGGTCAACACCGGCGATCCAGACAATTGAAAAGGCTTTGCCTTACGCGGAGAAGTATGATGTCAGGATTGGCGTTGAACTTCACTCTCCAACTGATTTGAAGTCGAAATTAATAGATAAGTGCATGGACTTCATTACCAGAACAAATACGAAGCACTTTGGATTTTGTCCTGATATGAGTATTTTCACGAAACGCCCCCCGGAATCTATGGTGATGGAACTTATTCGAGACGGCGGCCGTGAGAATATCATCCGGCACATCATTCAGGCTTATCAGAATAATCTCGGCCCAGATAAGACCGTAGATGAGGTTAAAAAGATGAACGGCAACGAGGTAGAACTAGAGTTTGCAGGTATAGGTGGGATATATCATTACTGCTGGAACGAGCCGAGGGAACTGGCCAAAATTCTCCCTTATTCGTATCATTTTCATGCAAAGTTCTGGGACATGACCGACGACTTGTGCGACCCCTGCATTCCCTATGAAGATGTAATCCCCGTGATCGTTAGCACGGGATATGACTGGTATTTTTCCAGTGAATATGAGGGGCCGCGGAATATCTTTGAAGCCTCCAAATCGATTCGCAAGCAGCAGCTCATGATCAGAAGGTTGCTGGAAACGCCCTGTATTTCACGGTGAGTAGCCCGGGATGGTGCTCTGGCCTAGGCCGGCCCGCGGCGCATGTCGCCAATGATTGTGGGGTCGCGCCTTGCCCGTTCCGCGCCCTGCTGATGTTATCCAGCAACCATAAGTCGCGACAGACAAGTCGCTTTGCCAAGCGCAATTTGCGGAGGCAATCCCGATACTCCTAGCGCCCGAAAACTAACAGCTTGGCCGTGCTCGGGACAATCAGCGGATACCGATGGGGGTTGTCCGGCGACGCGGAAGGGCGGCTGGTCTGGAATTTTGCAGATATCAGGAAGACATGATGCGTTTTCGGATCTAGAGCCATGGTTCGCGCGCCGGGGCCGGTTCTGATGTTCTCGACTAAGGTTAATTTGTTAGGGGAGTCTTCGTGGGCGATCGTTAGTGTCCCTTCTCCGTTGGAAGCGAATGCGTAGCCAGTAGCAGGATCGAAAGCGTCGGCATCTACCCCTTCCCCGATGGGCACGGTTGCCACAACCTTGCCGGTGTCTGCGTTCACCATGACCATTAATTTGTTGTCGCAGCCAGCAAAGAGGCGGCGATGGGCCACATCCATCGCCAGGCCGGAAGGTCCCTCACAAGGCGCCAGAGGCCATGTGGCGATGATTTCGAGGGTCTTCGTGTCGATTTCCGCAAGGGCGCTCTGGGTGGAAATGTTCACATAGAGGTGACCAGCATCATCCACGGCCGGAAACTCCGGGATTCCCGGGAGCGGAATCGTCCCAATCGATTGACCGCCTCTGGCGTCGATCACCGTGGCATCATGCACGCCCGCCTTCTTGCCGTTGAACGTAAACACGCGCTTCGAGGCAGGATCATAGATAACGGAGTCGGTTCCCGGGCCAGCCTGAGTTACCCGAATCTGGCGGAGAGTGCTGAGATCGAAAACAACGACCGAGGGAGGAATTTCGCGCGAGAGGAAGCCGCGATTGAACTCGGGGGCTATGGCGACGCCATGAACGAGGCCGATACCATGGGTGAACGGCGGCTCAGGAACGTGGCCCACGACTTGCTGCTTATCGACGTCGAAAACGATCGCCCCTGAATTGTCGGTGATGTATAAAAGCCGCGCCACGGAATCGGTGCTCAGATAATCGCCACCGGTGTAGCCCGCTACCGGCAACGCACGCAGCAACCTGTAGCCTGAGCCTCCGCCCGAGGTCTGGGCTAGCAGGCCAGCAGGCGAAGCGAAGAGAGCCAGAAAAGACACGACAAGTGGGATCGCCTTCCAACCGGCCTTCCGGGAAAGACGCTCATGCATCGTTACCCTCCTTTCAGGCGCAAAATGACCGCGAACTAGGTCGGACCCGCCTATACAAGCCGTATGCGTCGTGAGCTCTCCCATTGCGGGCGCGCGAGCCAGGCCGTCCACAACTATTCGCCGATCGCGGTCGACGCCGTCGTGGATGGCCACATACTCGACCGCTTAGAACTGAATTCTGGCGCCAAACTGGAATTGGCGAGAGAAGTTAGCGGTACTGGTAATCAGGCCTGCCGTTGAGTTGATCGTACCGCCGGGAAGCAACGTGGCGCCATTAGGAAATGCGAAATTCGGGTGATTCAAGACGTTGAAGGCATCGGCACGGAACTGAAGCAGCAGCTTTTCTCCGAGCTTGGTGTCCTTGGCGATCGTGATGTCCCAGTCGAAAAAGCCGGGGCCGCGCAAAACGCCGCGAGGGACGTTCCCGAGAGTGCCGGCCGGTTGCTGAACGAACATGTTCGGATTAAACCATCTGCCGAAGTTGCCGATTATTACGCTGCTCTTGTTGTAAGGGACCGCGTTGGGATTGCAGCCGCCGCCGGCCAGTCCCCAGGCGTTGTTGGGACAATTGGGATCGGTGATCATTGCGACATTCGCGGTAGTCACGAAGTCCGGCCGCTCCAGACCACCGTAGGTATTAAGGTCGTTCGATTGTAAGTAGAATTGGAGGTAAGGAGAAAACGCGAATCCGCTACGCGCTGTGATAATGCTGCCGGTCCACCAACCACTCGTGAGCTTCGAAGCGAATCCCTGGGAGTGGAGCAACGGCGGGAGGTGATACGCTGCGTTGACCTCCAATTGGTTAGTCACATCGTATTCGCTCGGCCCCCGATCAAATTTTGCGCTGTACGGGTTGGTGGAATCCTGGGCAGTTGCTTCCGATCCGCCAGGGATCTGGCCCTGTCCATCGTCGATCAGCTTGCTGTAGGTGTAGGACGTTTGGAAGTTCCATCGTCCCGTGTTCTTCTGAACGCTTACCTGCAGAGAGTTATACCAGGAATCCGCTTTCGCGGTATTCAAGGTGTAGTCGGAATAATAGGGGTTCTGGCGGCAGGCATTGGGGTTATTTGGATCGGTCAGCGGATTCGTTGCAGGAAGCCCAGTCGAAGGAGGTGGAGGCGGTGGCGAAATGCAATCCATCCACGTAAGACCTCCTGGCGTGGTAGAAGGCGGCGACACACCTGCCGGTGTGCAATTGGCGGGAGGAGTGCTGGTACTGCACATTGGGTTTTGGGCATCGAGCATCTGGTCAGGAACGCCGGGGTTGCCCTCCATGATGTTCCACAAGTGAATGCCGCGCGAGCCTACGTAAGAAATCCTGAGCGCTACTGCTCCCGGGAACTGATGCTCAACCGTCAGATTGTATTGCGCCAAATATGGCTGCCTCGAGTAATAGTTGAGTGTGGAGAGTGTCGCCCCCGCGAACGGATAGGGGCCACCGGAGGTCACGGGGAAACACGTGTCGAGCGGCAAGCACACGGGTATTGAAGGGGACAAACCGAACACCAAGCTCTGAAAAGAAATAGGCGGAGTCCCAAAGATACCATTACTCACCGCGCCGCCGATGTTTGCGAGGTCGTAATAAATGCCTGCGCCACCCCGCAAGGCGGTCTTCCCATCGCCGAAGACGTCCCATGAAAATCCGACTCGCGGGCTAAAATTGTGCAGCGAGTCATTTCGCACGACCGGACCGGGGGTAGTTCCGGCTGGGGGCGTATTGAACGGGTTGTCGGTGACAAAGTTTTTAAAGTAATAGCCTTGCCCATTCGCATCCGTTATGTTCCCCCGGAATTCGTAGCGTAGCCCCAGATTCAAGGTAAGGCGCCGCAAGATGCGCCAATCATCTTGCGCATAAAATCCAAATGTGTCATAGATTTCATCACGAGTTTGGTTCGAGGCCGGAGGCGAGACCGTATAGCCGGACATGTTTCCGGTAATCAGGTCCGTGATGGAGTCGATGTTGAGGGACCCGTATTTTCCGAATTGAAACGCTTGCGGCTGGTCGAAATGGTTAATCAGGATGCCGAATTTAAGCGCGTGCTTGCCCTTGTTCAAGAAAAAGTCATCACTCCAAGTGTAAAGGTACTGATTAAGATGTTGAGGTTGTACTGATCCTCCGACGCCCGGGGCTCCGACGCCTATGGCGAACGTGCCCGCCATCGAATACCCACCAGTCAGTGGCGCGCCAGTAACCAACTGAGGTTCGGTGAAGAGCGACGACCCTGTGACACCGGTTCCTAAAACAAATCGGCTGTAAGAGAAGCTGGCCACGTTCAGGGCGGCTGTAGAAAATACATGATTTTCAGATACAGTAAGATATTGCGCCCGACTCCCAGCATCAGAGAGAAGGCCAGGAAAGGCAGGTGGAGTAATCTGACTGGTATCGTCAATCGTATAGCGCACGAAGAAGGAATTGGCCGAGGAAAAACTGTGATCCAGACGGATCTGTCCGTAGTTTTCCGAAGTAGTCTGAGAGTGAGGATAGGAGAAGGTGTTTGCGAACGGGTTCGTTATATCCCCGACA
>Ga0126381_100003769_pt1 | contig 16432 bp, 18 predicted proteins | sample PanSoiMetPlot_28_FD_96465 | JGI IMG/M metagenome (GOLD analysis project Ga0126381, IMG submission 96465) | Tropical forest soil microbial communities from Panama - MetaG Plot_28 | ecosystem: Environmental > Terrestrial > Soil > Tropical forest > Bulk soil | place: Panama | collected 2016-02-17 | reverse complement strand
TCGCGATTTGCAAAAACAGGAAAAACAATTTGGTCGCTGCAAATCCTTCGACTCGTACACACCGATCGGACCCTTCGTGTATGCCGATGTCGATGTGCACGACGCGTCGATAAAATTGTGGCAGAACGGCGAGCTGCGCCAGACCACGCGCACGAGCCGAATGATCCATTCAATTTCGCAGATTATTTCATTCGTTAGTCAATCGCTCACACTTTTCCCGGGCGATGTGATTCTAACTGGAACACCCGCTGGCGTGGGACCGATTCAAGCGGGAGATGAATTGGAAGCAGAAATCGATGATTGGCCGCGCTTGCGAAACACGGTCGCGCTTGCGCAAGACTTTCCGGCTCGCAACACCGAATGATTCTTAGGGAACACAATTTCAAACACTTGCTTACGACCTTGCAGCGTAGATATTTCGAATTAAATATGCGCCCCTGGCGCAAAAAGTATCGCGGAAAAAAATGAAAAGTTTTGCTCGACTCTCGAACAAGTTTTCTGCGATAACGAAAAACCTGCACCGAAATCGAATCGGTCATCAAACTCGTGCTTCAACTATGAAAACACTAATCACTACCTGTCTCTGTTCACTCGCGTTCGCGTTGGTTTCGCTTGGACAAGCTCCGCCTGCCGCACAAGCACCGCCGGCAACCGGAGGTACGAATCCAGGGGCTCAAGCGCCGGCGAATCCCGCTGGCGCAGCACAGCAGCCGGCTGCGCCGGGACAGCAAGCACCCGCTGCGAATTTGCCGCCGGGGCAGCAACCGCCACCGCCGCCGGGAGAACCCGGCGCGGCAGGACAACCTCCGGCGCCTGGAGCGCCAGGCGCAGTTACCAGTCCCGCAGCAGCTGGTGCAACAAGTCCCGCTGCTGCCGCTGCGAGTCCTCCTCCGGTTGCTGCACCGTCTCCGGAACAGCCCGCTGGATTTCTGGCCGGCAACTGGCTGATCGATAAGTTTCACAAAGGCGGTCCAGTGATGTGGCCGATTCTGATCGTCTCAATCGTCGCGCTCACCGTTGTGCTCGAGCGATGCATTTGGTGGAGCGGCCGCTGGTTCCGGCGGGATCCAAAACGGATCGAGAAGGTTTTCACCGCGATTGAGAATGGTGACACTGCGGAGGCGTCGAGGCTTTCACGCGGTTCGCGCGATCCGGTGCTACGAATGCTGTGGAATGGTCTGAATCATCAGCACAGCTCGCTTGAAGCCGCGTTGCAAGTTGCCGCAGGTATCGAAATCAAACGGGCCGGACGTTTTCTGGTGGTGATGGATACTCTTGTCACTCTCGCGCCGTTGCTAGGTCTGTTGGGCACGATCACGGGGCTAATCCGTTCGTTTAGCTTCCTTGGAAACGAGGAACTGGCGGTGCAAGCGGTCACCGGCGGTATCGCCGAGGCACTGATCGCCACTGCCTGCGGTCTTGGTATTGCCATCTTCGCTTTGATTCCGTTTAACTTTTTCACGTCTCGCGTGTCTAACTTAGAGTTCGAATTGCAAACGGCAGCCACGAATTTGGAAGTTATGCTCCAGGCTCAAACAGCAGAGCGACACGTGTCGATCGCGAGCACCACGCCCTCTTCGGCAACGCGGTCATCTATTTAAAGATTTGTCATGCAAGTCGCCTCACCAATTCCCCACAAAAAAGCGCGGATTGAGATCATCCCGTTGATCGACATCATGTTCTTTCTGCTCGCCAGTTTCATGATGGTGAGCCTGAGTCAGGTCCATATGAAGGGAATCAAAGTGAACCTGCCTTCGGGTGTTTCGGGTGAAGTCCAGACAAAGCGCGAATACGTAAGCGTCTCAGTCGATAAGGATGGCCATTATTTCTTCGATAAGGACGAAGTGAAGGACGAGGAATTGTTGAACCGTCTGAAAATGGCGCATCAATCGGCTCCTGACGCGAAAGTGTTTGTTCGAGGGGACAAGGATTCAGTCCACTTGAACGTTTCCCACCTGTTGGACCTTGTTCGCGCGGCCGGCTATTACAAGATTTCCTTCGAAATAAAGAGCGAAGCGCTCAAGGCGGTTCCCGGGGCACGTTGATTTTGGTATGGCACAATCACCAGGACAAACGGAAAGAGAGGCCAGGCCGCTCATTTACCGGCCGCCTCCTCGCTGGTATTTCTGGACCGCACTTGGAGCTGCTTTAGCAATTCACCTGACAGCGGTTGCGGTTTCTCAACGCCACGAAGCTCCCGCGGTGGACCTTCCTCCTCAACCTCCGCAAGTGGTGGAGGCGACGCTCGCTCCACCTGAGGCGACTCCGCCGCCGGAAGATATTCCCATTCCAGAGCCTCCTCCGCCTCCGGAAATTCAGCCGGAGTTTGTTGAAGAAAGAACACCGCCACCGAAACAACCGCAAAACGCGGCAAAATTCACGCCGGTTAAGAGTCCCGGACCAATGTCGATGTCGCGAGCGAAAGCCCTCGCCTTATACGCGCCGCGCCCTCAATATCCTTACGAGGCTCGTTCACGGCACGTCACCGGCAGTGGAGTGATCGTCTGCACGGTAGACTCAGGTAGCGGCAACGTCGGTAGCTGTAGTGTTTCGCAAAGCACTGGGAGTCCTATTCTAGATAATGCCGCCACGAGCGCGTTTCAGCAGTGGCGATTCAGACCTGGAACGCTTTCAAGGGTTAACATTCCCATTACCTTCACCATGACGGGTGCTTCCTACTAGACATGAAAGTATCGTCGCCAGTTCCGAAGAAACACGCACGGATCGAGATCATCCCGTTGATCGACATCATGTTCTTTTTGCTTGCCAGTTTCATGATGGTGAGTCTGAGCCAGACTCACATGAAAGGCATTCGCGTCAATTTGCCGGCTGCGGTTGGTCCGCCGCCGAGCGGCGTAAAGGACTTCGTCTCGATTAAGGTGCTGGAAGGAAATGCGGTGTTCTTCGACAATCAATACGTGCCGGATGATCAAGTGCTGCCTCGATTGTTCCAGCTTCATCGGGCTAATAAGGACATCAAAATTTCGCTCAGTGCCCAGCCGATGGCGATGTATGGCGACGTGATTGGAGTCCTCGACAAAATTCGATCGGTTGGCATCACAAAGGTTGGATATCAAATCCGAGCAGCCGGCGGTGTTACCCAAACGGGCCCAGCTCCACCTGCCGGAGCTCCTCCACCACCGCCACCACCACCACCTAGTCCTTAACTTAACTCGAGCTGCCGAAGTTTAACTCCGAGAGCACGAATCGCTTTGGCGCGATGGCTGATGGTGTTCTTCAATTCGGCAGGCAGTTCACCGAAAGTTTGCTCAAATCCTTCTGGAATGAAAATCGGATCGTAGCCGAATCCGGACTCGCCGCGGACTTCGTTTGCGATTCTTCCTTCCACAATTCCTTCGAAAATGCCGAGGAGATTGCCGTTGCGCGCGAGTGCCACGACACAGCGAAATCGAGCGCGGCGTCCATCCGCTTTGGCGCGAGCTCGCGCGAGCTCGTGCAGTAACTTATCGATTTTGTCTGTCTCCGTTGCGTTCGCCCCCGCGTAACGGGCTGAGTAAATTCCGGGCGCGCCGCCGATAGCGTCAACCTCCAATCCCGAATCGTCAGCAATTACCAGAGCTGGCAATTTACTGGACACGGCGAGTGCCTTAAGTTTTGCGTTTTCCTCGAACGACGTTCCACTCTCACAAATCTCCGAAACTTCGGGATGCGCCAGGAGATCGCGCACCCTAAACTCCGGTCCGAGAATATGCTGAATCTCGCGCGTCTTATTCGTGTTTCGCGTTGCGACTACAAGTTCGGTCACGTTTCAATTGAGTGTGGAAAGCAGCAAAGAAGAGTAAATTCTAGTTTCTTTTCCTGATTTCCTGGTTTCCTGATTTAACTGCAATGAGTAGCGACCGCCGCAAACCATATCCCTTCGACCAGATCGAGCCGAAATGGCAGGCCATCTGGGACGAGCGTCAGCTTTTTCACGCGCCAAATCCCGGTGAGAAAGGTTTCCATCCTCCAAAGCCAAAATTCTTCGTCCTCGATATGTTTCCTTACCCGAGCGGAGCTGGGCTGCACGTTGGCCATCCGGAAGGCTACACGGCAACTGACATCGTCGCGCGTTACAAACGCCTGCGCGGCTTCAACGTCTTGCACCCAATGGGCTGGGACGCGTTTGGTCTGCCGGCCGAGCAATACGCGATCAAGACCGGTCAACATCCTGCGGTCACCACGCGTGAAAATGTGGCGAAGTTCAAGAGTCAGTTGAAGCGGATCGGTTTTTCTTACGATTGGAAACGGGAGATCAACACAACCGACCCGAATTACTACAAATGGACCCAGTGGATTTTCCTGCAGATCTACAACTCCTGGTTCAACCCGGAGACAAATCGCGCCGAACCGATTTCAACCTATCGCGGAACCGATCCGGACACTGTTCGCCTCGCTTACGTCGCTGATGTCCCAGTGAACTGGTGTCCGGAATTGGGCACAGTCTTGGCGAATGAGGAAGTCGTAGATGGAAAAAGCGAGGTTGGTGGCTTCCCGGTTGTGCGAAGACCACTGCGGCAATGGATGTTGCGTATCACTGCATACGCGGAGCGATTGCTCAACGAACTCGAGGGCTTGGATTGGCCAGAAGGAATCAAACTGCTCCAGCGTAACTGGATTGGGCGAAGCCAAGGCGCCGAGATCGATTTTAAGATTGAGAACATGGAACAGCGGATCCGCGTTTTCACTACACGACCCGACACGCTTTACGGTGGTACATTCCTGGTGCTCGCGCCGGAACATTCATTGGTTGATTTGATCGTCACCGAGGAGCAGTGGCCGGCAGTGCGCGAATATCGCGAGCGTGCCGCGCGTAAAAGTGAGCTGGAGCGTGCCGATTTATCGAAGGAAAAAACCGGTGTGCTTACCGGAGCGTACGCAATTAATCCCGCGACCAACGAAAAGATTCCAGTCTGGATCGCTGATTACGTACTGCTTGGATACGGGACCGGCGCGATTGGTGGCGTGCCGGCGCACGATGAACGCGATCTGGAATTCGCGAAGAAATTCGATTTGCCGATTGTCATCGTTGTTCAGCCAACGGGAGATGAGCCGGCATTTGGATTCACCGGCGAAGGCATCGCCGTTAACTCTCCGATCATCAATGGCCTAACGAGCGCTGAAGCGAAAAAGAAAATCACATCCTGGCTGGAAGAACGCGGCCTTGGCAAACGTGCAATCAATTACAAACTGCGCGACTGGTTATTCTCGCGCCAACGATACTGGGGCGAGCCATTTCCAATTGTTTGGGAAAACGGCAGACATCGCGCCCTGCAGGAAAAGGAATTGCCAGTCGCTCCGCCGCCGCTCGACGATTACAAACCAACCGGCACCGGAGAACCGCCGCTCGCGAAAGCAAAAGAGTGGATACGCTACTCCGACAAGGCGAACCGCGAGACGAACACCATGCCGCAGTGGGCAGGCTCATGCTGGTATTACTTGCGCTTTTGCGATCCGCGCAACGACAAACGATTTGTTGGCGAAGAAGCGGAACACTATTGGATGGGCGGTGATAAACCTGGCGGCGTGGATTTATACGTCGGAGGAACCGAGCACGCGGTGTTGCATCTGCTTTACTCTCGGTTCTGGCAGAAAGTGTTGTTCGATCTGGGCTACGTCTCGAAACCCGAGCCGTTCCAGCGGTTGGTGAACCAGGGAATCATCCTCGGCGAGGACAACCAGAAAATGTCGAAGTCGCGCGGAAACATCGTTAACCCCGACGACGTGATCGATCACCACGGCGCGGACGCCTTTCGTTGCTACGAAATGTTTATGGGGCCGCTCGAGCAAATGAAACCGTGGAGCACCCGCGGCGTCGAAGGCGTTGCGCGCTTTCTTGCGCGCGTCTGGCGCTTGCTCATGACAGAGAACCAGGCAGGCGATTGGGAATTATCCCAAAAGATCAAAGCAGTCGATGCTACCAAGCAGCAGCAAAAGTTACTGCACGCCACGATCAAAAAAGTAACAGAGGACATCGAATCCTTCTCCTTTAACACGGCGATTTCGCAGATGATGATTTTCGTGAACGCGGTTACGAACGCCGAAACGATCCCGTTGGCGGCGATGCGGAAGTTCTTGATCCTGCTCAATCCATTCGCTCCGCATATTTCGTCCGAACTTTGGGAGAGATTGAGCGCCAAATTTCGTGACGCGCCCGGAGATGTTACCCAACAATCATGGCCGGTTTACGACGAGCGTCTGCTAGTTGAAGACGAAGTTGAAATCGTCATTCAAATAAACGGCAAGCTTCGTGATCGTGTGAGAATGCCTATCGTGGCTACCGAGGAGGAGTTAAAGGCAGCGGCCCTAGCGAACCCGAAAGTTCAAGACCGAATCGCCGGTAAAGCGGTTCGCAATGTGATTGTCGTTCCAAAAAAACTCGTCAATATCGTCGTCACCTGATTAGATGAGCGACGTGTGGAAGGAATTTAAGGAATTCGCCGTTAAAGGTAACGCCATTGATCTCGCTGTCGGCGTCATCATCGGTGCGGCCTTCGGAAGTATCGTTACATCGCTCGTGAAAGATATTCTGATGCCTCCAATAGGCTTGATCACAGGCGGGCTCGATTTTTCGAACAAGTTTATTGTTCTAAAGACGGGCGCCGACGGGCTGAGTAATTTCTCAACTCCTGGTGACGCACTGGCTCACAAGGCGATCACTTGGAACTACGGCAACTTTATCACATTAGTTATTAACTTCGTCATTGTTGCGTTCTGCATCTTCCTAGTCGTAAAAGCCGCTAACCAGATGAAGCGCCCGGCCCCCAACGCGCCCCCAGTGTCAAAAGATTGTCCGGCATGCGCGATGACCATTCCGATCAAGGCAACACGTTGTCCTCATTGCACGACCGAGCTCTCGCAAGCTGCCACGCATTAGTTAGCAATCGATTACCGGAGAGTCGGGCGCTGTTAAAAACCGGGCTGCCCGTAATCCAATTCACCTAGGGAATTTCTGCAAAAACCGTTTGCCCATGCCTGCCCCTACTGCTATTGAAGGCGAAACGCTGATGCCTAAATGCCTTAACCTGGCGTTCGCGGGAGTTCTAGCTTGCTTTGTCGTAGGCTGCGCGACGCAATCCAAACCAACACTCACCACCAGTGGACGGCGCATTCCAAAGGTGCGCACCACTGCGTACACACAGCACGAGGGAGGAAGCGGAGCTCACAACGCCATCGGTACTTACCTTTCCGGTCGGCAGGTGTTGAGTGCCGCTTCAGATTGGTCGCGATATCCGCTCGGCACGCGTTTTCGCCTCATGGAAACGAACGAAGAGTACGTGATCGACGATTACGGGAATGCCTTGGTCGGTACCGACACGATTGATCTTTATAAGCCGTCTCGGTCGGAGGTCAGAAAATGGGGTGTTCGCTATGTCGACATCGACATTTTGCAATGGGGTTCGGAAGAAGAAAGTTTGAAAGTGCTCGCGCCACGGAGCAAACACGGCTGTGTGAAGAAGATGGTCGTAGCCTTGGAAAAGAAGAAAGGCAAAACCGTCGCACAAAATACTAGCGGCCGCAGCGGGGTTTCAAACTAGCGACGCCCGACAAGGGGACGCGGACGAAAGGCACGCTTACCTAACGCGTTGCTTTGATTTACGACTGATCACGCTGCACGTTCCTCGCCAATGAAAATCGTTGTCGTTGGCGGCGCGGGCTATATCGGGAGCGTTTGCGCCGAGTTGCTACTGACTGAAGGACATGAAGTTGTCATTTTCGATAATCTGAGTGAAGGCCATCGAGCCGCGGTTGATTCCCGGACGCGTTTCATTGAAGGCGAACTTTCGAATCGTCAGCAGATCCAGGCTGCCCTTTCCACTCATCGACCGGACGCAGTGATGCATTTTGCCGCCAACGCGCTGGTTGGTGAGTCGATGCAGAAACCTTCCAAATATTTTCGGAATAATATCTGCAATGGGTTGAATCTGCTCGATGCGATGGTCGCGGCTGACGTCCGGCGGATCGTGTTTTCGTCAACATGTGCAATCTTTGGCCCGCCCGATCGGGTACCAATTGACGAAACCGCGCAGCCGCGTCCTATCAGTCCCTATGGCGAATCCAAATTCGCCTTCGAAAAGATTTTGCGCTGGTACGACGAGATTCATGGGGTCAAATTTGTTTGCCTGCGCTACTTCAATGCCTCCGGCGCATCGGAGAAATTTGGCGAAGACCATCGACCGGAGACGCATCTCATTCCTAATGTGCTTCAGGTGGCGCTCGGTGAAAAACTGAACGTCGAAATCTACGGAACTGACTATGACACGCCCGATGGAACCTGTATTCGCGATTACATTCACATCCTCGATCTCGCCAACGCGCACATTCTGGCTCTCGGCGAAGGCGCCAGCGGCTGTTACAATCTCGGCACGGGCGGCGGTTCGAGTGTTCGAGAAGTAATCGAATCGTGCCGCAAAATCACCGGACGAAAGATCGAGACGATCGAAAAACCACGCCGGCCAGGCGACCCGCCCCGGCTCATTGCATCCTCGACGAGAATCAAGAAAGAACTTGGCTGGCAACCGCAATTCCAATCTCTCGACGCTATTATCGAAAGCGCTTGGAAATGGCATCAGAAGTTCCCGCGCGGCTATAGCGACTGAGTCCTCTTCTATTGGAGGACGTCTGTTTTGGTAGGGCGCGTCATGCAGCTTGCTCGCCGTGGCGAGTGCGCACCGAAGGCGTGAATCGTAAAATACAACGGCATGCACGGGACTGCACGCTCTACCTTGGGCGACCCTCACGGTTTAACGGCTAAAGTGTCGCGGCGAGAGCTGTTTCGACCTCTTCGATGCTCAGATCATTTAGCTTCGCGTTTGGCGCGCGAACAATTTGCACATTGTCATTTTTGGGTGCCCAAACATCTGGATCGGTCGGACCGAAGAGGAAAATGCATTTCGCGCCCGCAGCCGCGGCGAGATGCGAAATTCCGCTGTCGTGTCCAATGAATATCGCGCGCTCAAGGATGGCGGCGAGGTGAGGCAGCGGCAGGTTCCTGGCGAAACGGACATCGCGATTGTTCCATTCTTGTTCTAATTGGTCGGTCTGGGCTTTATCTGCCTCGCCTGAGATCACCACCATGCGCTCGAAGTCTGCGAAACGACGGTTTGGAGAAAACAGGCCAATCCAGTTTTCGAGTGGCCAGTTCTTTGCCTGGCTGCCGCTTCCCGGGTGTGTTGCGATAATCGGTTGCGGCTTGGACGCGAGAAATTCTCGGGCAAATTCCCGATCTTCTACTGAAGGAAAAATTCTCTCGGCAAGATCGACAACACTGATTCCCAGTGCCTCGATTGGTCGCGCAAGCTGCCGGGCCGCGTGGCCGGCGTTTTCGACGATCCGTGCGGGTCCGCAAATCAGATTTTCAACGCCGCATCGCCGGAGATTTGTCTCGAAAATCTGGTCGGGGTCATAGAGATAACTGACGATTAAATCGAAGCTGGCGAAGTAATCGGCCAATTCCGCAGGCAATTCCGAGTTACGCGCGAAAAATCTGGCGAGCCGCGCGTATTCAATGGAACGCACTGCTTGCGCATAGAACCGCTTCTCCGCGAGCGCGGCAATGTGCTTGTAGCCGAGAATCTCCATGTGCGCCTGGGGGCGCGCGTCACGAAGCGCTTTGAGTGCCGGCAAAGTGAGAATGAAATCGCCGATCGCTCCGCCGCGGATCACCAGAATGCGGTTCATTCGGTTTACTGTAGCGGCGCTCTATGAGCGTCGAAATTACTCTCCCCGGTCTGAGACCGCGACAGATTTAGTACTGGGTAAACGTGAATTTGAGAATCACGCAGCCGTACACCAACGCGAGCGCATGCAGGCACCGCCAGCGAAAAACACTACGTGCGCTCCAATTAATTTGGTCGCGAAGGACATACGGAATTGCCACCCAGAACAAGCCCGCGACAATCAGCAGGTAAGCAAAAACAGTTACAAGCAAGCGACTCGTTTCGTAGCGCAAAAAAGCCGCATCAAGCAGTGGTTCCGCCGCGAGCAAACAAAGAACCCCGAGAGCGCGCACCGCGAGGAATTCATCCACGAAAAACAGCGTGAGTACGTAACCGATTGGCAGAGCAATGAGGAGCGGCCGACGAAAGCTTGAGAATTCACCCATCTGGATGGTGGCGACCAACCAGAAAGTCCAAACCAGGCAAATCGTGAGTAGCACAACGCCAGCCACTCGAGAGCGTGGAAACTGTTTCACGACGTTCGCGAAGTCGGGTTTGATCAACCCAAGCATACCGACTACAGAGAGAAACGCGCCGGCGATTACTCCGGCTGTATACAAAGAAAGGTGGTAAATCATGCGTCGAAGAACACTGGTGGCGTGTGAGTTTGGCTAGGGTGGCGCAAGTTTTCAACTCGCGATTGACGATTCGCTACTCGAGCAGGGTATCCCGTACAGGCTGAATCCATTGGCCCGCTCAATTTGTACATCCACAAGCTTCCCAATGAGTTCATCGCTTTCGCCTGTTGGTCGGAGTTTCGGCGAAGGGGGGAATACAACAATCTTGTTCGTTCGGGTTCGTCCCATCAGGCGGGCGCGGTTTGTTTTGCTGGGACCTTCGCAAAGCACTTCCAGCCGGCTTCCGACCAGGCGTTCGAGAATCCTGCGATTCGATCTGTTTACTAACTCGAGTAAATCCAGATTGCGCCGTTCTTTGACGCTCTCGTCGAGCTGATCGGGCATTTCTGCGGCGGGAGTATCGCGCCGCGGCGAATACCGAAAAACAAAGGCGTTATCGAATTGGATTTGCTCAACTAAATCGCGTGTCTGTCGATAATCTTCTTCTGTTTCGCCAGGGAACCCGACGATGATGTCAGTGGTGATTGCTACGCCGTTGCGCGCCCGCCGGATCCGCTCGACGAGATCCAAATATTTTTCCGCGGTGTAGGCACGGTGCATCGCTTTGAGGATTTTGTTCGAACCGGATTGCAACGGCAGATGAACATGCTCGGCAAGTCTCGGCAACCGTGAGATTACGTCGACTAAATCGTCGCGGAAACCAATCGGATGAGGGGAAGTGAAACGAAGTCGCTCGAGTCCTTCGACCTCGTGAACGGATTCGAGCAACTGTACGAAGGGGGATTTCGTGGCGACCTTCGGAAATTCGTGGCGACCATAAAGATTCACTATTTGGCCAAGTAAGGTGACTTCTTTGACTCCCCGCGAAACGAGATCGCGCACTTCAGCCACGATCTCGCCGATGGAACGGCTGCGTTCCGCTCCACGTGTCTGCGGCACAATACAGAAAGTGCAGTGCATGTTGCATCCTTGCATGATCGATACAAAAGCGGTGGCCTGTCTGGATGTGAGTTGCTGATCGCGAATGGTCGATTGCGAACCTGATTCCTCATCGATATCGACGATCGAAAATCGCGGATCGTCCATCGCAGCATCGTAGTAGGGCGCGACCGCCGGGCGCGTCGCCTTGCGCGTCACGAGGTCATCCACGTGTTCGGCGACGCGATGAAACTTTTGTGTCCCAACGACAAGATCTACGTGTGGCAAATCTTTCAGCAGCGATGCGCCACGCGCCTGGGCCATGCAGCCCAGGAATCCGAACACCACGTGCGGTCGTTCTTTTGCCAGTCGCCCGAGCATGCCCATTTTGCCAAGCGCTTTTTGGTCAGCCATGTCGCGCACGCTGCACGTGTTTAGGAGCACGACGTCAGCTTCCGACTCGTGCCCGACACGCTCGTACCCTCGCGCCACGAGCGAATGCGCGACCTGTTCGGAGTCGCGCTCGTTCATCTGGCAACCATAAGTTTTGATGAAGAATTTCGGCATGGGCGGACAAAAACAATACATAGCGACGCCAGGTGCGCCACGGGCACATTATCCGCTTTTCATCGTGCCCGTTTGGGATTAAGTCGCGGCGCGCATGAATCAAGAAATCGCGGCGATTGGGATTATCGGTGGAAGTGGTCTCTACCAGATGGAGGAGTTGCGCGATACGACCGAACATAAAATCGAAACACCGTTTGGACCGCCCTCAGACGTACTCGTCGGTGGAAGATTAGGCGACCGTCAGGTTTATTTTTTGCCCCGTCACGGCCGCGGCCATCGAATTATGCCGCACGAAATAAATTACCGCGCCAACATCTACGCGCTTCGCTCGTTGAATGTTCGCTGGATCATTTCAGTGGCTGCGGTGGGCAGTTTGCAGGAAAAATATGCGCCGCGAGACATAGTTTTGCCGTCGCAGTTTTACGATCGTAGCAGTCAACGCACGGCGAATACATTTTTTGGCGAAGGCATTGTGGCGCATATTGGATTTGCCGAACCGGTCGCCACTAACTTGCGCAATATCTTGGCTGAATCGGCCAGGTCACTCGGTTACCCCGTTCACAACGGTGGCACTTACGTTGACATGGATGGTCCGGCATTCTCGACGCGTGCCGAATCTGAATTCAACCACCGCAACGGGTTCGATGTGATTGCCATGACTAACCTTCCGGAAGCAAAACTGGCTCGCGAAGCGGAGATCGCGTTCGCTGCGATGGCCATGATCACTGATTACGATTCGTGGAAAATCGAAGAGGAACCGGTGTCCGCTGAGATCATTCTCAGTCACTTGTTCGCAAATGCAGAGACGGCCCGGAGGGTTATTGCGGACGTGATCCCTAGAATTCCCAATGAGCCGAACTGGCCGGAACATTCCGCATTAGATACGGCGCTAGTGACCGATCGGAAGCTGTGGCCCGAAGCGACGATCAAAAAGCTGGGACCGATTTTGGCACGCTTCGTCGGTAAATAAGGTAGGCGCGCAGTCCTCGGCGCGTCGAATGGAATTCCCGAAAAACGGCGCGCACGGAGCGACGCCCCTACCGTCGCGATCACGACCGATTGAATTGCGAGGCGATAAGGTTGAGAATCGCAGAATGAAAACGCGTTGCTTCGATCACATCGATTTACGAGTGCAAGACATGGAAGCCGCGAGAGACTTCTACGCAAAATTTTTGCCACAGCTTGGATTCGTTCACGAAAGTCCCAGTGACGATTTTCATACGTTCTTTGCTGGAGACAGCGATCAGCCTTTGGAATTTTTTTGTTTGGACGAGGACAAAAACCATCGTCCTAATAGCACGCGCATAGCATTTTGGGCAGACACGCGAGAAGAAGTGGATCGCGTTGCTAAACTCGTACGCGAGGCTGGGGGGAAAAATCTTGAGGGACCGGAGATTTGTAAGGACTACAGTCCTGGTTACTACGCGTTTTTTTTCGAAGACCCTAGTGGCAACAAACTCGAAATTTGTTGTCGCGAGAAACCGGTATTTGGTAGTTGAGCTGGTCAGGGTCTGTTTTCGACCTTCTTGATGTAAACGGCGCGCAGCGGACTGCACGGCTGTCATTTACGATCGGATGCGTTGAAGTGCCGTGTCGTGTAGTTGAGAATCGACTTATGAAAACGCGTTGCTTCGATCACATTGATTTGCGGGTGACAGACATGGAAATTGCGAAAAAGTTTTACGGTAAATTTTTGCCGCAGCTTGGATTCGTTCACGAGAAACCGGGGCGATACCATACGTTCTATTCTGGCGGGAGCGGGAAACCGTCGGAATTCTTTGGTTTTAGCCGGGATAAGAAACATAAACCGAACCGAACACGCATAGCGTTTTGGGCGGACACGCGCGAACAAGTGGATCGGATTGCGAAACTGGTGCGCGAGGCTGGCGGGAAGAACCTTGAAGGGCCAGAGATTTGCAAGGATTACAGCCCAGGCTACTACGCATTCTTTTTCGAAGACCCCGATGGCAACAAACTGGAAATTTGCTGCCGCGAGAAGCCGGTATTTGCGGATTGACCTATAGAGACGGCCCGTGCCGGCTATGACCATCGCGATTTTGCAGGCGACACGCCTGCCACTACAGTTACGAAGTGGCCGATTTAAGAACAAAGAATCCGGAGCATCACGAACCTGCTATTTTGCAGGGCGTCCGCCGGGTTCGGTACCTCAAGCTGATCGCGCTTTTCAAAATCGGCAAGGGCGTGTTGCTGCTTGTGCTTGGTGTTTCACTGCTTTTTCTGAACGCGCGGACTCGCTGGATGGATGCATTGTCGAACTGGACCGCAGATGAAATTTTGATGGAACATAGCCGTGGCGTCGCATGGCTGCTTCACAAACTCCAAGCCGTTCTCGCAGACGGTGCAGTGCGGGCCACAGGTCTCCTGGCGCTGTTTTATTCGGCAGTTCTTTTCACCGAAGGAATCGGCGTTTACATGCAGCAACGCTGGGCGGAGTTGCTTATGATTTTCGCGACCGCGAGTCTAATTCCAATTGAGATCCGGCATCTCTGGCATCGGCCGGGTTTGGTCGGCGCACTGATATTACTGGCGAACTGTTTCATTGTCTGGTTCTTATATCGGGTGCTCAAACGCGAGAAACCTGATGCCCAAATCGCGCCTGAGCGCGAACTGGTCGAGACCATTTAGGTGCATTGACTTGTTGTATCGACCGACACACTCGGCGTGGCAGTGAGGGTCGAATACTGTTAGCGAGAGAACAGGGATCTGCTGTCCATGCAAAAACCGAAAGTTGATGAGAGCGTGACGTTGCTGACGCACGTCGGAAAGACTGAAGCGATTGTCATCGATGTGCTCGACAATCCTGCGACAGAAGAGGGCGTTCTGCTCAAGGTCATGACGCGCGGTTCGTTCGAGCAAGGCCAACAGGTGTGGATACTTGATCGCGACGGCTCGAAAGTCGGCGCCACCGTCGAAAAAGTAATCAAGGAAACTATCGACAAAGAAGTAACGCTCTCGACGGTGTTACCGGCGTAAGTGTGGTAGGGTCGGCGCGCCGCGCCGACCGGACGCCGCAGCGTGGCATCCTACCAGACATCAGTTGGGCTTGCATTCACCTCGCCTTTTTACTCTCATTAACGCGTGAGCGTTGCCCCCAAGGACGCAACATCTCTGACTGGGACTGATCCGGCGTCTGCCGGGCCGGCCGCATTTACCACGACCCATTGGAGCGTGGTGCTGGAGGCACAGGGTGAATCGTCAGTGGCACAGGAGGCGCTTGAGGATCTTTGCCGCACTTACTGGCGACCTATATACAGTTTTGTCAGGAGAGAAGGTGCCAAACAAGAGGAAGCGAAAGACATCACGCAGGGTTTTTTCGCGCTAATCTTGGAACGGAAGGATTTCAACTCAGTGCGACAGGAAAAGGGGCGGTTGCGTTCTTTCCTTCTGGCCTCGCTTAAGCATTTCATGGCGAACGAACGCCGTGACGCCGCAACGCTCAAACGTGGCGGGGGTCGAACGGTCCTTCCGCTTGACGGAATTGAATCCTACGAAATCAGCGACGTCGATCGCGGTGACATGCTGAGCCCCGATTTACTCTATGATCGCCGTTGGGCGTTCACAGTTCTCGACCGAGTGTTCGCGCGATTACTAGAGGAGTCACAAAAATCTCTTAACCCACCGTTGTTGCAACGGTTGAGCACGTTGCTCTCTGATGAACCGGATCGGCCGTCGCAGGCGGAGATCGCGCGCGAGTTTGGCATGAACGAGAACGCGGTGAAACAAGCCTTTCATCGACTGCGACAGCGTTATCGGCAGTTACTGCGTGAGGAAGTCGCGCACACCGTGGCTACGCCGGCTGAAATTGAAGATGAAATGCGTCACCTCATCGCCGCGTTGCGCTCATAAGGACACGAATTACGCCGATTATCGCGAATTTTATGAGGCTTGAGTCAACGGATTGGATTAACTCGCGAAACATTTCGGAGCCGATTTGTGTGATTAGTGAAATTCGTGTCCCGGCGTAACCTGGTGGGAATTTTCGTGCAGTATTTGAGTGAAAGGAACGGTCGCGCGATGAAATGACGACCACGAGCAGACTTTGTCGTAGATGCGGCGCGACCGTTCCTCCGGATTCCCCTCAGGAATCATGCGCTGCGTGTCTGTTGGAGATGGCTCTCGGCTCTAACGAAGCTGAGCGACAACAAGACGGATCGGCTTCTCCGAAGATCATCAATGCATTCGAAGAACGCGTTCCACCTTCGGCGATGTCGATGGAGTTCGGCGACTACGAGCTGCTCGAGCAAATTGGGCGCGGCGGACAAGGCGTGGTATTTCGAGCCCGTCAGAAAAGTCTCAATCGCGTTGTCGCGCTCAAAGTTATCGGATTAGGCCATTGGGCCACCAAAGCGCATCTCAAACGTTTCCGTTTGGAGGCCGAAGCAGCAGCCAGGCTCGAGCATCCCGGTATCGTTCCAATCCACGAAGTGGGAGAGCGCGATGGCTCATGCTACTTCAGCATGAAATTGGTCGAAGGCGGCCAACTCGACGAAGTCGCGAAGCGCGAACCGATGCCGATTCATCGCGCGGTGGAATTAATCGCGAAAGTCGCACGCACCGTGCATTACGCGCACGAACACGGAATTCTCCATCGTGACATCAAACCAGGGAACATTTTGCTGGATGCCAAAG
>Ga0126381_100003768_pt1 | contig 16433 bp, 14 predicted proteins | sample PanSoiMetPlot_28_FD_96465 | JGI IMG/M metagenome (GOLD analysis project Ga0126381, IMG submission 96465) | Tropical forest soil microbial communities from Panama - MetaG Plot_28 | ecosystem: Environmental > Terrestrial > Soil > Tropical forest > Bulk soil | place: Panama | collected 2016-02-17 | reverse complement strand
GCCGGAGATCTGGGTCGACCAGAGGGTCCGACTGACGTATGACGCGCTCGAAGCGTTGTCGGCGCGGCTGGCGGTTATACCCGGCAGGAAGAATATTGTCTGGATTCCGCACGGCGTGCCGATTTCGCTGAGCCCGGCGGTGACGGGTACGGACTGGATCGACTACACACCCTACCTGCGGCGGCTCAGCGAGCGGCTGGATAGGGAGAATGTCTCGATCTACCCGGTGCAGCAAATTCCTCCGGGCATGGCGATGTCGGGGCCCGACACGCAGCACTCTGGGATCGGCGATGAAGATACGCTAGAGCAATTCGCGCGCTACACCGGCGGGCGGGCGAACGGCGGAAGCGATATCAAGGAAGCGATTCACCAGGCGATGAACGACGTGCGCACCGGGTATCAAATCGGATATGATCCGTCACCGCAGAGCTGGGACGGCAAGTTCCACAAGCTCAAAGTGACGTGCGCGCGCAAGGGAATCCGCATACAGGTGAAGGAGGGCTACTACGCGTGGCCGGAGGAACCCTTCACGGAGGATCGGCAGAAAGATGCGCTGCAGGCGGCGCTGGCGGCGCCCATGGAAGCCGGCGAGATCGGGATACGGGTGAGGGCGACGCCATCGGCGAAAGACGCAAACAACCTGGAGTTGGCCGTGCGGGTGGATCCCGCCGATGTGCTGCTGAGGCAGGAAGGGGGGCAGTTCACGGGCGAATTGCGGTTCGCGCTAGCTGCGGTGAACGCCGAAGGAACCGCGCACAGCTCGCCCATGGCGGCGATGCACATGAAGTTGAGCCCGGAGCAGCACGATCAGATCCTGAAGAGCGGCATCACGTTTCAGGAGGAGCTGCACGTATCGTCAGGAGCACAGAAGATTCGGCTGGCGATTCTGGATGCGGACGGAGGAGGAGTGGGGACGGTGATGGTGCAGGTGGGGAAGGAGTCGCGCCGGCCGGGGCCGGCTGCAGACCAGGCGTTCTGCCCCAAATTGCGTTAATCCATCAGGTCTTGACGGCGGATCGTGGGGCGGCTATCGGCGTCGGCCGCGCTGGAATCGGGAGTTTCGGGACGGCCGGAGCCGGGGGCTACGCGCAGGCGCGGCTGGTCGTCGGGCTTGGCGGTCTTGCGCTGGTTCTGCTGCGCGATGAGGCGATCGCGCATGGTTTTGTAGTCCGAGCTGCTCACCACGTATTGGGGCTTGGGCTTCAGGATCGTATCGATTTCCTTCTCGGTTTTGGCGATGCGGTCCGAGTCCATAGGGTGGGTTGCGAAAGCGCGGGACACTAAACCGGGACGCTCGCGTTGAAGGGCTTCCAGCTTCTCGAAAATGCTGACGGCGCCGGCAGGGTCGTAGCCGGCGGCGTACATATACTGCACACCGAGATAATCGGCTTCCGACTCATCGTGGCGACTGAAACTGAGGAAGGTCATGGGCACGCCGAACCCCGCCGCCTGCCGGACAGCATATCCAGTCCATCCACCGCCGCCCATGATGCTGCCCAGGACTGAAGCGACTTCGGCGATCTGACCTTTCGTGGCGCGACACGTCATGTGACGGGCAGCCACGTGGGCGATCTCGTGAGCGATTGCGCCGGCCAGTTCATCCTCTTCATCGGCAATGCGGATGAGCCCGGTATAGATGAAGACATGTCCGCCGGGTAAAGCGAACGCGTTGAGTTCAGGACGGTCGATGATCTTGAAGGTGAACGGCACCTTGGCGTCGGAGTTGCGCGCCAAATTCTGGCCGAGCCGGTTGATGTATTCCGAGATCAACGGATCATCCACGATCTTGGCCTGACGCTCGACTTCCTGCGCCAATTGACGGCCCAACGCCATTTCCTTTTCGAGGGAGTAAAAATTCAGGCACTTGCCGACGTTGCGGTCGCCGATCTGATCGGGATCGTCCTTGGCTTTTTGGGTCTGTGCCTGGATTACTCCGGCGGCCATTGCCAGCGTGAGAATCGTAGCGCTCAGTCGCATGGGTTTCTCCCTAGGGCCCTTATCTCGTATTGTAAAGGAAATGAACCCGGATACGATTGATAAATCTCTGTTAAAACCCGTTCTGTGGGAGAAGTACGCCCATCAATTCCCCGTACGAGAGCGGCTAGTCTATTTGAACCATGCGGCGGTAGCCCCTTTGGTACGGCCGGCGGCGGAAGCCATGCAATGGCTGGCACAGGACTGCCTGGAGAATGGGAGCCTGCATTACGACCGGTGGCTCGCGACATACGACGGCTTGCGGGCGGCGGCGGTGCGGTTAGTAGGATCGGAGCCGGGTGAGATCGCACTGGTGAAGAACACCTCTGAGGGAATCGCGACCGTAGCGATGGGCCTCGATTGGAAGCAGGGTGACCGGATGGTGGGGTTCCGTGAGGAGTTTCCGGCGAACTACTTTCCCTGGAAGCGCCTGGAAGAAAAGGGCGTGAACGTGACTTGGCTCTCCGTGGATGACCCCTTAGAGCGAGTCGAGGAAGCGTCACGGGGAGCTAAGCTGCTGGCGATCAGCTTCGTCCAGTTCCTCAGCGGATATCGCGCACCTGTTCAGGCGATTGGTGAGATTTGCCGGCGTAACCACTGCATTTTCCTGGTAGATGCGATTCAGGGACTCGGCGCGTTTCCGGTAGAGGTGCGGGCCTGGGGCATAGATGCCTTGGCGGCGGACGGTCACAAGTGGCTGCTGGGCCCGGAAGGGTGCGGCATCTTATACATAAGTCGGGCGCTTCAAGAACGGGTCGAGCCTATGGAATTCGGGTGGACAAATGTGGCCCGCTATGCCGACTATGCGTCGCGAGATATGGCGCTTCGCCCGGATGCGGGACGCTATGAATGCGGAACACTAAATACTATTGGGTGCTTTGGCTTACGTGCTTCTATTGAATTTTTACTTGAAGTGGAGCCCAGAGAAATCGCCCCGGTTGTCCAAAATCTGGGAGACCGGATCGCGGAGGGAGTACAACACCGGGGATACGAGGTATTGCGAAACAGGACACCGGAAACGGGAGCGGGGATTGTGAGTTTTCGCAAGCCCGGAGTGGAGGCGAGCGAGATCGTAAAGAAGCTGCGGGCGGCGGGCGTAGTGACTGCTCCGCGGGCGGGCTGGGTCAGGACGTCGCCGCACTTTTATATCAGCCCGGAGGAGATTGACAGGATGCTGGAGGAACTGCCTGGTTAAACCCTGGGGACGGGGAGTTGGGGGACGGGGATGCGGGAAAGGTTCGGGGTTTCGTGCCGGGCTTTTGTAGTTGGAGGAGCAAGGGCGCGGGTCTTAGGAGCGGGCGATCTTCTTATGATTTGCCGATTTCTTCTGGGGCTTGTTTCGTTGTCCTGTTTTGGAGCGGGGCAGGTGCAGTTGCAGTGGGGCATCGTCACCCTGAATCCCGCGTATAGCCAAATCCTGCCCATGGCTGGTGGCCCGCGTTTGCTTGGGACCGTGCAGAACTCCAGCTCAGCGAACCCGACGCTACGTTCGCAGGCAATTCTGAGCAACGTGAGTTCGACACCCGGCTTCGGATTGCCGGCCACCCCGCACGGCAACGGGAATGATGTACCTCACGGGGCGGCAGTGGACCCTAGCGGCAATATCTGGATTGTGGGCGAGACGGATTCGGACGATTTTCCGCTGGTGAATCCGATTGTGGCGCAGAAGGTGCCGTACCGGCGGGCAGGGTTTGTGATGGAGCTGGATGTCACGGGGTCGAAGGTGCTGTTTGCGACCTACGTTGGCGGACAAACCAAATCGCCGCTGTATTACCAGTCGCGAGCGACGGCAATTGCGATCGACTCGGGCGGAAATGCGTATGTAGGCGGGCAGACGGACGAAACCGATTTCCCTACGACGCCAGGTGCGCTGGTCGCCGGCAAGCCGGGCGCAGACAACTTTACGAACACCTACTTCTACTCGTTCGTGGTGAAGATCAGTGCGGCGGGCAAGCTGCTCTACGGCGCGTTGGCGGGAACGGGAAAGAGCGCGTGCTACGGGGGAAGTTCGTGCATCCCGGCTCAATCGACGTTTGCGACGGTGACCGGAATGGCGGTAGACGGAAGCGGGGCGGCGACGCTGGCGGGCCTTGAGGGCGGCGCCGATAACATAAACAGCGGATATGTGGCGCGTCTGTCGGCGGACGGCTCGAAGCTGGCTTGGTCGATGACGCTGCCAGTGACGTACGGCGACGGCGACGTGCTGAGCCTGTTCATGGGCCAGGATGCAAACGGGAATGTGGATGTGTTTGGAGGATACCAAACGCTGCTGCCGTCCATCTCGCCTGGAGCGCCGGGACTGTTCGCGGCGCAGGTGAAGGCGGATGGATCGGCGCTGAACTGGTCGATCGATTTGACGACAGCGGCGGATGCCAACGCAGTCGGGATGACGGCGGATCGCAACGGCAATCTGTGGCTCGCGGGCACGAGTTCCTCCGGCAAATTCCCTGCCCTGGCGGCGGGCGTGCCGAATCTGGGCAGCGATTTCGTCCTGCGTATCGACCCGGCCGGCACGAGTCCGCAGACGCTCTACCGGCTGCCGCACCGGGACATCATAGCGCCACCTGTGCTGGATGCCGGCGGAAACCTGCTGCTGCTGGGAGCGCGCGCAGCGGTACTGACGGTACCGCCGGGATATGCATTCGATTCGCCGGCCATCGTCAGTTTCGCGAATGCCGCATCGTTCCTGGCAGGTACCGGAATCAGCCAGGGAACGTTGGCGACGATTTTCGGATTCGATCTGCCGGCCTCGCCACAGGTGCTGTTCAGCGGAGTGCCGGCGACGGTGCTGTACGCGAGCCCGACACAGATCAACATTCAAGTGCCATTCGAGAACGTGGTGGATACCCTCACGGTTAGCGGGGCTTCGGGGAGCGTGACCTTGCAGCTACCAAACGGGCCATCGCTCGGCATCTTCACAACGAATGGTGTGTACGCCGCGGCGCTCAACCAGGATGGGAGCGTGAACGCGTTCGTGAACCCCGCGTTGTCCGGGACGGTGTTGACGCTATACGGGACGGGAGCGGTGTGGCCGTCGGGGATGAAGGATGGCGCGGTGGCAACGGGAGCGATGCCGCTCGGCCAGGAGACGAACCAGTTCGAGTTGGTTGATGGGGTGGGGACACCGCAGACGATTCTGTACGCGGGAGCGGCGCCGGGAATCATCGACGGCGTATTCCAAATCAACGTCGAGTTGACGCCGGACGTTCTGATGCCGCTGACGCTGCGCGGTGCGTCGTCAACAGGGCCCACGCTCTCCAGCAATGCCGTCCAGGTGTATCTTCGGCAGCCGTGATTGACAACACGAAACCTTTCGTAGTAATGTCTTCGTAGATATGCGGCCGGCGATCCTTGCGCTTTGGGCCGCGCTCTTGACGTACGGGGCGCAGCCTTCCTTCGAGGTGGCGTCGGTGAAGCTGCTAGGCCCGGGCGTGCGGGGAAGCGGACCGCTGCGGGGCGGGCCTGGAACGGACTCTCCGGGCCGGTTGGCGGGCGTGACGTCGATGAAGGCGCTGCTGATGCACGCGTACAGGCTGAGGTCGTTCCAAATCACCGGACCTGCATGGATGGAGTCCACGTTCTACGAAATTGAGGCCAAAGTGCCGGCGGGGGCAAGCGAGGAGCAAGCAGAGGCGATGCTCCAGACACTGCTCGAGGAGCGGTTTCACTTGGCGGCGCGGCGCGAAACGAAGGATCTGCCGGTTTACGTGCTGGTAGTGAGCAAGGGTGGCGCGAAGCTCAAGGAGGCGGCCGCGACAGGAGAGGACCCCGCGGTAGTGATGCCAAGAATCACGTCGGGCGCGGACGGTTTCCCGACGATCTCGGCGGACACGAAGCTGCCGCGGAGCTACGAAGTTGTGGTGGCTGGATCGGACGGCGTGCGGTACCAGTTATGGGCGCGGCATGAACCCATGCAGCAGCTCGCGGACCGGCTGAGCCCCCAATTGGACCATCCAGTGCTCGACGAGACGAACCTGGGGGGTCGGTACGACTTTACGCTGACGTGGGCGGTGGAAGGCACGGGCGGCGGCGTTCCCAGAACGTATCCGCCCCCGGATATGATCGAGCAGCGGCCGATGGCGGTGTCTGTGGACTCAGCCCTTAATCTGTTCGCGGCAGTGCAGAGTCAGTTGGGGTTGAAGCTGCAGCCGGAAAAGAAACCGGTCGCGATGCTAATCGTCGAGAGCGTGGACAGGGTGCCGGCGGGAAACTGAATCGCGGCCTTACGGCCGCCGGACGAGCTAAAGCATGCCCTACCTAAACGCGTTCGCGGCGATCGAGGAACTGCACCCGGAAACAGACCGATCGCGACGTTGACCGTGAACAGCGTCGAAGGTGATCCATGTGGGGCGCCTGGAAACCGACCTCGACCGCGATACCGGTCCGAGCCGTAGACTGCGCCAGTGTTTTGGGAGAGGGGTCGTAGGCAGGACCGCCGACGAGCGCGACGCGAAGTCTCAAACGAGTTCTTCCATGAGGGAGATCAGATACTCGCGGTCGAAAGGACCGCTGCGATAGGTGCGCGCGTCGAAGAAGCGCCACATCCTGCGGTGCTTTTCCAGGGTGTAGAAGAGCAACTGCTCCTCGATCATGTCCTTATCCAGGAAGGTTTGATTGAATGCACGGACAGTGCCTTCGAGCGTATAGGGGACGCGAAAATCCTCGGTAGAGATCAACTCGGGCGTCGCCTTGAACTCGACCTGGAGGATGCGGCCACGGACATTGATCTGGAACAAATTGCGTAGATCATCGCGGAAACCGTCTTCTGAGAGCTCGGCGGGGTCGAGCAGCACGATGGGCTTCGGCAGAAGGTCGTTGACGGAGTCCACGAACCCGGAGCAGATGGCATACAGTTCGCGCGCCGCCATGCGGCGCAGCTCAACGATCTGGCGGGCGTGACCGAACGCCAGCTCGTCTTTCTTGGCGAGGAGCTCTATATTCTCGGCCAGTTGCTTGAGACGCGTTTCCCAACTACCACCGGACTTTGTCCGCCGCCGCAAGGAATACCTCCTATTTTATTTTGCCTGCGGCGCGCCGGGAATGCTATCGGCTAACGCAAGCGGGTTGCGGTGGCTGCAGCCGTCTGCGATGGCGCTGCAAAATCGGCAGGATAGAGGAAATCGAGCAGGTCGAGATCCAATTCCCGAAGGATGGCATCGGAAACCTCGCCGGAGAATAGCTTTTTGCCTGCCAGGACGTTATGGATGCGGGGCTGAGAAACACCGGTCATGCGGGCGAGGCCGCGTTCGCTAACTTCTCCACTGCGGACCTATGACGGAGGCGGTCGATCAACCTGATATGGAATTCCGCAAATCGAAGCGCCATAACCACCGGGGTATTCCCTCGGCAAAAGAGGACTTCTAAATCTGCTTTTCTGATTCCAATAATGACGTGGCCCGCATTAGAAATCAGGTTCTGGCGGGCGACCGGGGTCACCTGAACCGTCATTCTCCGAGAACCTAACCTCCACTGAGCGGCAGCATATACGAAAGCCCTACCAAGTGTCGTTACGCCGGAGCACGAACTGGTTTTTCAGCGTAGGAAGGCACGGAGCGCCTAGGCCACAAGAAAGCCCAGCGCTAGAAAAACGCCGCGCTCTTCTGCCCCAGCGGGTTGATTCCCAACTTCGCCTCGCCGCCCGCAACTGCCGCAGCGCGATGTGCATTACACTGCTCGACCCAAAAAAAATGGAACCAGGCTTTCACCCGACCGCATCAGGCGTGCCCAGGGGCGAAAATGCTTTCTCAAAGGTCGAACCTTCTAATCTTCGCGGCGGGGATGCTGGCGGGGTCTATTGGATTAATAGTGATCACTGGCGCCGTGACGCTTAGAGGTAGTGAGCGAGCCGCCGGTCCGCAAAGAAGGAACATCATGCGCGTCTTGGCCGCCCGGCGCGTTGCTGCGGCCCCTCAGGATCCGGCAGCCAGCACGGCAAAGCCGAACATCCTCTTCATTATGGGCGACGACATCGGCTGGATGCAGCCGGGCATCTACCATCGCGGACTGATGGTCGGCGAAACACCCAACATCGACCGCATCGGCAAGGAAGGCGCGATGTTTGTGGACTACGTTGCGATGCAGAGCTGCACGTCCGGGCGCAATGCCTTCTTTACCGGAATGTATCCGCTGCGTACCGGAATGATCCCGCCGCAACTCCCGGGCAGTCCGTCTTATCTGCGGCCCGGCACTCCGGCGCTCGCCGTGTTCTTGCATAATCTCGGCTACACCACCGGCGAGTTCGGCAAGAACCATCTGGGCGACCACACCGAATCGCTTCCCACCGCCCACGGCTTCCAGGAGTATTGGGGCTATCTTTACCACCTCGATGCGATGCAGGGAGTGAGCTTCCCCGACATAAACAAGACCCCGACCGAGCAGGTGGTTGCTCCACCCTGCAAGAACACACCGATCCCCGGAGTTCCCGAGGTTGCCGGAGCCGTGGATCCGAAGACAACAACGTGCCTGACGCCACCGCGTCCGGTGCTATGGTGCCATTCCTCGGATGGCACGCAAAAGAACCAGAACTGCAAGGATGAAGGGCCGCTGACTTTGGATCGGTCAAGAACGGTAGATGAGGAGATCTCTGCCAAGGTCATTGACTTCCTCGACCGCAATGACCCGAAGAAGACCAACAAACCTTTCTTTGTCTGGTACAACCCGGCGCGTATGCACGTGACGACCATGCTCTCACCCAAATACGAAGCGATGCTTGGTGCCAAAGGCGGCAAGGACTGGGGCCTCAACGAAGCCGGCATGAAACAGTTGGACGACAATATCGGCTACGTGCTTAAGAAACTGGAGGACATGGGCCAGTTGGACAACACCATTGTTGTGTTCACGACCGATAATGGCGCCGAGGCGATCAGTTTCCCGGACGGCGGCGTGACCCCGTTCAAAGGCCAGAAGGGCGAAGCGTGGGAAGGCGGCTACCGGGCGCCATGCGTCGTTCGCTGGCCGGGACACATCCAGCCTGGAACGGTGTACAACCAGTTGTTCGCCGCCCTGGACTGGATGCCGACGCTTGTAGATATCGCCGGCGGCCCTGGCGGGGACGGATTGAAGAAGGAGATCGAAGCGGGCAAATATCCTGGCATCGTCAGGACGACGCTCGACGGCTTCGACCAGCGAGACCTCCTCGAAGGGAAGACCGACAAATCGGCACGCGATTACTTCTTCTATTTCTCGGGCTCGACGCCGTCCGCGGTCCGGTATAAGAACTGGAAGATGTACTACACGATGTCGCAACCCGGGCCAGACGGCTGGATCATGCCGCTTGTCCCATTCCACTTTACTTTGGTGCAGAACATCAAGCGCGATCCTTTCGAGCAGGCGGTGGGCCTCAATCAGAAGACAGCGATGTCGATGGGTGGCGCGCTCGGCGGTCCGACAACCGCGTTTATTTACGACTGGAATATGCTGCCAATCGGCCAGCAGTTATGGCTGAACGAACTCGAATCGTACAAAAAGTATCCGCCTCTGCAGGCGCCGGCGACCTACAACCTCGACCAGGTCATCGAACAGGTCAAGAAATCCCTGAACAATCATCCGAGCGACTAACCAAAGCTCGCAGCTTAGAAGCAGCGGAGGCGGGGCAAGCACGACACTTTGCCCTGCCTCTTGGTTTGTTTCCGGAGAGGAATCGCGATGGTTCGGGAAACTCACAAAAAATGGATGTTGGTGATCGCCGGACTTGTGATTGGGTCGTCGCTGAGCGGGTTTGTGGTGTACGGCCGACGCCTTGTGCAGGCGGCAGCCTCTATGCGCGCCGGCGAGTCTTGCGACTACAACATTGGCGCGGCCCGGAGAGATCCGGGAGCGGCTTCGACCGGGACGGGCACCGCTGTTTCAGCCGGCGCCTTTACGCCAGCCGGATGGACTCCCAAAATCAACGACAGCAAACCACCTGAAGCAGCCCCCGAGGGGATGGTATGGATCCCCGGCGGCCAATTCTGGATGGGGACCACTGAAAACCGCATGACCGATGCGCTCCCCTGGCATCGCGTCTATGTCGATGGCTATTGGATGGACCAGACCGACGTGACCAACGAACAGTTCGCGCGGTTTGTGAAGGCCACCGGTTATAGAACCGTCGCGGAGCGCAAGCCGCGACCGGAAGACTACCCGGGAGCACCGCCCGAGAAACTGGTCGCCGGATCGGTGGTCTTCTCGCCGCCCGATCACCCTGTCGAGCTCGACAACCACTACCGCTGGTGGAACTATGTGCCCGGCGCAAATTGGCGCCACCCGGAGGGGCCGGGATCGGATATCAAGAATCGGATGAATCATCCAGTGGTCCACATCGCCTACGAGGACGCGCTGGCATACTGCAAATGGACCGGCACGCGCCTTCCCACGGAAGCGGAGTTCGAGTTTGCTTCGCGCGGCGGACTCGATCGCAAGCGCTACGCCTGGGGCGATGCGCTTATGCCCGGCGGAGGGCACATGGCGAACACCTTCCAGGGTCACTTCCCCGACAAAAACACTGGCGAAGACGGCTACATTGCAACCTCTCCCGTAGGTTCGTTTCCGGCAAATGGATACGGTCTGTTCGACATGGCAGGCAACGTCTGGGAGTGGACTTCGGATTGGTATCGCGCCGATTACTACGCCACCCTGGCAGCCGGCGGAGAGGTTGTGATTAACCCTCAGGGACCGGCGGATAGCCTGGATCCCAACGAGCCGGGCGTGCGCAAGCGCGTGCAGCGCGGCGGTTCGTTCCTTTGCACCGACCAATACTGTGCGCGGTACGTAGCCGGGGGCCGCGGAAAAGGGGAACTCGATACGGGGACGAATCACCTCGGGTTCCGTTGCGTGCGCGAACCAGGCCGCAAACCGGCGACGTCGACGGAAGCTGATCTGCTCCCCCATCGCACGCCGGCGCCGCCAGCCGCTCAATAATCAATGGGCGCGATAGTGAATGAAAAACCTGTCACTCGGCCAGAGGAAGTATTGTGGATGCGTATTGCATCCTCTCGTGCCCTTGCCCGGGTGATCCGCTGGACAGGCGTGCTGCATATAGTCGTTTAAACTCTCTGCCGCCAAGCGGGAATCGAGAGCACTCTGGCGCCTTTCGATCGGCGCGAGCGCGGCCCCCCGCGCCACCGCGGCCCGGTACTCGAGGGCGCCTCTGCGAATCTCGTCCAAGGCAGTTCCGATGAAGCCAAACGAGACAATTGCGGTTTCGTCACCGAGTTCGACGACCCTGAATTCAACCGGCACCTGGGGGTCCTCTCTGTACGCCAGGAATGAGAGGAGCCCGGCCTCTTCAAAGTCGTCCCGAGTGGGGAACATACCGCTTCTTCCTCCGCCCGCCGGGTGATTGTGAAAAAAGACCAAGGGCTTTCCGGCCTGGATGACCGCTCTCATTTTCTCTGAATCGTACTGGAGCCGGTCTCCTGCGAAAGACAGAGTCACGTCATGCAACTCGCCGTTATATACGAGCAGTTGTTCTTTCCCGCCAGCGTGATTTCGGAAGTACTCCGCAGCGATCCGGTCCGCCTCGTCCGTTTCGGTGGGTGCGGGAACCAATACCACATCCTTCACCTTTTTCAGACAGAGCTCATATTCTGCGGCGTCCCAATGCCGGTACCTGGCATACGCCCGCAGGTATTCCTGGTAACGCGGTTCTCCCACGGTCTCTAGAACGCAGTGTTCTTCGGCGGCTTCGATGTTCACGCCGTTGCGGTGGTACCCGGTCAGATCGTCGTTCATCACGTGGCAAACTTCGTGAAGCGATGATGCCTCGAACAGAATCTCCGGCTGCCTCTCCAGGAAGTCTGCGCTCACGTTGATGATGAACGACTCGTTGCGCATCTCCTCATTTCGCACCACGTCGGTAAATACGTCGCTCACCGATTCCGCATCGAACCCGGCCTCGGCCGGGTTGTTTACGATGCGGAGGCTGATCTTATAGGCTGCGCCTAACCTTGCCATTGCTTCGTCGACCTTGCGACGGTACAGCGCGGCCTTCGGATCCAGCCCGCGTTCGGTGATGCACGCCGGCGAAATCTCAAGTCCGACATAACAGGGCGGGGCCAATTGAGCCCGACCGGAAGTCCAAGAGGCGAGCAATAAGACAGTACAACCGACAAGGTTTCCCAGGGTTCGTCCCACACTGTTCACTTCGGTGCGGCTTCGTGTGCTTCCGCACTTTTTGAGCCGGAACCAATTATTTTACAGCCTGGTGAGGAAACTTGGAGGTCAGTGGATTATTCTCGATAACGCCACGAAACGCCACGGCGAGCCGGAAGCTCCCTGGGATGTCCGGCATCCCCGGAAAAGTGGGTGCCCTTCTGGCTCGTTTAAATGCGACCCTGGATAGCGCTTTGGAGCTCATTGGAAACAGAGGAGATGCTGAAATCCACGGGGTCGATAATTTTCGCGCTAAGTCCTTTGGAGTTCGCTAGGTCGGCTGTCGAAATTGTAGTTTGCGGCTGCCTGCCCATGTCCTCATTACGGGCGTCCCCCGGGACCGCGGATGGCGTGAGGCTGGGGCTGCGGCGCGCAACTAACGGCATCTGAAATGAGCGGCCTTATTGGCCCCGTGACGGATTGCCGACCATCTGTCCCTGAGTCGGGCCGGCCGCCAGGAATCGCGTCCGGGAGGGAACAGTTACCGGCGCGAGGTGGTATCCTCCATTTCCAGGACCCAAGGGCTGGCCCCAAGTCAGACCGGATCAAGAGAGGAAAACATCATGACACCGAAGACAACATCGATCACGACTGTGGCGGAGGCCTTCTTCGAGGCGTGCGAGACGGGCAAGGGCTGGGAGGTTTGCAGCGTACACTGCACGCCGAATGCGACATTCTCTGCACAAGCCGAACCATTGGTGGATGTGAAAACACTCGCGCAGTACACGGACTGGATGAAAGGGATTTTAGCCGTACTGCCGGACGCCCACTACGAAGTGAGGTCATTCGCGACGGACATCGCCCGAAACAGTGTCGCCGCATACGGCGTATTTTATGGGACCCATACTGGCCAGGGCGGGCCAGTTCCTCCGACCGGGCAGCGAATCGCCACGGATTACGTCTACGTGATGCAATTTGAGGGTGACAAGATCGCGCACATGACCAAAATATGGAACGCTGGCATGGCCCTGAAAGACCTCGGCTGGGTATAGCGAGTTTTCAACCGACCTATGCATTGCAAATTTCGATGGCTGACCCGGCTCCGATCGAGTAAGGTCCTTGAGTTTGCACGTTCCGAGGAGATCGATGCTTGCCGGCGGAAATCGCGTCCCGCTGGCGTTATCGGCTTGAGCCGTTCGAGTGGAAGGGGGCGCAGACCCCGCATCCCCTCTTGCAAGAACGTTGGAGCTTCCGGCTTACAATGAAACTTTCGTTACCCCACAAGAATGGATCCGCTGACGCACACGGCCACGGGCCTGTTTCTGAGCCGAGCTGGCCTGAACCGCTGGACGCCGCGCGCTACGGCAGTCATGCTGCTGGCGGCCAACGCACCGGACGTGGATATCGTGACGTTATCGGGCGGATCTTTGAGCTACCTGCACTGGCACCGGAACATCACGCATTCGCTCGTCGCGATACCAGTGATGGCGCTCGTCGTGGTGGCGCTGGTGCGGTTGGCGGGACGGAAACCGCTGTCCTGGCCGGGGGCGTTCGCCGCGGCGCTGGTGGGCGTCGCGTCGCACCTGCTGCTGGACTGGACGAATTCGTATGGCGTCCGGCTGTTTGTGCCATTTTCGGACCGCTGGCTGAGGTTGGATCTCACATCATTATTCGACCCATGGATCCTGGCGGTAGCACTGTTAGCAATCATGGCCCCGGTGGTAGGGCGATTGGTGGGTTCCGAGATCAGTTCGGGCACTGCCAAAGCGCGGCATCACGGCCGCGGGTTCGCCTGGTTCGCACTGATTTTTCTGCTTGTTTACAACTACGGCCGCATGGCGTTGCACGCCCGCGCCTTGGCCACGCTTGATTCGCGCGTCTATAACGGTGTCGCGCCGTCGCGGGTGGCCGCGTTTCCGGCGGCGAATCCGTGGCGGTGGCAGGGGCTGGCGGAGACGGCGGATTTCATCGCCATGGCCGATGTGGACCTGAGCGAGAATTTCGACCCGCTTGGTGCCACGATATTTCATAAGCCGGACCCGGACCCTGCGATTGACGCCGCGCGCAGCACACCTACGTTTCAGGAATTTCTGAAGTTCTCGCAGTTTCCGCTGTGGCGCGTGACACCTGCCCCAGACCTGGAAAACGGCAAATTAGTGGAGGTGCTCGATCTGCGGTTCGGCAATCCCTTCGCACCGGGGTTTATGGCGAGCGCGGTAGTGAACGACAGGAACCAGGTGGTGGGGACGGAGTTTCAGTGGGGTATGCCGAAGGCAAGATAGCTGCGAGCTACGAGCTTCGCGCTGCGACACAAAGCCGGACCGCGGCGTAGGCCAGGTCTTTCTCGTAGCTCGCGGCTCGTGGCTCGTAGCGTAGTAATCTTTCTTTTCAGCGCCATTAAGGTTATTCGCCATTTCCCCACGCGCCCTACGAATCTCGCAACGAAGGCGTGCAACCTGACGCCGTTCTCGAAATCGAGCAATTGCGGAAAGTGACGATGGACGATCCGAAGTCGATGCGCGAGATTCTGGCGGTGCGGGTGGACGACAGATCGCGGCCGTTACAACTGCTGGCTGGGGCCATCCGCGAAGGCGACACCGAACGGAGCGTCCGCCTGCCACATTATTGCCAGGGTGCGTGCGCCAACGTGGGAGCCAATCGCGCAGCCGGTATCAAGGAAATGGAGAAGAGCGCGGCAGCGGGCGAATTCGCGACCTGTGCGAAGTCGCTGGCAGGGCTCGGACAGGAAGTCGACCTGTTACGTTCCGCGGCCAAGACGCTTTAGCAGCAGTTTCAGCGCGTCGGCGCATAGGATCGCCGCGTGCCGGGATTCAGGCGCAAGGCCTCCGACCGCTTCGGTAACGATCGCGGGCTGGAAAACTGCGATCTCGTCTCGAGACTTCCCCAACAGCCACTCCGTGAGGGCCGAACCGGCAGCAATCGACGCGGTACACCCGCGAACCTTGTACCGCACCTCCGCCGCACGTTCCCCCTCGATACGTACCGACAGGCGCATGATGTCGCCGCAGGCAGGATTGGAGGCCTCAATCGTGACGGCTGGAGGCGGGAGTTCGCCGACATTCCGGGGATTCTGGAAGTGATCGAGTAGGGCAGCGGAATACATCTATGGTCCATTCTATAGGGCCAGCGTACTGCGTTGATTCTTCACGGAAGGTCAATGCTTTAGGCATGCCGTTTAGGGTGGTTTTAGCGCGAATCCTCCACATATTGTCCAATCGGCCGCGCCGGAACGTTTCGGACTAGCGCCCTGGAACGGTCAAGAGCGTTGAGGCACACTCTACGATGCCGCGCACTGAAGCCAGGGAGCCCACCGTTGCGTTGGCGGCGTCAGAAACAGCCGCAGATACCCGGAATCGCGCCACGGGGCTCAAAATAAAGCAGCCGTGTGATCTACAAGCTATTGCCGATTTTCCGCATCACCTTCGTGCAGTTCGCCGAGCAGTACGAGAAGTCATACCGGCCGTCATATAGCTCCTTGGCCTCAAACAGCGGTAAAAGAACCTCCCATACTTAGCTGTCCTCCACCTTGTCCCGATCTAAATGGGGGAGGAGATCAGTAGAGCGCCGAGTACTCTCGCCAGTTCCGTAACCCTTCTGTCATCATGCCAGGATCACCTACATGGCGCTGTAGAGACTTCGTGGGTGACTCCGTGTGGAATAGCTGATTCAGTAAACGCCGATGCCTTGTTTCTGGCACGCTCGCAACGGTGTCGGTAAGTGCCATAATTCCACCGATCAAACCGTCGCAGTCTTGCCGTGTTTTTGGCACAGATGCGCAATGTTGTCTAAGGACAATGAGCTTTGTGATTCAGAGGAACTCATCCATTCGATTAAGAGTTCTATCACGTCTAGTCCCACGAAAGATCGATTCTGGGCGAAAAATCCGTTTCAATTGGCGTATAAATCATGTGGAGGCATCCATGCGACGCCTGCGGCGAGAATCGGAGTAGATCAAGCTTCATTAATGACTTCGAAGCACTCGGGAGCGATATGCCGCCAATAGCTCAGACCCTTGCGCTTCCATTGCCAGATCCGGAAAATGTATTGGCCCGTGACTGCTCGTAACGTTACCGCACCAAGAATCCGAGTTTTTGTTCATCGCCAGGACCTCGTTCCATGGGGAACCAAGTGTGAATGGCGCCTTCAGTCAAGTTGAACCGCCGCTGGATCGTTGTCCAAGACTTCCGAGGGCGTGCTCGACCATCCTCAGCCACAGGCTAGCTGCAGTATCATCCAGATGCGGAGGCTTTCGAGCGGTAACATCTGCAAGTTGAATCTGACCGGCGGATGTATCCTTGTCGCCGATCGCGACAAGAATCTTCAAGTTCGGCCGCGATCGCCGCTGTTCATCTGCGAAGTCGACTACT
>Ga0126381_100003766_pt1 | contig 16434 bp, 9 predicted proteins | sample PanSoiMetPlot_28_FD_96465 | JGI IMG/M metagenome (GOLD analysis project Ga0126381, IMG submission 96465) | Tropical forest soil microbial communities from Panama - MetaG Plot_28 | ecosystem: Environmental > Terrestrial > Soil > Tropical forest > Bulk soil | place: Panama | collected 2016-02-17 | reverse complement strand
GCCGACGGGGAAATTCAATTTTTTTAGCTCAACCGTGTTGAGCGGCCAGCCCATCGCCACCACCACCTCGTGATTCTGAAAGAGGTTGGTCAGTTCGCCTCCCGTCGCCCACATCTTGCGAATGTTAGGCTTCAGTTCGAGAAGCTTCTTTTTCACCGCTTCCAACTGCTGATCATTCAGGTTGTAGATCTGGTTTGGATCGGGCTTGTCGTACCCAAGAATCTGCGCTGCCATGTAGAGCGTTGAAAGTTCATCCCAGACAGAAACTTTTCCGCGGTACTTCGGATCCCACATGACATTCCAAGAGTCCGGAGGTTGCGCGAAAACGGTTGTATCGTAAATCAGCGGATTCGGTCCCCACGTGAACGGCACTCCGTAAACATTCCCGTTCACTCGGACCAGCGGCATGCTCGTAAGTTTTGTCGCAAGCCGTCCGTAGGTCGGAATCTTTGAAAGATTCAGCGGCTCCGCCAATCCGGCGGAAGAAATCATGGTTGCTACATCGCTCGACGGAGAGATCACGTCATAGTTGCTGGCGCTCCCTCCGCGCAGCTTCGACACCAACTCGTCGCTGGTGCCCATGTATGAAGCTGACACCTTGCACTTGCATTGCTCCTCGAATCCCCGTACGAAGGACGGGTCGGCGTAGCCCTCCCAAACCAGCAGGTTCAAGGTCGGTGTTTTCTTCGCGCAAGAAATGAGGCCGAAGAAACAAGCGATCAGACAGAGCAGCAGCGCGCGGCGCTTCATCAATCTATCTATCCTCCGGTACCGACAGTTAGAACTTCGCCAGGTCTTGCGTGGTCTCAGTCTGGATGCCGGCCAACCAAAGCTAAAACGTTGGCGGCGTGTTCACCCACAGCACCCATGTTTCAGAGCGACCGGGATTTTTCCAGCGATGCGGTGTTGCACTCTCGAAATAGAAACTATCGCCGACCTTCAGCTGATACTCCTGGCCATCCAGAGCAAGTTGCAACTGGCCACGCATCACCATGAGGAATTCCTCGCCCTCGTGGGTATACGATTCGCCGCTGCCCGCATTCGGCGCGATGCGGAACAGGTGCGGCTCCATCACTGTGTTTCCCCACGCGAGCAACTCCATGCGCACACCGGGCCCCGCCTCCAGAACTTTGCGGCTCTTCGGCCGCACCAGTCGGCTGTTCGATTCCGCCGGATCATGAAAATCCAGGATGTTCGTCTTGTAGAAGCGAGCGAGGCGTCGAAGGGTGCTGATCGATGCGCTCATTTGCGATCGCTCGATTGCGCTCAGGAAGCCGACCGAAATGCCGACGGCCTCAGCGACGTTCGCGAGCGACAGGTTGCGGCTCAGACGCAATTGTCGTAAGCGCACACCTATGGCCGCAGAGTTTCCGTTCGACGATGGACGTACGACACCTTCTCTCTTTAGCAGTTCGACGATGGCGGGAGCATTCAACCCGCGCACACGACGGAGGAAGCGCGCGCGCTTGAGAAGCTTTACGTCGTCGGCGCTGTACAGCCGGTACTTACTCTGGGTGCGCTGCGGTCGCGTGAGTCCAAGACTCTCCCATGTGCGAATCACCGACGGAGAAACGCCGACGGCACGCGCCACATCACCGATTTTCAAGTAAGGTTTGGCGCCGCCAGGCTTCATTGCCATTGACTCTGTTTTCTACCGTTTCGCAGCTATGGGAGATCGCTATTTTTCGCTTGACAGTCTGAGGGAGCTTCTCTAACCTTGCGCGATTATAGCAAGGTTTGTTTTGTGCGCAAGCTGATCTGGTTTCGATAAAACAGGAAGCGAAAAACTTCCCCGCCCTTCGGAGGCCCTATGCGGTCGTGCCACGCGACGCGAGTTCTGGTTGCTTTCGTTTGCCTTTGTTTTTCCACATTCCTGATTGCCCAAAGTACCGGCGGACGAATCCTCGGACGCGTGTCGGATGCCAGCGGAGCTGTGCTCTCTGGGGTGAGCGTGAGTGCCGTAAATCAGGCTACAGGCGTGGCACAGGAAAGCGTCAGCAATGACAGTGGAGACTATGCTTTTCCGCAAGTGCCGGTAGGGGTCTACCGGGTCGAGTTCGATCACGCCGGATTTAAGAAGAATATCCGTCGCGACGTTAGCGTTGACCTGAACCAGGTGGTTACGCTGAATATGGTGATGCAGATCGGCGAGGCGCGAGAGACGGTGGACGTAACCTCCGAAGCACCGCTGGTGGATACGACCAGCACGCAACTCGGTGCGGTTATGGACGAGCGGCAGGTTTCGAACTTGCCGCTGAACGCACGTGACACCTATCAACTTCTTCAGTTGCAGCCCGGCGTCCAGGGAGTTGGTGGCTCTGACCTTTTCTACGGCAGCAACACGTCGGGCGCAGTTTCGGTCAATGGGGGCCGCGGGCGTTCGAATAACTTCAGCGTGAATGGAGGCGACGGGAACGATCTTTTTGTCAATTCACCCGCCATCCAGCCGACCCCCGACAGCATCGCCGAGTTTCGGGTGTTGTCCAATACGTTCGACGCCGAATACGGGCGCAATTCGGGCGCTGTGATCAACGTTGTCACAAAGTCTGGTACGAACGGCTGGCATGGCAGCGTTTACGAGTTTTTGCGGAATCAATCTTTCAATGCGCGAGGCTACCTGGATCCGCGTCGACCGGATGACAAGCAAAATCAGTTTGGCGGAACTTTCGGCGGCCCCATCATCAAAGACCGTACCTTTTTCTTCGCGTCTTATGAAGGACGCCGTGTAGTGCATGGCATTGCGTCCGATCAAGTGATAGTTCCAAACCCTTCCGACCTTATCTCTCCACTTGCCGCCAGTGGTTCCATCACGACCGATACGTTCGCCGCAATCCTCAATGCTCGCTGCAATGCGAACATTCCATTACCATCCACCGTTGGTGGCTCTGTGGACTATGCGACGGCATTTCCGAACGGCGTTCCAGCAAACTGCTTCGATCCAGTTGCTGTGGATTTGGCCAAACTCTACGTGCCCGCGCCGACCGGTGTCGACTCCGCCGGCAATCCTTTCTTTCAATCGGTTCCGAATGACCACTCCCACGCAAACCAGTTCACCGTCAAGGTTGATCACCGAATTACCGACAAGCAAAATCTGGCTGTCTATTACTACTTTAACGATGGTTTTGACTCGCAGCCGTTTACGAAGTTTCAAGCGGCTACGCCGAATCTATTGCCGGGGTTCGGCAATGACAACCAGACACGCTCCCAGCAATGGAATATCTCTCACACGTGGACCCTTGCCGCGAACTCGGTGAATGAGTTCCGAATCACCTATTTTCGAGAATCGCAGCCGACCTTCCTTCATCCGCAGCGCACCAACCTCGTGCAGGACTCGTGCAGTTCGGCCGTATCGACCATCTGCTTCACCGGCACAACTGATACCCCGAGTGTAATTCCCTCGAACCCCCGAATTGGGATCACCCCCAATTTGCCGAACGGAGCACAGCACGAAGGAGTGCCCTTCATCACCATTCAGGGCGGATTCACGATTGGCAACGATTACGAGGGAGAACTGCCGCAGGTCGGTAACACTTATCAGTTCAGCGACAGCTTCACGCGAGTCGTAGGTAATCACACTATCAAGTTCGGAGCTGACTTTAGGATCCAGCGCTTCTTTCAGACGCTGTACTTTGATCCGAACGGCGACTACACCTACTCCGGTGGCGGCCCGAATGACACTGGAAGCACCATCGGCAACTATCTCCTTGGACTACCAGATTCTTATCTGCAGGGCTCCACGCAATCGGAAGACATTCGCAGCAGGTCTTTCTACTTGTTTGCACAGGATAGTTGGAAGATTCGCCCCAACATCACTCTAAACTATGGATTGAGGTGGGAGTATAACCAACCGATGTTCGACGCCGGTCGGCGCTATCAGACGTTCCGGCCCGGGCAGGCCACCACGGTGTTTCCTTGCCAGCTGAGTCAAACCAGTCTCGATTCGCTCGGATACAGCAATCCGAACTGCAGCGACCCGGCGTCGGATTCTGCGGCCGTGTTTCCGCTGGGCCTCGTAATTCCTGGCGACAAGGGTGTACCAAAGGGGCTTACCGCGAGCTACTACAAAGCGTTTGCGCCCCGAATCGGCATCGCTTGGGACCCCAAGAAGGACGGCAAGATGACCGTCCGTGGCGGATTTGGACTCTTCTACAATCCTGTAGAGCAGCTTGTGCTTGAGCAATTCCAGGGAGAGCCGCCTTTTGGTGGTAGTTCCTTAATATCGGAAGGGCTCTTTACCGCTCCCTTTGTGAGTCAGTTTGGTGGCCCTGGCAACCTCACCATTGCTCCCAACCCGTTTAACGGCATTCTGACTCCGACTCCGGGGACGTCGGTAGATTGGGCGTCTTTCCGACCGATCTTGCTCTTCGGCGAACTGCAACCCAATCTGCGGGCACAGTACACCGCGCAGTACAACGTTGGAATCCAGCGTGAAATCGCCAAAGACTTGGTGCTGTCGCTGGGTTATGTTGGCTCGCAAGGGCATCGCTTGTTGGTTACTCGTGACTTGAACTACGGCAACCCGCAAACTTGCCTCGACTTGTTGGCAATGTCCAACAACTATAACGACCCGAATCTTTTCTGCGGCAGCTATTTTGCCGACAGCCCGTTCTTCATCCCGACCAGTGAGAGTGGAGTTCCAACTGTTGCTCCCGCCGGCGGATTGCATCTTCCATACGGTGTGAACGGTCCATCAGTCATTCCCGCGGGCACCCGAATTGACTCGGTCGCGCCGAACGGAATCACGCTGGTCGGCTTGCGCAGGTACTCGTCTCCGCGATGCGATCCATTGACGGGCAACGCTTGTCCGTCGGATGGCGTGCCGGTATTCTCGAGCATTTTTTCTCAAGATACGGCAGCAGCCTCGAACTACAACTCCTTGCAGGCTTCGCTTGAGAAGAGGATGCGTCATGGGCTGCAGTTTGAGTTGGCATATACCTACAGCAAGTCCATCGACAACGCGTCGAGTTTTGAGAACATCATTCGGCCCACATGTGATCGTTGCAACCGTTCTCTATCGCTTTTCGACGCGAGACATCGTCTGGTCCTAAGTTACATGTGGCAATTGCCCGTTCCCCAATATACGGGGGTTAAAGGCAAACTGCTCAACGGTTGGGCGGTGTCTGGAATTACGAGTTTCCAGACTGGATTTCCGGTCAGCATCAAATCAAATGCCGACGCCGAATTGATGAACAGCTTCGACTTTGAACTTCCAGGGAAACCAAACCTGGTTGCGCCGTTCCACACCCTCGACCCGCGCAGCCATAATAGTTACGCATTCGACGTTAGTTCGTTTCAGTTGCCCGACAGCAGCGATCCAACCGTCAATCCGGTCACGCTGTTGGGTAGTTCTCCACGCACACTCTGTTGTGGGCCTGGCATCAGCAATTTTGACTTTTCGGTGCAGAAGCTCCTGCCGGTCGGTGAGAGGAAGCACTTCGAATTCCGCGCCGAGTTTTTCAACATCTTCAATCACGCGCAGTTTCTCAACCCCGACGGGAATATCAGCGACGCAAATTTCCTTGCGGACGGGTTAACTCCGGATCCTAGTAATCCCGGGGATTTCGGACGTGTGAAACACACGCGTGATCCTCGAAACATTCAATTTGCGATAAAATTTGCATTCTAGACCCCAAGCCCCGGGCGGCTTCTCGCCGCCTGGGCACAATCTAACGGCCGCCATCCGGCCTGAGCATCTCTGGAGACTCCCGATGTACCCCGAATTGCAGAAGGAGCTCGAAACTTTCGAGCGCCGTACGCCGAAATCCGCCGAAGCCCACAAACGCAATCTGAAGCGTCTGCCGTTAGGCGTGGCGAGCAACTATCGCGCCTATGATCCCTATCCGATTTTCGTGAAGGAGGGCCAAGGGTCTCATTTCCGCGATCTCGATGGCAACGACTACATCGATCACAACCTATGTTTCGGTGCGTTGATGGCCGGTCACTGCCACCCCGCGGTGATGAAGGCGGTCAACGCCCGGCTTTCGAGCGGCACAATGTTCGGTATGCCGCACGACATGGAATGGCAGCTTGCCGAAGAAATCTGCAAGCGCTTTCCGGTCGAAATGGTGCGCTTCGGTTCAAGCGGCACCGAAGCTACGATGCACGCGGTGCGTCTCGCGCGCGCAGCTACTGGCCGCGACAAGATCGTCAAGTTCGAAGGGGGCTATCACGGACTGCATGACTCGGCACTCGTCAGTGTGAAGCCGCACGCGCCAGACTTCGGCGATGTCAAGAATCCAGTTTCGGTTCCCGGAGGCTTGGGAGTACCAAAAGCGTCGATCGCAAACGTGGTGATCGCGACGTTTAACGATCTCGAAACGGTGGAGCGCCGCTTCAAGGAGAATCCCGGCCAGATTGCGGCGATCATCCTCGAGCCGATCCTGATGAACGTCGGTCTCTGCATGCCGCAACCCGGATTCCTGCAAGGGTTACGTGAGATCGCAACCAAGAACGGCGCGTTGCTGATCTTCGATGAGGTGAAAACAGGCGCGAAGCTCGGATGGGGTGGCGCCTCCGAATACTACGGTGTCACGCCCGACATGATTTGCCTCGCGAAATCCATCGGCGGCGGTTTCCCGCTGGCGGCGTTCGGCACGCACAAGTCCGTGATGGATCTGATTTCGCAGCACAAGGTTTTTCATGGCGGAACGTACAACACGAACCCGGTATCGATGGCAGCGGGTCTCGCGACTTTCAATGAAGTCCTAACGCGCGAAAACTATGCGCATGTCGACAAGCTGAGCAAGAAGTTGGTCGACGGGTACAAAAAGATCATCGCGAAGGTCGGACTTCAGGCTTACATCGCGCAGGCCGGCGCGAATGGCGCGTTGATGCTTTATCCGCAGGAGATCAAGAACTATCGCGACTGGCTCGGGATCGATGTAGATCTCTGGCGTCATTACTGGTTCGGCATGGTGAACCGCGGTGTAATGGCACAACCGTACTGGCAGGACGAGCAGTGGACGATGTCGGTGCAGCATACCGAAGCGGATATCGACAAGCACATTGCTGCGTTCGACGATATCGCCGCGTCGCTCGCGAAAGCACAGCACGAAAGGGCCGGAAAAGAACCAGCCCTGGCTGCGCACTGAATCAGAGAGGCGGGCTTTGGCCCGCCTCTAAGGTTTCAGAGTTTCAAGGTGGCAAGGCTCCTCAGCACTGCGGAGCGACAAGCCGGCGCTTCTTCCATTGAAACTCTGAAATCATGAAACCTTGAAACTTGCACAGGAGTTCCTTTGTCCGATCCGTCCGCCGACAATCAGCCGCACCTGAAGCGGGTACTAGGCCGCTGGGACCTGGTGCTGCTGTTTGTCGTCGCCGTATTCAATCTCAACGTTGTTCCTTCGATCGCAGCCAATGGCGGCGTGACGGTCTGGCTCTGGATCATCTCTCTTCTTCTTTTCTTCTGGCCGCAGGGCATCGCGGTGATCGAACTTGCCCATCGCTATCCCGGGGAAGGCGGCGTCTACCTGTGGGCGAAAGAAGTCTTCGGCGACTTCCACGGATTTCTCTCCGGTTGGTGTTACTGGACCAACAACATGCTCTATGTGCCGACGGTGATGCTGTATTTCGTCGGCGTGTCGGTGTTCGCCATGGGACCGGGGCATGCCGGTCTGGCCGACAACAAGACCTTCGCGATGGTCACATCGCTCGTGCTGCTGGCGTTTCTGACGATATTGAACATCGTGGGTCTCGGGGTGGGGAAGTGGTTGAACAACGTTGGCGCAATTGGAACATTTGTCGCCGCCGCAGTGCTTATCGGACTTGGCATCACGATCTTTTTACGTTTCGGAACCACAGTCACGGCCAGTGATTTCCGCATTCCGGCCGATCCCCGCTTCGTCCTGAATTCTTTCGGCGTGATCTGCTTCGGATTAGTCGGCCTGGAACTCGCTTCCATCATGGGCGACGAAATCCGTGATCCACAGAAAACTCTGCCCGGGGCAGTCGCTTGGGGAGGCGTCGCATCTGGCGCGCTCTATATTGGGGCGACACTCACGCTTCTCATTGCGGTCCGCCGCGACGAGATCAGCGTGCTGCAAGGCATCGTGCAGGCCGTCAGTCATATGGCGGGGAAGGTGGGGGTCGGCTGGATCATCGCGCCGTTCGCCCTGATGCTCAGCCTGTCGATTGCAGGAATTGGTTCGGCGTGGATGGGCGGATCGGCGCGCATCCCTTTTGTGGCCGGGCTCGATTCGTACATGCCGTCGTGGCTTGGAAAGATTCATCCGAAATACGCCACGCCGTACGCCGCATTGATCGTACAAGCGATCGTCTCGTTAATTCTGGTGGTAATCAATTTCTACGCTTCCGGGGGAGTGCAGGAAGCCTTTCAAAAAATGCTGTCCCTCGCAGTCGTGCTGCAACTGGTACCGTTCCTCTACGTCTTTGCTGCATTGCTAAAGTTTGCGATGCGCAAGACGTTGGAGGGCGGGCGCTACAGCCGTGGAACACTCTTTTTTGCAGGTGGCGCGGGTTTTGTGACGACGGCGCTTGGCATCGCGTTGGCATTCTTTCCCGCGAAGCAGATCACATCGGTGTGGAAGTACGAGATTTCGATGATCGGTATCACGCTTGTATTTTTATTGTTGGCGGTTTTTTTCTTTTTTGTTTACGGACGTTTGAAGACGCCCGCGCCTGTTCGCGTTGACCGAGCGGAAGTCGCGCGCACGATGTAACCCGCATCGGGCGGTCGCGGCCAAGCCGGGCTAGCCCGGCAGGCCTTTAGAAAACAGGTTGCGGCCCGAAGGCGATCGACCCGAACCATGTAGTTCGCGGAGGAACTATGCCCAGTGGAGTGCAGACAGAAGTAAAGACCTACCAGATGTACATCAACGGTGAGTGGGTCGACAGTAAATCGTACAAGACCTTTCCCGTTTATGATCCGGCTTCGGAAGAAATCATCGCGCAAGTCCCTGACGCCGATGCGGACGACGTGAACCGCGCCGTCGCCGCGGCAAAAGCCGCGTTCGAAGAAGGGCCATGGTCGAGCACAACGGCCCAAGAGCGGGGACGCGTACTTTTTCGTCTCGCGGAAAAGATCCGCCAGAACCTCCCGCAACTCGCGGAACTCGAAGCCCGCAACTGTGGCAAGCCGATCGTTGAAGCCGAGTTCGATATCAACGATACGGCGACTTGTTTCGAGTACTACGGTGGCCTGGCGACCAAGATCCTCGGGTTCGTCAATCCGGTGCCCGACAATGCCGTAAGCCTCACGTTGAAAGAACCGATTGGCGTCGCCGGGCAGATCATTCCCTGGAACTATCCACTCTTGATGGCGGCCTGGAAGTTGGCTCCGGCGCTCGCTGCGGGCTGCACTTGCGTGCTCAAACCAGCGGAGCAGACGCCCCTGACGGCGTTGGAATTCGCCAATTGGTTCTCCGATGTCGGCCTGCCGCCCGGAGTCGTCAACGTCATTACGGGTTTCGGCGAAAGCGCGGGTGCGCCGCTGGTTCAACATCCTGACGTGAACAAGATCGCCTTCACAGGCAGCGCTGCCGTCGGCAAAATCATCGTGAAGCAGGCCGCCGAGACTGTGAAGCGCGTAACCCTCGAGTTGGGCGGAAAGTCTCCCAACATCTTTTTCGCGGACGCTGATTTCGAAGCGGCGATTGATGGAGCGTTGTTTGGTGTCTTCATCAATCAGGGCGAGGTCTGCTCTGCGGGCAGCCGGATTCTCGTCCAGAAGCCGATCTACAAGAAATTCGTCGACGCGATGGCCGAGAAAGCCAAGAAGATCAAGCTTGGCGCTCCACTCGATCGCGAAACCAAAATGGGCCCTTTGGTCAGCAAAGATCAATACGATCGCGTGCGCTCCTACGTCGAAGTCGGAAAGAAAGAGGCCAAACTCGCCTTTGGCGGCAACCGTCCTGAGCAGTTCGCGAAAGGCTATTACGTACAGCCGACTATTTTCTATGACGTGGACAATAGCGCTCGGATCGCCCGCGAAGAAATTTTCGGCCCTGTCGCAGCCGTGATCCCCTTCGAAGACGAAAAAGACGCTGTGAGAATTGCGAATGACTCTGCGTACGGATTAGCCGCTGCCGTCTGGACACGCGACATCTTCAAAGCATTCCGCGCCGTGAAATCGTTGCGGGCCGGAATCGTCTGGGTGAATCACATGCAGCCGACCTACGTCGAAGCGCCCTGGGGCGGCTACAAGCAATCTGGATTCGGGCGCGAACTCGGCCCGTGGGGCATTGAAGAATATTTGGAAACGAAACAGGTGCACATCAATCTCAACGAAGCTCCGATCGGGTGGTACTGAGATGGCGACGATTCAGTTAAAGACGAAAATTCCGGGACCGAACTCCAAAGCGCTTGGCGACCGTCGCACTGCAGCGATTCCTCGCGGCCTGTCGCAGGGGACGCCCATCTATCTTGCAAGAGCCGAAGGCGCGGTTCTCGAAGATGTCGATGGCAACCGCTACATTGATTTCGCCGGTGGCATTGGCTGCCTCAATACCGGCCATCGCGCGCCCGGAGTCGTCGCGGCGATTCAGAAGCAGCTCGAGAAGTTTCTGCATGTCTGTGTGCAGGTCACCGGCTATGAAAGCTACGTGCGACTCGCAGAACGTCTCAACGAAGTGACACCCGGCAACTTCCCGAAGAAAACACTTTTCCTAAACACGGGTGCGGAAGCTGTCGAAAACGCCGTCAAGATCGCGCGCGCGGCCACTGGGCGCCCCGGCATCATCGCGTTCGAAGACGCGTTTCACGGGCGCACGATGATGGCGCTTTCACTGACCAGCAAAACGCATCCATACAAAGCCGGTTTCCATCCGTTTCCAGGAGAGGTCTATCGGATCCCGTACGCGTATTGCTACCGTTGCTCCTACTCGTTGAAGTACCCGTCGTGCGATCTTTACTGCGCGCGCCATCTGGAAGACACGTTCAAGCGCGTCGTTGCTCAGGAAGGCGTAGCCGCCGTGATTGCCGAACCGGTGCTTGGCGAAGGTGGCTTTGTTGCGCCGCCGCTCGATTACTTCCGCACCCTCATCGACCTTTGCCACAAGCACGGGGTGTTGTTCATTGCGGACGAAGTGCAGAGCGGCTTCGGACGCACCGGAGCCCTGTTCGCCAGCGAACGCTATGGGATCGAGCCTGACATCATTGTTACCGCAAAGTCCATCGGTGGCGGCTTACCCCTGGCCGCGATCACCGGTCGCACAGAAATCATGGACGCACCCGGACCTGGCGGCCTAGGCGGCACATTCGCAGGAAATCCTGCCGCCTGTGAAGCGGCTCTCGCCGTGCTTGATATTTTCCAGAAACAGGATCTGCTGAGTCGCGCCAACGAACTGGGCGATCACTTTCAGAAGCGGGCGCGCGAATGGCAAAAGCGCTGGCCGATGATTGGCAACGTCCGCGGCCTGGGCGCGATGCAGGCGCTTGAACTCGTGCAATCGCAGGAGATCCGCGAACCTGCGGCTCAAGAGGTCAAGGAAATCACGCAGTACTGTTACGAGCACGGATTGATCACCATCTCCGCGGGCTCGTACGGCAACGTGATTCGACTGCTGATGCCACTTGTCATCACCGACGAGCAATTCGATGAAGGGCTGGACGTTTTGGAAGGCGGGCTCAAGTCGGTTTATGAAAGAAAGCACGAAGCGGCCGCGCAGCCGGTGTAAGCTTTATAGCAACAGTAAAACGAGCCAAGTGCGGCGCCTGGGTCCAGGCCGCGATTCTTGACGATTGTTGAGGCAGATTGATATGAGTACCGCTGTCATTACCGAAACCAAGATTCCCAATTACATCAACGGTGAATGGGTCGAGTCGACCGCCCGCGAGTGGACCGACGTTCTTAATCCCGCGACCGGCGAGAACCTCGGCAAAGTTCCGCTCAGCGATGCCGCCGAAGTAACAAAAGCGATCGACGCAGCTGCCGCGGCTTTTCCTGCGTGGCGACGGACGCCGCCTGAAGACCGCATTCAGCCTCTGTTCAAACTTAAGCAATTACTCGAAGAGCATCTCGACGACATCAGTCGCCTCATCACGCAGGAGAACGGCAAGACCTTCACGGAAGCGAAGGCCGAGATGCGGCGCGCCATCGAGAACGTCGAAGTCGCCTGCGGCATCCCGATGATGATGCAGGGCTACAACCTCGAAGACGTCGCGCGCGGGATCGATGAAATGATGATCCGTCAGCCGCTTGGTGTAGTGGCCGCGATTGTGCCATTCAATTTTCCGGGGATGATTGCGTTCTGGTTCCTGCCTTATGCGATTGCGACGGGGAACACTTTTATCATCAAGCCGTCCGAGCGAGTGCCGCTCACGCTGCGATACATCTTTGAGTTGCTCGAGAAGACAGGGCTGCCGAAGGGAGTCGTGAATCTCGTCAACGGCGGCAAGGCCGCGGTGGACACGTTGCTCGATGACTCTCGGGTGCGCGCCATCAGCTTCGTCGGATCGACTCCGGTCGCGCGCTACATCTACGCGCGTGCGGGAGCGAACGGGAAGCGTGCGCAGTGCCAGGGCGGCGCCAAGAATCACGTCATCGTATTGCCCGACGCGGATATGCAGATGGCAACGCAGATCATCTCTGACAGTGCTTTTGGATGCGCGGGCCAGCGGTGTCTCGCGGTCTCGGTTGCGGTGACGATTGGCGACGCGCAAAAAACATTCCGTGACGCAATTGCCGATTCTGCGGCGAAACTCAAAGTCGGCAACGGCCTCGAAGATGGCGTCCAGATGGGGCCTGTGATCACCCGCCAGAGCAAAGAGAGGATCGAGTCTCTGATCGGCGCCGGTGAGAAGCAAGGTGCGAAGGTGCTGCTCGACGGACGCAACACGAAAATCCCGAAACACGAGACTGGCAACTTCGTGAAACCCACAATTCTTGATGGGCTTCCTGCAACCAGCGATCTCGCGCACACGGAAATATTCGGTCCAGTGCTGAGCCTGATTCACGCTAATGACATGGACGAAGCCATCGCGTGGCTCGAACGCAACCCGTACGGGAATCAGGCATCGCTGTTCACATCGAGCGGATCTTCGGCGCGACGCTTCCGCTACGAAGCACCGGCTGGAAATATCGGCATCAACATCGGCGTCGCTGCCCCGATGGCTTACTTCCCGTTCAGCGGATGGAAGGATAGCTTCTTTGGCATCCTGCACGGACAAGGCCGCGATTCGGTCGAGTTCTACACCGAGCAAAAAGTTGTGGTGGAGCGCTGGGCAAAAGAGCACTCGCGCAAGTTCTGACAAACACGTGGGCCCAGTCGCCCTCGTCTGGGCAGGCGAGCGTAGCTCGCCAGAAAGCACCCCAACGGAATCAAAATGACGACCCTCACAACTACGCCGTCGTTATCCGGCCAGGAGATTGTTGATCTCACCAAAAAGCACACACTCTTTGAGTGGTCTGCCCAGTCGAAGGTTGACCCAATCCCCGTGGCCCGCGCCAAGGGCATATATTTCTGGACGCCGGAAGGAAAGCGTTTCATCGACTTCAACAGCCAGTTGATGAGCGTCAACATCGGCCACGGCGACGAGCGCGTCATTCGCGCGATTCACGAACAAGCGCAAACCCTGGCCTACGCGAACCCGTTCATGGCTACCGAAGCACGCGCCCGGCTCGGTGCCAAACTAGCCCAAATCACCCCCGGCGACATCGATACATTCTTCTTCACTAATGGCGGCGCCGAAGCCAACGAAAATGCGATCAAGATCGCGCGCTTTTTCACGGGACGTCACAAGATCATCGCTCGCTACCGCTCCTACCATGGAGCGACCGCAGGCAGCATCACACTGACGGGCGATCCACGCCGGTGGGCTGCGGAACCAGGCATCCCGGGCGTCGTGCGTGTGCTCGATCCATATCACGGTATCGAGCGCGGATGGGAATCTGCCGAGACCTCGCTACAGATGATCGAAGAAGTCATTCAACTGGAAGGGCCGCACACCATCGCTGCGTTCATCCTCGAGACGGTTGTCGGGACGAACGGCATACTGCTTCCCCCCGACGGCTACATGCAGGGTGTTCGAAAGATTTGCGACAAATACGGCATCCTGATGATTGCCGACGAAGTTATGGCCGGCTTCGGCCGTACCGGTGAATGGTTCGCGATCGACCACTGGAAAGTTGTGCCCGACCTGATCTCGATGGCAAAAGGGTTGACTTCGAGCTATCTGCCGTTGGGTGCGATCGGCATGCGCCATCACATTGCCCAGCACTTCCAGGACAAAGTCTTCTACGGCGGTTTGACCTATAACAGCCATCCCATGGGCTGCGCGGCCGCGCTCGCCACCATCTCGGTATATGAAGAAGACAAACTGATCGAGAATGCCGGCAAGATGGGCGCGATCATGAAGGACCTCGGCGCCGAGCTTCAGGCGAAGCATCCTTCCGTGGGAGCAGTTCGATCGATCGGCTTGTTCGGAATCGTGGAACTCATCCGCAACCGCAAGACGAAGCAGCCCATGGCGCCTTTCAACGGGACTTCCGAGGAGATGGCGGCTCTCGGAAAGTTTTTCCGGGAAAACGGACTCTACACCCTGGTTCGCTGGAACACGTTCTACACGAACCCTCCGCTCTGCATCAACGAACAGCAACTGCGGGAGGCGTTCGCGATCATCGACAAAGGACTGGAAGCTACCGATCGAGCCGTGACGAACTGAAGAGCGACGAGAAGCTATTTTCCCTGGAACTTGCCCGCAGATTGTCCAGTCTGCGGGCATTAGTTTGTGCGCCCTTTCCACCTGGGCCATCGTGGGATGAGGGTCACAAAACTTATGTGACGATGGCGACATCGTGCGGCTCAGTAATTCCATACTCCAGCCAAAGCAGACTCTGAGGTCCAGATTTGACGACCCGGATTGCTGGAGTATCAAGATGTCGCAACGAAAAGTTGTTTGGCGAAATTCTCGCACCGCCAAGCGCGAGAGGCGCTGGCATGAACTGGCCTGCGATGTTGCCCGAAAGTTGTACGTCGTCGAGGAACTGGTTCCCCTAGGCGATCAAAAACGCTGGGGTCAGGCGGTCGCACTGGAAATCGTGCCCGGTGGCCGAGCGACTGCACCGCGATCTGGCTCCACCTCATGCGAGAAGAAATCAGCCCGCCGGAGCCTGCGACATCTGGCATTCGTGCAGCCGTAGACCACTTGGGTCCAGGACTGGGCTCACTTCACCAGTCGGTTGTATCTCCTCAGCACTTCTCGCAATTGATCGTGCGGAAGCGCGATTACCTCGAAATCATTGATTCCCTTCATGGTCTCGGCGGCGACCATCGCGTTGACCACTGCTTCCTCCGTGGCTTGAACAGTAGCCAGAAAGAGGGGATTCATCTTCTCGTTGGGCAGCATCGTTATCTGGTGTGCGCTTTTCGAGTCCGCCGCCCCGGGATTCGCCGTCGAGAACGCCACAAAGATGTCGCCGGAACCATCTCCTGAAAAGCTGCCATCTCTTCCCAATCCGAGCGAAACACGACGAGCCATGCGCTTCAGCTGTGTTGGAATCATGGGCGCGTCGGTCGCAACCACCACGATGATCGACCCAACATCGTTGTCGCGAACTTTGTGATCCTGAATCTCACGACCCACCGGAACCCCGGCGATTCGCAACTGGCTGCGCCAGCCATAGTTGCATTGCACCAGCACGCCGACCGTATAACCACCATACTTGGCATCCAACACCCTCGACGAAGTCCCGATCCCGCCTTTGAACTCGTTGCAGATCATCCCAGTTCCGCCGCCGACGTTGCCCTCTTGCACCGGGCCGCCTTGGGCCGTATCCAGCGCATGCCAGGCGTGCTCGGGCTTTACATGAAAGCCGTTGATGTCATTGAGATCGCCATCGTAGGTTTCTGCGACGACCGGCAATGACCATTCATAACCGTTCTGATCGGGCGGCGCCTTTTTGACACGCCATTCGATGACCGCGTCGCGAACCACCCCAACGCTGTGGGTGTTTGTGATCATGACCGGCCCATCCAGGAAGCCCGAGTCTTCCAGCCAGGTCGTACCCGTCATCTCACCATTACCGTTCAATGTGAACCATGCGCCAAATACCGGGTCTTGCGAATCTTTTCCGCGCGGCAAGACTGCGGTCACGCCAGTGCGCACCGGGCCCTCTCCGACCTTCAGTTTTCCCGAGCCCGAGATCAATGTGGTGTGTCCTACCTCGACGCCCTTGACGTCCGTGATCGCATTGTAGGAACCGGGAGTTCCGTCAAAGGGCACTCCAAGATCACGAGCGCGGGGTTTTGCCGCCGGCTGCTGTGCCGCAGATACAGAGCTAAAAGAAAAAATCGCGAGAGCCAGAGAGAACGGCATCAAAATGATGAACGCGCTTCGAAACTGGGGGCGTTTGGGCATCGCTGGCTCCGGTAAGAATGTGGTATTGCCTCTGCGCACGGCCCGCGCAGTATAAAGCAGACGGCGCCGCTGCGTTAGAATGGGCTGCGAAAGGGGGAGAGCATGGACGGATGGAAGAAG
>Ga0126381_100003765_pt1 | contig 16436 bp, 30 predicted proteins | sample PanSoiMetPlot_28_FD_96465 | JGI IMG/M metagenome (GOLD analysis project Ga0126381, IMG submission 96465) | Tropical forest soil microbial communities from Panama - MetaG Plot_28 | ecosystem: Environmental > Terrestrial > Soil > Tropical forest > Bulk soil | place: Panama | collected 2016-02-17 | reverse complement strand
GTATATACGCTGCGCATCGATCTGCGCCCTGGTGTGCCCTTTTCTGTCCAGTACGCCGTCGATCACCGTTTCCTCACCGATGCACGGGATCACCGGGATGTACTTCCCGAGCCAGTCGCCGCGCTCGACAATCCGCTCGCCCTCGATGCGATACCACTCCACGCTGTGCTCGGTGCTGGCGCGAGACTGGCGGATGAGTGGCTTCACCATCTCCATCTGCACATCGTCGAGCTGGCTCTCGCGCAGCACGCGCCCGTCGTGCAGCATGTGCAGGCGATCGTCCTCCTCGACCCGGCGCCAATAGAGCGCGATCCTGACGTGGTCCTTAGTGGTCCAGCTGTCGGCCTGATAATCCAACGGGCTCGACGGCGGAGCGGCGTGCGGCCCGTGCTCGGCCTCCCACTCCAGGCGCGGAATATCCTCGAAGACGAAGGCATACTTCATATCGCCCTTGTCGTACTCTTTCGCGTCGGGGTCCATGTAGATGCTATTCGGGTCTTGCACTCTGCGGATGTAAATCTCCTGGTCGAAGGACCCGGCATCGGCATAGTCCAGATCCACCGTCACATAGCCGATGCCCGAGGTCACCTGGTGGTATGTCGCGGTCGAGTAAGCATCGGTGGCCTTCGACTGATACTCGATCCGCCTGATGATGTCGGCGAACACCTGCGCCGCTTCATACGTGGCCTGTCCCCCTGTCGGCGTGATTTTCACCTGTGCCTTATTCTGCCTGGCATCATTGATCACCTGCAGATTGTGCTGTCGCACTTTGTTGTGCGTCAGCGATGGGCGGTTGCCGCGCTCGTTGATCGTTGCGGTATCCCACTGCCAGCCGTTCTGCGCATCGCCGTTGGCGAATTTGTGGTCGAACTTGGCACGCTGGCGCGCCTGGCTTTCCCATGCCACGCAGCGCTCAAAGCGCGCCTTCGCCTCGCGGAGGACCTCCGCGTCACCTCGCTGTGGACGAGCCATTGATGGTGTGGAGTTTACCTGCTGTGCTTAAGCGCATTTGCCGGGAAACTACGGACGCTGGTGCGCTCCAGCTTCTGCAGCAGCTGCAGGATGCAGAGCGAGATCTCGTAGACTTCGGCCACCGAGCGCTGCAATGCATCGAGGCGCTGCATCAGGTCGCTATCCGCCTGAGGCTGCTGCTGCGCGCCGCCGATACGCGGCGGTTCATTGGCGTGGTAGAACTGCGCCACCTGCGCCTCGAACGCACGCTGTGCGCGCTGTGCCTTGGCGTGCTCCAGATCCTGCATCGCTGCTTCCAGCGCACGGCCGATGCGCGTTGGTGGAGGAGGATACGGCTCGACCGGGGGACGCTTGTTCAATTGGTCGGCCCTCCGCCTTTGTCCGGACCCTGTCCGCCGCCGCCATAGCCGCCGCCATAGCCACCACCGCCTGCGGCGTTCTGTGCGGCGAGCATCTGCTGGAACTGCTGCAGTGCCTGCTCTCGGCTGATGTTCGGGTTGGTCTGCATGCCCTGCGAGAGTTGCGCCAGGTAATCCATGGTCGTCCTCGGATCGCCGAATTGAGGGAAGCCGGCGGTGCCGAGGATGCCCATGGTCTGCTGCCCCTGCGCGGTGGAGGGGTCGAAGCCGTACAGGTTCTGGTTCATCTGGTTCGCCCACTGCTGCAGGGCGCCCGACACTGAGGCCGGCTGTGGGGCTGGGGCCGGAGGTACGACGGCGGGCGAGAGCGGATTGCCGCTGAGCGCCGTGGGGTCCCACATGGTCAGCGGATTGAGCGCGGCCGGGTTCCACGACGAAGTCAGATTGCCGGCGCCGCCCGGCAGCAGGGCGCCGAGCTGCTGGCCGAGGATGCTGCTGAACGCGTCCCAACCGCCGCCGCCGCTGCCCACCGACGTGCCGACCAGCTGGGCGAGGGATGGAAGGCCTGAGAGGGAACCGCTCATCTAATCTAGGGACTCCCTGGTGTTGGCGATCATGTCCCTGGCCGCGCGCAGGATGCTTTGCATCCGCTCGTTCTCCGGCAGCCGGCGTACCTCGAGGGACATGTGATAGGTCAGCATCACGATAGCGTCGCGGGCGTCGGTCAGGTCGCCGGCCTCGACGGCGGCGCGCACGCGGCGGGCGGCGTGCATGCCCTCGGCGTGGCTAGGGCGCATGAGGCAGCGGAAAGCGGCCCCAGGGAAGGGTGCACAGGACCCTGGGGCCAGTTGGTTGCGTAGCTAGCAGTACCTTACCTTTCCGTCTGCCTGTCGTCCCACGGGCCACCGCGGCCCATGGCAGGCTGGGCGTCAACCGGTTGATTTAGCGCGTGAGCCTTGCCGCCTCGAAGCGAAATGCGCCGCTTCGGTTCGTCACTCGGGGGGTTTTATGCGGGATGCGCCCCCACGGCGCCTAGCGGCCTGCAGAACCGCTCGATGTCCCGCCACCGATTCTGTCCGATAAGCGACTTTTCCATCCACTATGCTCTGGCATGCTGTCTAGCATTGCGTCCAGACATATGCTGTGGTATGGCTTCGGGTGTCACAAGGAGTCCGACCATGTTTCTCGAAGGCCCACATTTCCAAATCGTCGCCGGCCAGGCCGTCGTTGACGCCATCCGCGCCTCTCGCGCCACCGTCCGTCCTTCCGCCAGCCGCCCCGGATGCCTCGATAGCGAAAGCCTCTGCCTAGCCCAGCAGCACGACGCAGCGCACGGCGTCCTCGGCGCCGAAATCATCCAGTCCAACTACGGCTGCTCGGTCCGCTACGACAGCGGCCTGCAGGATTTCGGCCTGCTCGCCTCCGCCCGCCGCCGCGACATCGACGGCACCTACGAGGCCGCGGTCGCCTGGGCTACGCGCTGGCAAGCCGAAGATCCTACCCGCCGTTACGTGTGGACCAGGCGGCCATGAGGGGAGAGAGGGGCCGCTATCGTGTGTGGCATGGTCTCCGGCATCAGACAGGAGATAGATGGATGTTCTATTACACAGCGCACGACAGAAAGACCGGAGAATTGCTCTACCAGAGCAGCATCGAGGCAGCGTCAAAGACAGAGGCTCGCAAGCTGATACTTGATGCAGCGCGGCGCGACACCCCAGGCGGCCGCGGTCGGTCGCCGCGGGATTATGGCTATGTCCCGGTCAGCGACTATCGCATCACTTTCACTGGCTGAGGCCGCCATGACAGCCACCTCCAGCATCATCAAGGAGATACCGATGGCTAGCAAGGTTACCGCCAAGGATCGCGCGTTGGGCTATGACCGTCTGCGCTTTGAGGCTCGCTGTGCCTACCTCGACGGCCGCAATGCTCGTGCTCGTGAGTTGAACCGGAAAGCTGATGTCCTCTATCGCGAGGCATTTGCCGTGGTCCGCGACAATATGAGCCTCGACGATCTCGATGAACTCCAGGCGGCAATGCCGTGAACACCGACAAAGTCCTGGAGGACCGGCTGCGGCGCACGCTGGCGCGCCGTGGCTATACGCTCATCAAGAGCCGGGCGCGCGATCCCAAGGCCCTGACATACGGCCGATACCTGATCGCCTGGGGCGCCGTTACCGCTGACCGCGCTCAATGCCACATCGACGGAACAGCCATGACCCTGTCCGACGTGCAGCGATGGGTGGATGAGCCGTGAAGGGAGACACGGCAAGGAAGCGGCGGCGCGCCCTGATCGAGGCTCTCAAGCCGCACTGGGAGGCTCTGAAACAGTCCGCGGCAGAGGGTGACAAAGCCGCCGATAGCATCCTGACATGTCTCCAGATGAGCCTGCTCGACCCACGCGATCCGTCATTTCCAGGGGAATGCCAACGTGAACTGAAAGCCTGGATACAGGGCCGGTCGTTGCGCTAGTCATTACGTCCGATTATGCCCGCCTTTTGCGCCCTCTTGCAGCGCGGCAATCGCGGCCCGCGCCGCCGTCTCGGCGATCTGAAACTCCCTGTCGCCCCAGGCGCGCTGCCCCGCCGGCAGCGACGACACATACTCCGACGCCGCTTCTACACCGGCGTCGACTGCGTCCTCGGATGAGCTGTGACGCCCATGCGGACAGTTAATCGGCGGCGGGTTAGCTGCCGAGCAATCGCCACCGCACACGGGGCAAAAGTCGTAGTTCGGTTCCAGCGACGACACATACTCCGCCGCCGCCTCGATACCGGCGTCGACCGCGTCCTCGATCATGGTCGTTTCGCTCATGGTTACGTCCATTTCTGCGGCTTAGCGGACCTCACGGCTCGATCTCGTCGAAATGGCGCGGATGCGATAGCGGCTCACGTTTCGCTCCGGCGCGCCGGATCATCGCCCGCGTCGCCGCATCCACTCGATCGCATCGAAGGCGGTCATCTTTGCCCCAACCGGGGTCGGATAGATCTTGCGCGCTCTCAGGCTGGTTTGGCGCTCCCGGTTCTTGATCGAGAAGGTCCAGCCGCCGGACGCGACGCGGTCGACGAACACGACGTAATCGTCCTTCACACGATACTGCCCGCCATTGCCCAATAGGCGCCACCGCTGCGAGATACCAAAACGGCGGCGGCGATCAGACCATGACCTGGCCTGCCGTTCGCGCTCGTGCGCGGCAGTGTAGTCCTCCTCCATATGCCCAGCGCAGATGCAGCCGCAGCCCAGAGTATCCGGATATTCCGAGTGCTCCATGCGATGGACAAACCTGATCTCCCGCACCTCGCACATTTCACAGATCGCGCTCTCCCCTTCCCCCAGATCCTCTAGGTCAATGCAACGCCAACCTTTGTGCGGCACGCCGGGGTCCGACCATTTGCCGTTCAATGCGCCTCGGACCCAGGTTCGGCGTAGGCCGAGGTAATCTTGCGGGTCATGCAGCCCTCCCTCCTCGTCGCCGCAAATCTCGACGTATCGCACGCCATAACCGCCCCGGAACCTCAGCGTGCGAAGCCCGCAAGCACGCTACCAGTGCCGCCGCCGCGTCCGTAGAGTCCACGCCTTCGTAGGGTACCGGCTCCGGCTCCAACTTCCGCTGCGCCGCGGCCTTCCGATACGCGTCCCACCGCACCGCAGTCCATCCATTCATGCAGCCACCATACGCGGGCGCCTTACTTCCGGTAAAGTCCTCGTGCTAGCATGCAGGCCAGGGAGGGCGCCCTCCCCGGAGGCGCGGCGGGTCAGGGAACGGGCTCGCGCGCCTCCTACGCCTTCCCCTTGGCCCTAGGACCCATGTCGTACTTGCTGGCCACCTTGCTGCGTACCTCGGCCTTCTCCTTCGCCGAGCCGAACTGCGACACACGTGCCAACGCGTTCCGGGCGTGCGCCCGATCAGGAATAGGATAGCTGCCGGCGCCCTTGCCGCTCTTGCCCTCGCCCTTGCCAGGAAGTGCGAAGTCCCTCGATGGCAGCTTCTTCCGCTGCTTGCTGCTCAGCTCAGCCATTCATACCCCCATCCACCTACTGTCCCCGCCAACCGCCGGCACACTCGTCTCATACTGGCTATGCCACTGCGGGTCGGCGAGCTTGCGGCCCTCGTCCTCTCGCACCCCCAGCGCCAAGTACCTGAAGGCGTCCGCCGCGTGGCTCGCCCAGTCATGCACCGGCTGGGATCTCCAGGTCTGCGCCGCCTCGTTCCATTCCCTGCGGTAGTTCCTGAGGCCGCGCAGCCCCACCGCACACCGCGTCGCATCGAACCAGCACCGGGGCAGCACCATCCGCACCGCGTTGATCGCGTCCGCCACATTATGCTGCCGGATGATCCGCGTCGGCTTCAGCCCCAGGCTGTGCAACGTCTCCGTGCGGCTGCGCCCTGAGCCTAGCTCCCGGACACTCGCGTCGTGCGGCAGCAGATGGCGCTCGTAGCTATACCCACGCTGCTGCAGCAGCTGCACGTAGTAACTCAGGCTCTCGCCACTTCCCTCGATATAGTCAATGATCCGCCACTCGCCCGCCCGCGTCGTCTGCAAACACCAAATGCTCGTGGCATCGGAGATCCCGAGGTCCCAGGCGGTCCAGACCCGCAGCGTCGGCTCGTGCGGCACCTGGCATATACGCTCCTCCGCCTCAGCCGCCTCAAGTAACTTGCCGTAATAGCTGCCGCTGTTCGGCGCAGTGAATGAACATTCCAGCTCCTGGGCAAACTCCTCGTCCGACATCTCTTGGCGTAGACGATCAATTGCTTGCGGAGGCAACGCGTTCGTCTTCCGGTAGTCTAGCAGGTAAGTGCTGTAGCCTGGCGTAGTCCTGGCGCGGTCGTAGGCTGCCTGCAGCAGGCCGCGGCCCTTCGGAGTGCCGGAGCGCACGAGGACGCCGTCCCGGTCCGCCAGCATCGGCTCTACAACCAGCGCAATCATGCTCGGTGGGAAATCGTCGAACTCATCGCATATACACTCGTCCGCATACCCGCCACGCCAGCTGTCCTGGTTGTCCGCACCACCAGCCTGCCAAATGCCCCCGTTGGGAAGGCGTATCGACATGCTGGCCTTCCTGACCTCGCTGCCAGGGATCGCCTCCGCCGCACGCACCGCCTGGTCCCAAAGGCCCGTCCGCGACCACTGCACAGCAAACGGCAGAATGTGCACAACACGCGGCAACGGCTTCTTACTAGTCACCGCTACCTTCAAACCACGCCATACCAGGGCCGTGCTCTTGCCAGCGCGCCTGTGTACCACTGCAACTATCCGTTTCGCAGGATCATTCAGCAGCGGCACTTGCCACTCCCGCGGGGCAAACGGCAGCACCACACTCTGGCGCTTGCCGCTCATGGCGTATATACCGATGTAATGGCCCCGCCGCCTCCAATGGCACCCCCTCTCATGTATACACACTCGCCATTACGCTGCGTGTATAGGCATTGTGTATATACGGCTCGATTTTGGGCCGGAGGTGTGGGTAAGGGGGGGCCCATCACGGCCAGGGCTTCTCGCTTGGGCCGGTGCCCCCGGGGACCCCGCCGGGGGGTCCATCCTGGCACCTGGAATGCTTCGGCCTGGCGCATCGATGCGCGTCACTTATCGCTGCGGCACAGGCGGAAGCGAGCTTGCGCAGCCGCTTCGCCGCGCCCCACGGGAATGCCAGCTGGTCCTTGTGCCATAGCGTTGGCCAATCGGAACGCATCATTGGTAATACGCGAGAATGGTCATTATCACGTGTTCCAATTCGTATGATATCAGTGACTTAGCGGAATTAAGCATCGATATCAGCAGCGAAACACTAGATGTTGTGGTGCGTGTAGATACATTCAGCAGTCGCCGATGTCTTCCCACGCGACTTCAACCACCTTCTCTGCAACCGCTTCGACGACCGCATTAGTTGCATCCGTTACTTGCTTCTGCGTCGGAGACCACGAAAAGTCAATTGCGATGGGCTTTTCGTCGTCGCCTATCAGCTGCAGCGGCAATACCTTCGCGACCAGCATCAGAAACGTGCTTGGATTTAGCCGTGCTTGCTCAGCGAGGTAATCCTGGCCTCCGACATCCTCCAGCGCGCCGATTACCATGTCTCGGATGAGCGCATGCTGCTTGCCCATCGAGCCTTTCGGCCGTCCTGCACCGGGTCGAGCGCCTCCGCGAGCCACATTGAAAGCCTTGATTAACTATCTATACAACGTCTCTCGGTATGAGACACTCAACCCTGAGATGTATCTCTCGCATCTGTCCCAGCATCATGAGAGCCACCGTTGCATGTTGTTGGTCATCGTGCATCTGGGTCACCACGGCATCATGCCCCGAGAACGGGCATGCGGTGAGGCTACATGGCGTTCCTGGCATCCAGGCTACCTCACCCCCGGAAAAGTCCCGGACGGCCTGTAGCACGCTCACAACCGCCCTAGCGACCCTGCCTGGCTTGCCATCGCCATCGAGCAGGAGCTTACGAACGCCGAGGGTGGACTTGATCGGGGTCCAGTGTCCGTCGATCACCACCAGGAGGTATCCGGCGAACAGCGGGATTTCGACTGTGTGCCAGGCGTTTCTGACCACTCGATCGCGGCGGCGTGCGCGCATGAGGGGGAGCAGCGTCTGGTATCCCTGCCTCTCCAGGTTGGCTTGGGCCCATCGTTCGGCCTGGGGATGGGTCTGGACCACTGACCAATAGCTACCGCACGGCACCGCGTCCGGTTGTGCATCTAAACGCCGTGGTTGCATTGCGTCAACTCGGCCGCCAGTAGCGTGTTTCGTTTTTGCCGCTAACAATCACTTTGCCTGGTTCGCCGCTGTAGGGATGCTCGTCGAGGTCGTCGTGCGCGCCCCACGGATCGGGCCGCCACTGCCCGCCCAACCGCTGGCCTTGGATCGGGCTGAGCCAATCGTCCGGCGGCTCCGGGCCGATCGTCGGCTGCGGCCGTCCGGCTGCTACCTCGGTTGCCTCCAGCCCTGCCTCGAACAGGTCCATCTGGTGGTCCATCGAGGCCTCCTCGGGGCCGTTTTCCCCCTCCGTATCGGCTTGCCGTATCGGCCCTCCCCCCCCCTAAAGGGGGGAGGGGTAAAAGCGAAGTTAGCGATACAGCGGAAAAAACCCCCTTTGAAGAGGGGTTTTCCGCTCCTTTCGATACGCTGTAAGTTATTGTTTTCAAACCCTGTTTTCCCATTTCGTATCGCCGTATCGGCCTGTATCGCTACGCGCTGCGATACGCTTCGTGCCGTATCAGCAACGTATCGGCTACTTCAGAGCGTCTCGGCCCTTTGCCGTGAGTATCCATTTACCGTTCTCTCGTGGCTTGGATATCAGCTTGTCGTGGGCCAAAGCGGCGATTGCCCGCTGCACTTTTGCCTTCATTGGCTCGCCGCCTTCATTGACCCATCCTGCGTGGTTTGCGCGCTGTGCGAGCGACCAGTCCGGGTGCTCTTGGAGGGTCCTCAGGACGGCGTCCTGATTGGCCAGCGTCTGCTGGCTGTGGTTAGTAGCGCTTTCCTCCGAGACGGGTTCTGCGACCACTGTGCGCTCGTCCCGCCCGCGTCGATCCTGCATGCCGGTGGCGATGACGCGCAGTGAATAGGGCACGCCGGCAAACTCCGGGCCGCGGATTTTATGCTGCCAATGCAGCGTAGTCTGCTCGCCGGGGGCGTCCGCCCACAACGTCAGGTTGCCGTCGAGTTCGTTCAGAAACGCTCCGCCTCCCCTCGGCATGAGGTCGTACTTGGTGGCGTTTTTGGCGGGGTGGCAGTTCATCACTACCGTAGGCAGTCCATGGCACTCGTCGCACAACCTGCGCAGGCGCCTGGCGTAGCCGCCATTCTGGACATTGGAGTTTTCCTCATCGCCCGGGAAGAAGCTGGCCGCGGTGTCGCCCAGGATCAGGCTGAGTGGCACGCCCAGTTCTTTGATCCGCTCCATCAGCCGCTCCAGCCCTTGTTCGCTGAGCGGAAAATTCCCCGGCAGCACGAAGGGCGCCAGGCGGTGCGGTATCTTGAACTCGCGGCACATGCCCAGCATGCGTCCCGACAGATCGGCCGGGTTCTCCCCGGCCAGGATCAAAACGTTGCCCTGCTGCACATCCATTTTGCCGATCATGCGCCCGGCCTGGACCATGCAGGCGTTGAACAGCCACACTGCGGTTTTGCCATGGCCGGTGAGCGAGGTGCAGGCATAGAGCCTGCTGCGCTGGACAATGCCGTCGATGAGCCAGTCCGGCGGCGTATGCTGGGCCATGAAGGCCTCGCCGGAGAGGATGCCGTTCGGCGGCTTTTGTTCCGGGGCCTGTTCGGCGCGCCACTGCTTTTCCTGTTCGAAGTCGTGCACTTTGGCCGAGGTGAACCGGTTGATGCGCTCGACCTCCTCGGTCATTTCCTTGAGCTGTTCTGCCGACAGCCCGCCGTTGCTGAGCGCGTCGATATAGCTGTTGAAGTCATCGATCATTGCGGCGCTCCCGCATCGCCTCGACGGCCAGCCGCGTGCGTTCCTGTTCCAGGCGTTGGCGGAACATGAAGTGCAGCAGGCGGTGGATGCCGGGCGCCGGCCGTCCGGTTTTGCGTTCCTCTCTCAGTGCGGCGACCAGCAGCGCGGCCTGGGCTTCGGCAGCCAGCAGCAGCCCGGCGGCGACCGGCGCTGCCAGTGAGTAGGCTAATGCGTAGGGTGACCCCACGGGCACGCTCCTCCCCTTGCGGACGGAGGCGCTTTCGTGCGAGGAGGAGGACGGCGAAGCTCCTACGCGCTCGGGTGCAACCGGCCGCGGTGAATGATCAGACCGGCCATCGTTTCCAGCGGTGGCCGTTTCTGTGTCTACCGGGGCGAATCGCGTCGGGTCCAGCGAGCGGCTCAATGCCTGGCCTCCGTCGTGTATCCGGCGCGCGCTGTCTGCAGCAGCTTGTCGCACAAGGTCTCGGCGAGGTTCACCCGTTCGACCGCGTCGTCGTTGCAGACCAGGATGTTCGCCAGCAGCCAGGAGACCAGGATCGCCGTCTGCAGCCAGCCGCAATCGCCTTCGCGTATTGCCTCGACCAGCGCGTCCGGCAGGTCGCTCGCGTGGTTCCAGTCCTCCGGGTATGGGTTCATGCCGCGGCCCGCCGCCAGCTGCGCACGCCGCACTGGCGCGAGCAGTGGACGGTCTGCGCGGCGCCGAGGAAGTGCGTGCCGCACTGCGGGCAGTTCCTGCCGGGAAACACGAAGCGGTGCCGATCGGTAATCCGCCCCGGTTCGCTGACCACGTGCCGGTAGTGCCGCAGTTCCGACAGCAGGCAGTGCCGGCGCATCCGAAGCGGCGAGGCCAGCGCCTCTTTGCGCTGCCACACCCTGGTCGCGTGGTGCAGCGGGATCATCTCGCAGAACAGTCCGGCCAGTTCGCCGAACGCGAGCGGCTGGTTCAGTCGCGCGGCGAGGTGGGTGCGTAACCTTCTGCGCCAGGTGCCGGCATTTTGCGCCATGCTGCCTCTCTGTTGAGTTGCTCGAGGCGGCGCTCCTGATCGGCCAGCACGTCATCGATCTGCGCGCGTACCTCTTTGAGTTTCAGGATGTTCAGGCTGACCTGGCTCGGGTTATCCAGCGCGTCGAGGTGCAGCTTGCGCACGTCCCACGCCGGCATCACCCGCCACAGCCGCTGCAGCGCGGAGAACCAGCGTTGACAGGCGTTTTGTTTCGGCCGCTTGCCAAACTTCGCAGCGGCGCGCTCCTGCGCTTCGGCGTAGCTGGCGAGCGCTTCGTGCACGATCTTGGCCGCGATCTGCTCGGTGCGCGCCTTGCGTACCCCGTCGATCAGGTCGTCCGCCGCCCGCCCGGTGAGGCGCATCTGCTCCACCGCGTTGGCGGTCATGGCGAACACCACGTCGTTGTTGATGCGCCCGAGGCGCATGCGGATGCCCTGCTGCGCGATGCGCGCCCATACGTCGCCGACGCCGAGCCGGTTGGCCCGCTCCTCCTGCTCGATCAGCTTGAGGTGGTCCGAGATCACCGGCTGCTTGACGCCGAACGCCGCCGCGAGATCGGCCTGGCTGGCATTGGGAAACAGCCGGATCAGCTCGGCGATCTGTGCCAAATCCTCGGCCAGCGTCGAGGCCTTGCCCTCGATGACGTTGATCGACCTGGGCAACAAGGCGCGCCGGTAGACATCGTGCTCAACCACCACGTAGGCGTCGAGCACCTCGATCGAGGCGAGGTCGGCGGCGGTGACGCGGTGCAGACCGGTGACCAGGCTGTCGTGCGGGGCGTCCTCGTTGGCGAACACCACGATGCCCGGAAACGGCACCCCGTCCGCCATCGCCAGCGACATCTTCAGGATGCGGTCGTCCTCGCGCCTGCGCCCCAGCCGGGCAGGATTGGCGGCCTCGGCCGCCAGGTTGATGCGCGACAGCTGGTAGTTTTCCACGAACCGCCAGGCGTAGCCGCCGCGCTCTAGGTAGTTCTCCGTTTTGGCGTCGCGCATTTTCCTCCCCTATGCGGCGCGGCCCTTGCGTGGCCCGAACCGCTCCACCGTCTCTTGCCGCAAAGCGTTGCGATGCCGGGTCAGCGCACCGATCGCGTCGTAGCGGACTAGTTCAGTGCTCATGCCGCGACGCTCGCACTGAGCCGCATGCCGCAATCGCGCAGGCCCTGCTCCACCTCGGCGAGGCTGCGGCACACCATGACCACGGCCCCGCAGTGGATCAGCTTCTGGATCTCCTGGCGCTGCACCATGCTGAGTGCGCCCTTCGGCGTCTTCAGTTCGATGAAAATCGGCGGGTGGCCGTGCCACACGATCTCCAGATCCGGCCAGCCGGCGCGCGTGCCGAGGCCCACCAGGCGCTGCGCGGCGCGTTTGTGCCGAAGCCCGCCGAGCGGGATGGCATTGAAGGTCGCATTGTGCGGCAGCGCCCAGCGCAGGTACTTAACGACGGCGCGCTGCAGATCGTCCTCGTCGTGCCGGCGCCGTGAGGCGCGAGGGAACAGGTCGGCCCCGAGCATCATCGCAATGCCTCCATGAGCCGACGCACCCGGATTGCCGCGAAGTCCGCCATCGCCGGATGGATCGCCGCCCGCGCGGGGGCAAACCGGATGCCGAGCCGCTTGGCCCAGTGCCTGAGCGCGTCCTCGTTGAGGCGCAGCAGCTCGGCTGCGTCGCGCGCCGTGTAGCCGATCGCCGCGAGCGCGCGCATGCGTGCCAGGTCGCCCGAGGTCCAGCGGTGCCGCCTCACGCCGCACCCCGCTTCCGCTGCTTGTGGTCCGGCTGGCCGACATGCACCGACCGCACCAGGCCGAACTGGTGGCGCTTGCTGATCACCGCGCGCTTGCTGACGCCGAGTGCCGCGGCAATCGCCTCGTCGTCCGCCCCGCGCCCATACATCCGCCGCAGCACGTCCAGCATCTCGCTGCTCCAGGCGTGCCGCCGCCCGGTCATCGGCCAGCACCGCTCGCACCACTGCCGGCGCGGGGCTCCCGCATCGAGCACGAACAGTTCCCGCACCGGCTCAGTACCAGGCGCCACGGCAAGCGCAGGTGCGCCGCACATATCGCAGCGCAGCACATCACTACTCCTGTCCATTCAGCTGCGGCCTGCGCCGCTGCGGGCGCTTGTAGAGGTCCGGGCGCAACCGCCAGCGCGGCATCCCGGTGATGCGGGCGACCACCGCCACGTGCTTCTCAGGGCAACGCGTCCACTGCGACACCGCCGCCGTGCTTATCCCTAACTCCGCGGCGATCTCCTTGATGACGAAGCGCGTGGAGAACGCCTCCTGCAGGATCGGTTCCCGCCCCATCCGAGGACCTTACCGCCGCGCAACCGGCACTTGCAAGATGGGTATAGCCCTGCACCCGCGCTGACGCATGGTAAATAGTTGATCTAAACTTAACTGGCGTAAGGTGGAGAGATTGCTTACTCTGCGTAACGTTGGCATCCATTCCGGGGAATAACTGCATGAAAGATATCGGCGACAGAGTGCGTGAGGCGCGCGAGCGCCTGGGGATATCTCAGGCAGAACTGGCCGCGCGCATGGGGGTCGCCGACACCACTGTGTTCCGGTGGGAACACACAAAAAACCGCATTGGCTTCTCGGTTAAAACGCTGGTGGCAGCAGCAAGAGCCCTGGAAACGTCGGTCGATGTGCTGCTCGGCGCAGCGTCGCCGCCGCCGCTCGATGATATCGAGCAGGCGCTACTGGAGGCGTTTCGGTCGCTGCCGCAAAAACAACGCCTGTTTCAGCTGCTCCAACTCAGCCATGTGGCACGCCTTTGCGCCGAGGAACGCGCTGGCGCCCATGGCCTCGGCCGCGGCATCGGAGCAAGTGACACAAGCGAGCCGGCGTGATTCTTCCGCGTGCCTGTGGATAAGTTTCTCGGCGTGCAGCCCGCGCGCTTGCAGTAAAAGCTTATTCTCAGTAAGTAAGCCGGCGTGCTGCTTGTCGAGCCAGCTGCCGAAAATCGCGCGCATCCGGCGTTCCACCCGCCGGTTGATCCGCTTGGCGTTCAGATGTCCGGCGCGCCCGTACGAAAAATCGGGAATCATCAGCACAGCCTGAATCCCCCCTGCGAAGCGAAGCCGAAGAGGTCGCGCGGTGGTTTCAATCCGCCAGGGGGATTCGCTGCCACGAGCCGCTGCGTGCTTGCATCGTCCAACCGCCGGCTGTGCACGTCAAGCAGTCTTCGCAAACCGCAAATTGGAGGCCAAATGGGTAAGCAGCTGTGCCTGGCCGTGGTCATCGATCTGCCGGGCGACAACCCGTTCGACGCAGCGGACATCTATACGTCGCTGAAGACGCCGTGGTCCGCGCTGCTCAACGGCCTCACCTCGGCCAACGTCAAATTCGAGGCGAAATGCGAGGAGCTGCAGACCCGCACCAGGCCGCGTGGCCGCCCGCGCCGGGCACATCTCACCAAAGTCCCCTCGACCGAGGCTGCGTGATGTCGCTCTCTCCGCGCCGGCTGATGTTCGACATGGCCGAGGTCGATCGCGTGCTGTCCGAGATGGACACCGACGACGCGAAGCTGCTGCTGGACACAGTGGAGGGTCAGACCCAGGCATTGGAGGATTTCGACGTACTGCTGAGCGCCCTGGTGCAGGACATGGCCTATGTCGAAAGTTTGGCCAAGCGCCAGGAGCGCCTCGACAAGCGGGTGCAGAAACTGCGCGAGGTGCTCAGCCGGATGATGGAAAAGATGCACCAGCGCAGCATCGAGCGCGACCAGGCGACGGTGTCGCTGGCGGACGGCCCGCAGTCGGTGCACATCTCCGACCAAGCAGCGGTACCGGACGGGTTCTGGCGCCGGGCGATCGACAAGCGCCTGGTCGGCGAGCTGCTGAAGAAGGGCCAGGACATCCCCGGCGCCAGCCTCACCAACGGCCCTCCGGTGCTGCGGGTATATCGGGCATGAACGCCTTGGTCTCCGCCCCGATCGGGCTGCAGCTGCAGACCTTCGACGACGCGATCCGGTTGGCCAAGGCGATGTCCACCGCCGGCCTGGTGCCGAAGCATCTGCAGGGCGATGTCGGATCGTGCCTGTTGATTGTCGAGCAGGCGATGCGCTGGCGCATGTCGCCCTTCGCCGTCGCGCAGTGCACCAGCTCCATTGGCGGCCGGCTGATGCACGAAGGCAAATTGATTGCCGCCGCGGTAAAGTCGATGGGCGCGATCACCGGCCACTTCGACTTCGCCTGGAGCGGTGAGGGCGAGGACCGCACCATTCTGGTGACCGCGACTCGCACGGGCGACTCGGAGCCGCGCCAGGTCGCGGTGCGACTCGGCGACGTACAGACCAAGAACGAGGTGTGGAAAAAGCAGCCGGATCAGCAGCTGGCCTATGCCGGCGCCAGGATCTGGGCAAGGCGCTGGACGCCGGAGGCGCTGCTCGGGGTGTACGCCCCGGAAGAGTTCAGCACGATCGACGGCACAGCCACCGAAGCGCCGCCGCCTCCGCCGCCGCTCCCGAAGCCGCCGCCCCCGCCACCACCACCCGAGCCGCAGTGGCGCAGCGACGAGCAGTGGCGGGTGTGGCTGGAGAAGCTGCGCGCGGCGTGCGCGGTGCTGAGGAGCCGCAAGGAAGTCACCCAGGTGGGCGAGCGCGACTCGGTCGCCGACGCCATCGCCCACGGGCCGGCCTGGGTCGCCCGCGAGACCACCGCTATCCTCGCCGACAACTACGCCCGCTGGCCGGAAGACGATGACCTGGTCATCCCAGGCGAGGAGAACCTCGCGGCCGGATGATGAGGCTGGACCGCCATGACATGATGCAAGCCGTCGCCGATGGCGTCCGCCAGGCGTTCACTGATCTGGGCAGTGACTGGGGTCGGCTGGATATCCCGCACGAGATTGTCCACGACGCGATCCGTCAGGGTGTGCGTGACGCGGTGTGGCAGATGATCACCAACGCGACGCACGCGCCGTGTGCCGATTTCTACGAGATGGTGAAGGAGGGCGTCGAGAACGCCGTCAGGAGAGAGAGGGGCGACCAGAGGCGCTAGTTGCTTTCGCTGCCTTAACGGTGTTAAGCTAGTCCCCGCCGGTCATGGGCCGGCGACCCTCTTGGAGGTACATCAATGTCCGACACTATCCGCGTGCAGGTGCACGTTGACCGCGCTGCCGCCATCCTGGCCGGCCACGCAACCTGGGGCGACCAAACCGTCGCTATCCCGATCGCCGATTTTTCCGAAGCCGAGCGCCAGGAACTCAGCCTGCTGAATACCTGCGACAAGAACGACAGCGTGCTCGACACCACCGCGTCGTTCCGCCACGGCTTCACCCCGTCCGAGAAGCCGGCCATCGCACTAGCCACCGAAGAGGCCGTGCACAGCGTGCTCGCCTGGCGCATCAAGACCCGCAAGGCAGCCGACAAGCACGACGCCAAGGTGGAGGCCGAGAGGCTCATCAGACAGCAGGAGGCCGTGGCCGCATGGCTGGGCAAGTCATACGATGACCTGATCACCACCCGCTACCCTGGCCAGGGCCGCACCGCCTACGAAGTCAACGAGTTGTCAGGCTACCTGCTCCAGGGCGCTCCGGACGATCTCCTCCGGATCTACCACGAGCGCCTCGCCAACCTGAAGCTGCTCGCCAAGGAGCGCACTGAGGAGGCCGAGGAAGAGCGCCGGCGCGCCCTCGCCGCGGCGATCGAGCGCGACAAGGCGAACGC
>Ga0126381_100003764_pt1 | contig 16437 bp, 11 predicted proteins | sample PanSoiMetPlot_28_FD_96465 | JGI IMG/M metagenome (GOLD analysis project Ga0126381, IMG submission 96465) | Tropical forest soil microbial communities from Panama - MetaG Plot_28 | ecosystem: Environmental > Terrestrial > Soil > Tropical forest > Bulk soil | place: Panama | collected 2016-02-17 | reverse complement strand
GGGGGCTGTGGGCCACCGCCCACGAAAGAACGTGGGCGGTGGCCCACAGCCCCCGCCGCGTAAGCAAACCCGGAACGCTGCGTAGGACCGGCTCTTAGTGCACAATTCCCGCGATCCCCGCGGTGCGGAGAGCGTCCGCGAGCTGATCGAACTCCGCCGCCGTCAGGGGAGTGCCCGGGGGCACGGGATGACGATCGCAAACCCCGGCGATCTCCAGGGCGGCCTTCCAGCCCGCGGGGAAGAAGCCGCGCCGGCACACCGCGCCGATCCGGGCCAGTTGCTGCTGCGAGCGCACTGCCGTGGCGATGTCGCCCGCGAGGTACGCGTGGTAGAGCCCGCTGACGACTTCGGGCACGACGTTCACGCTAGCCGCGATCGTGCCGGCCGCACCGAACGCGAGGCTGGCCACGAGCAGGGTGTCGGTGCCGGTCAGCACGGCGAAATCCGCCGATGCCGTCGCCATGATCACCTGCTGCTGGTAATCCATGTCGCGGCTGCTGTCCTTGATGCCGATCACCGAGGGATGCTCGGCGAGCCAGCCGACCACGGCCGGGCTGAGCTGGACCTTGGTGAAGACCGGGATGTTGTACAGCACGATCGGCAGCGGTGAACCCTCGGCCAGCTCGGCGTAGAGCTGCCGCACGCTGTCGTCGCCCAGCGGGTAGTAGTGGGGCGGCGCCACCAGCGCGGCGGTCGCGCCCGCCTCGGCCAGCGCGTCAAGTTCGGCGCGGCCGTCCGCCAGCGTGGCCAGCGGTACGCCGGGGATCACCGGCATCCCCGGCGGGACGAGCTTGCGCACCCGTCCCGCGAGGTCGATCCGCTGTGCCCTGGTGAGCAACGCGCCCTCGCCGGTGGATCCCGCCGGGCTGATCCCGACCGCGCCGCCACCCACTATCCGTTCCACCAGGCGTTCCAGCCCGGCCATGTCGAGCCCGCCGTCGGATCGCCATGGCGTGGCTAGGGCGGCCATGATGCCGGCCGGGCGGAATGTCATGCCGGATCTCCGGGCCTTGCGCGGTCATCGCTGCTCATGTGGTGAATTCTCCCACTCGCTAACCGCGGGCAGCGCGAAGGCCGGGAACAGGGCCGGGTCGCCGAACACGACGATCCTGGTGATGGCCGCCGGGGTCACGGTGAGAACCACGATGCCGTACGCGCGGTAGACGCCGTCGGGCCCGCGCCGGTAGGCGGCCGCGGCCGGCTGGCCGTTCGCCGCGGTGGGGGTCATCCGCCATTCGCCGGGGTAGCCGAGGCCCGCCACGGCGCCGGCGATCGCGTCGTCCCCTTCGAACCAGGCCGCGGACGGCGGAAGCTCCAGCATCGCGTCCTTGCGGAGCAGTTCCTTCAGCGCCGCGGCGTCGGCGTTCTCGAACGCGGCGATGTACCGGTCAAGGAGCTTCCTGGCCTGCGGTTCTGTCGGCTCGGCGAGGCGACGGCGATCGGCGGTCGGCGCGGCGTGCTCGACCGTCGCGCGGGCGCGCTGCAGGATGCTCTTCACCGCGGTCGTCGTGGTACCGAGCATCTCGGCGACTTCCGCCGCCCGGAAGCCGAGCACCTCGCGGAGCAGCAGCACGGCCCGCTGCCGTGGCGGCAGGTACTGAAGGCTGGCGATCAGCGCCAGCCGCAGGCTCTCCCGCCGCACCACGAAAGCGGCGGGGTCGGCCGCATCCGAGACGACCAGCGCGTCCGGGATCGGCTGCAGCCAGGCCACGTCGGCCCCCGCCGCCGGATCGGCCCCCGAGCCACCCGAGCCCGAGCCACCCGAGACGCGCGAGCCGCGCGAGCCGCCAGGACCGCGCGAGCCACCCGGACCACCCGGACCGCCCAGGCCGGAGGGCAGCGGCCGGCGGGAGCGGCGTTCCATCGCGGTCAGGCAGGCATTGGTGGCGATCTGGTACAGCCAGGTCCTGATCGAGGACCGCCCCGCGAAACCGGCGTAGGACCGCCACGCCCGCAGGTACGTCTCCTGGACCAGGTCCTCGGCCTCGTCCACCGAGCCGAGCATCCGGTAGCAGTGCGCCAGCAGCTCCCGCCGGAACGGCTCGGTGCGCTCCGCGAACTGCACGGACTCCGCTGTCACGCCGCGAACCCGCCGTCGACGGTGATCGCGGTCCCGGTGACGTACCGGCTGCCCTCGCCCGCCAGGTAGGCGACGGCGGCGGCGATCTCGTCCGGGTCGCCGTACCGGCCCAGGGCCGGGATCTGGCTGAGGAACTCGGCGCCGGGTCCGTCCGCGCGGTTCATGTCGGTGTCGACCAGGCCGCCGTGCACCACGGTGACCGTGATCCCGCGCGGGCCCAGGTCACGGGCCAGGCCCTTGGTCAGCCCGGTCAGCGCCGCCTTGCTCATCGTGTACAGCGTCATGCCCGGCGCGGGAACCCGCTCGGCCAGCGCGCTGCCGATCGTGATGATCCGCCCGCCCGCGCCCATGTGCCGCGCCGCCGCCTGGGCCGCGACGAACACGGCCCGCACGTTGACCGACCACAGCCGGTCCGCCTGCTCAAGCGTCATCTCCTCCAGCGGCCCGCCGGTGAAGATGCCGGCGTTGTTGACCAGGATGTCCAGCCGGCCCAGGTCGCGCACGGTCCGCTCAACTGCCAGCCGCACCGCGGCGGCATCGGCGTTGTCGGCGGGAATGACCAGTGCCTGCCCGCCGTCGGCCTCGATCTGCTTCGCCACCGCCTCGGCCTTGCCGGCCGACGTCGCGTACGTCAGCGCCACCGCCGCTCCGCCGGCCGCCAGCCGCCGTGCCACGGCCGCCCCGATCCCGCGGCTGCCCCCCGTCACCAGCGCCACCTTACCGTTGAGCTCGTTCATCGTTGCCTCAGTCCTTCCGAGTCGGTTCGGTACGGACATGAAGACCCGGCGGCGGCGAAAAGGAATCGGTGAGCGTGTCGAGCACCGCGATCGTGGCCGGACTGGGGTGTCCCGCACCGGCCCGGTACAAGCCGGCGATGTACCGCCCGCCGAGGTCAGCCACGGAGCACGCGGTGACCGGCGCGTCGGTCAGGCTCAGCCGCGGGACGATGGCGGCGCCCCGGCCGCCCGCGACCAGGGCCAGGACCGAGGGGAACTCCACGCACACGTCGTCGGCCTCGACCGTGACGCCGGACGCGGCGGCGAGCCGCCGCAGCGCGTGGTCGCAGGAGGTGCCGGGCGGGCCCGCCACCCAGGGACGTCCGGCCAGGTCACTCACGCTGCGCACGGTGATCGCCCAGTCCGGCGGGACGACGAGCACGTAGGGATCGAAGGCCAGCCGCCGCAGGCCAGTGCCGGCCGGCGCCGGCGGTGTCCCGCTGGCGTCGTACTCGGTGAGCACGATATCCAGGTTGCCCAGCCGCAGGTCCGCGAGCGCGCCGGGACCGTATCGCTCGGTCACGCTGAGCCGGATCGCCGGGTGGGCCGCGGCGAGCTTGCGCAGCGCCGGGGCGACCAGCGAGCCCATGACGCTCTGGAAGGCGGCCAGCCGGACCGGCCCGGAAACCCGTCCGGTGAGCTCGGCGAGTTCGCGCTCCGCCTGGCGCAGCTGCGCGGCGATCCGTTCCCCGTGCGCCGCCAGCAGCCGCCCGGCCGCGGTCGGCCTCACCTGCCGTCCGGAGCGGTCGATGAGGCTGGCACCGGTCTCCCGCTCCAGCGCCAGCAGCTGCTGGGAGACCGCGGGCGGGGTCAGGTGCAGCGCCTGTGCCGCGGCGGCGACGCTGCCGCTGGTGACGACCGCCTGGAGCACATGCAATCGGCGCGGGTCGATCATACGAAAGTCTATCTTTCGCTTAACGGCATTTAGTTCAACTTTACTTTATATCAAGCTTGTCCCAGGATGGCGACCATGAGCATCGTGAGAACCTGGAGCGCCACCGCCACCGCCGACGGGGCAGGCGCCTACCATCGCTACTTCGCCGGCACGCTGTTGCCCCAGCTGCGTGACCTGCCCGGCTTCGCCGGCGCCTATCTGCTGTCCCGGGACACCGATGGCGTTGTCGAGCTCACTACCCATACGATGTGGGCCTCGCTGGACGCCGTCCGGGCCTTCACCCGAACCGAGACCGGAGCCGGGAGCGAGAGCGCCGATGACCTCACGGCCTCGGTGGTCGAGCCGGAAGCCCAGGCCATGCTGCTGGACTTTGACCGCACCGTCGTGCATCGTGAAGTGCTAGTGACTGCTGGCTGAGGGACACCGGCGGGTTTACAGTCGGCGGGCATCGTCCTAGGGTTGATGTATGCGCTTACGTAAGCGCATACATACCGTGACGAACCAACGACGAGCGAACGACGAACCCGGAGGCCCGCCGGATGGGATCAACTCCGACGGTGTATGACGTCGCCGAACGGGCCGGTGTCTCGACCGCGACGGTCTCGCGCGTGCTGTCAGGGCGGAACCCGGTGCTGTCGCCGACCAGGGAAAAAGTGCTCGCGGCGATCGCCGAGCTCGGCTACGTGCCGAGCGGGGCGGCCAAGGATCTGGCCGCCCGCCGCACCGGGGTGCTCGGCTTGTGCTTCCCCGACCTGGTCGGCGATCAGGACATCCAGGGCGACGCGACGTACTGGTACGACGAGGTCATCCGCGGCATGGAGCGCGCCGCCCGGCGCAGCGGATACGCGGTGATGATCGCGGCCAGCCACGAGAGCGACGACATCGACCTGGTGCTCGGCGTGGCCGGGCGCTCCGACGGCCTCGTGGTGCTCGCGCACACCGTGCCGGTGCCGATGCTGGAGCACATCGCGATGCGCATCCCGGTGGTGATGCTCGCGGCCCAGCCCGGGCTCGGCGAGGTCGCGCACGTGCTCGATCACGTGTCGGTGGCCAACGAGACCGGCGCCTACGAGGTGACCGCGCACCTGATCAACCGGCACGACCACGACCGCATCGCGTTCGTCGCGGGCCCGCCCGAGTCACCTGACTCCTTCCGCAGGTTCGCCGGGTTCCGCCGGGCGCTGGATGCGTGCGGGCTGCCCGTGCCGTCGCGCCCGGAGTTCCACGGCGATTTCACCACGGTGGGAGGCAGGCGGGTCGCCGAGCAGATCCTGGCCGAGGGGACGCCGCCGCGCGCGCTGGTCTGCGCCAACGACCAGACCGCGATCGGCGTCATGAAGGCACTGGAGCGCGCGGGCCTGCGGGTTCCCGAGGACGTCGCGATCACCGGGTTCGACGGAATCCAGCTCGGCGAGCACCTGAGGCCGAGCCTGACCACGGTGGTCCAGCCGATGTCGCGGCTGGGCACGATGGCGGTAGACCTGCTCAAGCAGCGGATGGCCGACCCCAAGGCACCCTCACGCACCGTTGAGCTCCCGGTCCGCTTCGAACCGCGAGCGAGCTGCGGCTGCTCGGAAGCCGCACGTCCGGCGGCATGACCGAGCCGCACCGCCTCAAGACGCCCCGTCGGCGAGCAGGAGACCGAGCGGGGGATACCGCTCCCGCGTGGGTCACGGCCGTGCCCGGTACCGGGCACATCCGGCTGAGCTGGGCACCCGTGCCCGGTGCCGCCGGGTACGTCATCGAGCGTTCCGCGGGCGTTGATCCACCGCTGGTCCTGAAGCATGGCGGCAGCGACGTGGCCGCGGTCACCGGGCCGCCGTTCGCCGACACCGGGATCAGCGACGGCATCGACTATCGTTACCGCGTCGCCGCGGTAGCCGGCGCCGAGTACCCGGCCTGGTCCTGGTCCCGGCCGGTCCGGGCCAGCACGCTCACCGGCACTCCCGCGCCGGTCACGATCAGCGTCGACGCGTCGGCAGAACCCAGGCAGCTGCACCGGGTCTGGCACATGGTCGGCGCCGAGCGGCTGTCCCAGCTCCGCCTGGGCCACGGATCGGGCGGATCAGGCGGATCAGGCAGCGTCATCGCCGCCGAGTTCGCCGAGGCGCTGCGGCGGGCGCACGCCGACCTCGGGGTGCGGCTGGTCCGGGCCCACGCGATCTTGCACGACGACAACGCCGTGGTCCGCCGCGATCAGAGCGGAGCCCTCGTTTTCGACTTCAGCAAGGTCGACGCCATCTACGACCAGGTGCTCGAGATCGGCCTGCGCCCGGTCGTGGAGCTGTCGTTCATGCCGGCCGCGCTGGCCCGTGATCCCAGGTATACCGTGTTCACCTACCGCGGCATCATCTCCCCGCCCGCGGACTGGGCACAATGGCGGCAGCTGGTCATGGCGCTGACCGCGCACCTGGTCGAGCGGTACGGCGTGGACGAGGTGGCGGAATGGGCGTTCGAGGTGTGGAACGAGCCCAACCTCGACGTGTTCTGGCCCGGCACGATGGCGGAATACCTGCGGCTGTACCGCGAGTCAGCCATAGCGGTCAAGGCGGTGAGTCCCCGGCTGCGGGTGGGCGGCCCGTCCACCGCGGCCGCCGGCTGGGTCGAGGCGCTCGCGGTGCACGCCGAGCGCGGGGCGCTGCCGCTGGACTTCGTCTCCACGCATACGTACGGCAACCTGCCGCTCGACGTCCGGCCGGCCCTGCACCGGCACGGCTTCGGCGGAATCCCGATCTGGTGGACCGAATGGGGGATCGGCGCCACCCACTTCGGCCCGGTGCATGACGGTGTCATCGGCGCGCCGTTCGTGCTCAGCGGCTACCTCAGCGCGCAGGGCCGGGTCGACTTCGTCGCGTACTGGGTGATCAGCGATCACTTCGAGGAGCTCGGCCGGCCGCCCCGGCTGTTCCACAACGGCTTCGGCCTGCTCACCGTCGGCAACCTCCGCAAGCCCAGGTACTGGGCGGTGCATCTGGCCGAGCAGCTCGGCGACCAGGTGCTCGCCGCGGACGTACGAGGGGACGGCGCGGAGGTCCTCGTGCAGGCCTGGGCGGCGAAAACGGACACCGGCCCGATCGATGTCCTGGTGTGGAACGGGACGATCAATGCCGCCCTGGCCCATGGCGACCAGCGCCTTGACCGTCACGTGCGGCTGACCGTGACCGGCCTGCCCGCGGCGAGCTACCGCGCCGAACTGGCGCGGGTCGACGAGCACCATTCCAACGTGGTGGCCCAGTGCCCGCCCGATGTGGCGTGGCCCGACGAGGCGTTGTGGGCCCGCCTGCGCGCCCTCGACGAGCTGTACAAAGAACGGCTGCCGGATATCAGGCCCGCCGACGGTACCGCGTGCGCGGAATTCGACCTTCCCATGCCCGGGATCGTCCGGCTCCGGTTGGAGGAGAACCACAGATGAACAGAGCCGTGCTGACGGCCGCCGTAGCCGCCGTAGCCGCCATCGGAGTGCTGACCACCCCCCAGGGGCGGGCCACCGCCGTGAGCCAGGGCCAGGGCCAGGTCGCACCCTACTCCGGGCTGACCCAAGCGCAGCGGGCCAGCCTGCTCGGGATCGCCCGCGACACGTGGAAGTTCTACAGGGCCGACGCCGACCCGAGCACGCACCTGCCGATGGACAACCTCACGTTCGCGGGCGGCTCGGCCACGCCCACCGGGTACGGCCGCTACACCTCCTCGGCCAATATCGGCGTGTACCTGTGGGCGGTGGTCTCCGCCAGCGACCTGCACCTGGTCAGCCGTCCGCAGGCCCGCGACATGATAGCGGCCACGTTGACCGAGGTTCAGCACCTCCAGCGCTTCGACGGGTTCCTCTACCAGTGGTACGACACGACCAACGGGGCCGTGCTCACCAACCCCGGTCAGGGTGACTGCGCCGAGACCACCCCGGCGTTCGACAACTGCTACTTCATCTCCAACGTAGACAACGGCTGGTACGCCTCTGGGCTGATCGTGGTCCGCCAGGCGATGCCCGAGCTGAGCCACCTGGTGGACGCCCTGATGGCCCCGATGAACTTCGGGATCTTCTACGACAACCGCGCGGAGACCCACTGCGACGTCAATCCGGCGATCGCCGGGAACCAGCCGACCGGGCAGATGTACGGCGGGTATTACGTGGGCCTGCCGCCCGGCCAGGGCGACAACTGGACGCACTACTACCACAACGGCGCTTTCTACAGCGATCCCCGGATCTCCGCCTACATCGGCATGGGCCTGCGCCAGATGCCGGGCAATGTGTGGTGGCGCAGCTGGCGGGAGCTGCCGCCGCCGGCGCCGTACGCCGACTGCCAGAGCAGCGACCCCGACTTCTCCTGGCAGGGCCAGTGGCCGATGGGCGGCTCCTGGCAGACCTACACCGACCCGCAGTCCGGCCAGCAGTTCCCGGTGTGGGAAGGGCACTACACCTACCCCGGCTCGGACCTGACGTTCATCCCGACCTTTGCCGGCGGGATGTTCGAGGGCCTGATGCCGGACGAGGTGGTGCCGGAGACCAGCTGGGGTACGCACAGCTTCGGGCTCGCCGACGTCCGCACCGCTGACATGCAGATCAAGTACGCCACGCAGCAGCTCGGTGACAAGGTCTGGGGTATGTCACCGTCCAGCACCCCCGACGACACCGGCGACTACTCCGGCTACGGCGTCGAGGGCCTGGCCTTCCCGTACTTCGGCACCGGCGCCAGCGCGAGCAACCCGAACGACGGGCTGTCTCAGTGTCACGGCTGTGCCACCGAGGACGTGGTCACCCCGCACGCCTCGTTCCTCGCGCTGGACGTCGTGCCGCAGCAGGCGTACGCCAACATCTCGGCGCTGCGCTCGCTGTACCCGGGCGTGTACGGTGCGGACGGGTTCTTCGACGCGGTCAATCCGGCCACCGGCGCGGTCGGCCACCGGTACCTGGTGCTCGACCAGTCGATGATCATGGCCGCGCTGGACAACGCGCTCAACGACCGGGCGATCCAGCGGGACTTCGCCAGCGACCCGGTCTCCTGGGCCGCCCGCACCTACCTTTCCCTGGAGACGATGTCACTGGGTCAGTGAACTGCCCAGCGCGGACGCCCGCCGTTCCAGGTCGCCCGGCGTGCCGAGCAGCGGTGTCAGCGACCGATCGCGTCGAGTTCGGCGGTGACGTCGGCCGGCAGTTCGAGCCCGGCGGCGGCGACGTTCTCGTGCAAGTGCCGCACCGATGACGTGCCGGGGATCAGCAAGATGTTCGGCGACCGCCGCAGTAGCCAGGCGAGAGCCACCGCCATCGGGGTCGCGTCGAGCCGGTCCGCGATCGCCTCCAGGGCGTCCGACTGCAGCGGCGAGAAGCCGCCCAGCGGGAAGTAGGGCACGAACGCGATGCCCTGGCGGGCGGTGAGGTCCACGAGGGCGTCATCGCCACGGCGGGCGATGTTGTAAAGGTTCTGCACGCAGACGACCGGTGCGATCGACTGCGCCTGCGCGAGCTGGCCGGCGTCGACCGTGCTGAGGCCCAGATGCCGGATCAGCCCCTGCTGCCGCAGCTCGGCGAGCGCCTCGAACTGTTCCGCGATCGAGCCCGGCTCTGCCGCTTCGAGCCCTCCGACGCGCAGGTTCACCACGTCGAGCACGTCCAGCCCGAGATGCTTCAGGTTGTCGTACACCTGCGTGCGTAGCTCCGCGGGCGTGCGCGCGTGCGGCCAGCCGCCGTGCTCGTCGCGGCGGGCGCCGACCTTGGTGACGATGTGAAGGTCGTCCGGGTACGGCGCGAGCGCCTCGTGGATGATCTCGTTGGTGACGTACGGCCCGTAGAAGTCGGCGGTGTCGATGTGCGTGATGCCCAGGTCGACGGCCGCGCGCAACACGGCGATCGCGGCCTCGCGGTCCTTCGGCGGCCCGAAGACGCCCGGCCCGGCGAGCTGCATGGCGCCGTAGCCGACCCGGGTGAGCTCCAGGTCTCCGGCTAGGTAACGGCCGCCTGGCAGGTCGTGAGATGGCATTGCTTCCTTTCTGCTCGCGGACGCTCGCCGCGAGCGTTACTCACGATGTTCACGATGCCGCGGGTAGCGCCGGGTAGCGAGAGCCCTACCCATCCTGGGAGTGGCAGGACCAGGCTGGGTGGCCGCCGTCACCGTACAATAGACCTGTGACCAGGTCGAACGCGCTAGGTGAATACCTGCGGGCGCGTCGCGAGCTCGTGGATCCGGTGGAGGCGGGGCTGCGCGTCGTGGGCGTCCGGCGGACCCCGGGCCTGCGCCGCGAGGAGGTCGCGACCCTGGCCTTCGTCGAGAACCGGATGTTCGACGTGCTCGCCGCGAACCGGCTCGCGACCGCTCTGTCGCCGAGCATCAGGCCCGGCTGCCACCGCCCAGGCCGTCACCACCTGACCGCGCCGCTGGCGCCTACCAGCTGCCGGAAGCGGCGGAGATCGAGATCGCGATGGCGATGGCCGCCACGACGCTGGGATAGCTGGCGCGGGCGCCGCTGGCCATGGCGATCGTGCCCGCCGGATCGACGGTGAGCACGAGCCGCCCGTCGGCCAGCGCCTTGGTCAGGCGGGCGGCGGCTTCGGTGTCTTCGCGGCCGCCGGCGCGGGCCGCGAGGACATCCCTGACCGAATCGCGCAGGCGTAGCAGCGCGCCGTGTTCTGAGTTGGTCAGGCCGGCCTCGGGGGACAGCAATGCCGCCCCGTGGAGCCACGCGGCGGCCTCCTCACGGGTGCGCAGCAGATCCTTGTCCGCGCTCACCGTGCTGGCGAACGACTGGACCAGACGCTGCGGGCTCGGGTCGGTCATCATCCGATCGTAGCGGCCGAATCTCCCCGGCCGGATCGCTACGCTACACATAACGGGTCATACTGTCCGTGGCCGTTCAAGATCGCGTCGGGAGACCGCGTGCGCGTCATGTTCACCGCCGTAAGCGCGAACGGCGCCGAGCATGACTTCTTGCTGGACGCGGACGGCGCCACGCCGCTGTCCGCCGTCGCCGGCTGCCTCGCCGACGAGCTGCGCGGAGCCCGCGCCGTGCTCTACCACGGTGCCAGTCCGATGCCGGAGGACATGACGCTCGCGGATTCGCCGCTGCGCGACGGCAGCCGGATCGGCCTCGACCACGCACTCAACGAAGACGCGGGCGGTCAGCAGGAGCTCGTCACGCCGCGATCGGCCCGCGGCCTGGAGCCACAGCGGCCGGAGCCGCAGCCGGACGAGAACACGATGTCAGGACCAACGGCCGCCCTGTCACTGCTCGGCCTGCTCGCTCTCGGGGGCGGCATCACGCTGGCGGTGATCGTCGACGCGCTGTACAGCATCCTCGCGGTGGCCGGCTTCCTCACCCTAGGTCTGGCCGGCGCGATGGACAACGAAAAGCTGGAGCAGTCGCGGCGCAGCCAGCGTCCCCCGTCCCCGGCTGAGCTGATGGAGATCGCGTCCGGTCAGCTCCCCAGGCTGTGGCGGCGGCAGCGAACCTATCCGGACTACCTGGTGCTGCGCGTCGGCCAGAGCGCACCGCGGTCCGGCGATAACCCGGTGACCGTGTCGCTCGCGGAATCGGGCGCGATCGGACTGACCGGCTCGGCCGATCTCCGGCAAGCGGTGGCCAACTGGCTGGTGGCACAGGTCGCGACGTTGCATAGCCCGAACAATGTCCGGATAGTCCTGCTCACCACGAAGAACCGGGAAGCGAACTGGTCGTGGATACGCTGGCTGCCGCACTGCCGGCCGCTGGCCGGCCAAGCGGCCGTCGCGCTCGTCGGGAACGACCCCGGCACGACCGCGGCCCGTCTGGCCGAGGTGCTGGAAACGATCGGCGGCCGGCAGGCTCCCGGCCGGCGCCGCGACCGCGAACCTGCGCCCGACTTCGTCGTGATCGTCGATAACGAGGTGTCGCGGCTGCCCGCGGACGCCCCCGCGGCCGGCGTATTCGCCATCCATCTGGCCGACACCCCCGACCTGCTCCCGGCCGATTGCCGCACGGTCATATCGGTGTCGGATTACGGCCAGGTCAGCGTCAGTGTCAGCGGCGGGTCTACCGCGGCTACGGACAGCCCCGATATCGTCTCGCTCGCATGGGCCGAGCGGATCGCCAGAACGCTGGCGCCGATCCGGGAAGCCGAGGTCAAGCGGCTGCCGGACGCGGTACGGCTGCTCGACCTGCTCGACATCAAGCGCCCCACCGGCATCACCATCGCCGACCGGTGGCGGCAGAACGGATCGACCAAGGCGCTGATCGGGATGACCGACAGCGGGCCGCTTGCCGTAGACCTCGTGGCGGACGGCCCGCACGCGCTGATCGCGGGCACTACCGGTTCGGGGAAATCCGAGCTCCTCCAGGCCATGGTGGCCTCGCTGGCCGCGGCCAACCGACCGGATCAGATGACGTTCCTGCTGGTGGACTACAAGGGCGGCAGCGCGTTCAGTAACTGCGCCGACCTGCCGCACACGGTCGCGCTTCTCACCGACCTCGACGCGCATACGGTGCGGCGGGCGGTACAGTCGCTGTCGGCCGAACTGACCCGGCGGGAATACCTGCTGCGGGCAGCCGGGGCTAAGGACATTGAAGAATACGCCCTCCAATCTCAGAACGGCGATCTTGAGCCGTTGCCGAGGCTGCTCATCGTGGTGGACGAGTTCGCGGCCATGGTGGCGGTCCTCCCGGAGTTCGTCTCCGAGCTGGTCGAGATCGCCCGGCGCGGGCGTTCTCTCGGCATCCACCTCATCCTGGCTACCCAGCGGCCGGCCGGCGTGGTCACGTCGGACATCCGCGCGAATACCAACCTGCGGATGGCGCTGCGGATGGTGGCCACCGCTGACAGCACCGACGTCATCGAGGCACCCGACGCCGCGAGCATCCCCGCTTCGGCCCCCGGCCGCGGCTTCCTGCGGGCGGGATACGGGCGGACCCTGGTCCCCTTCCAGGCGGCCAGGGTGGGCGGGAGTTTCGCTGATAAGTCCGTAGGCCTTACCCCGCTGAGCTGGGCTGACCTCGGGCGGCCTCCGGTATTGCCGCGGCGGCGGACCGTCGAGCACGGCACCGACCTGGAGTCCCTCGTCGGGGCGATCGGCGCGGCATACCGGCACCTAGGCCTCAAGGCGCCGGTACCGCCCCTGCAGCCGCCGCTGCCGGCCACGGTGCTCCTCGCAGACCTCCCCGCGCCGCGGCAACCCGCCGCCGAGGGGACGCTGCCGCCGGTGCCGTACGGGATCGAGGACATTCCTTCTGAGCAGCGGCAGCAGGCGGCCGCCATCGACTTCGCCTCGTTCGGGCACCTGCTCGCCGCCGGGGCGCTGCATACCGGGCGCACCAAGCTGCTGGTTACGATCGCGGGCTCGATCGCGGCCAGGTGCAGCTGTGCCGACGTGCACATCTACGCCATTGACTACAGCGGTGACGGACTCCTGGCGCCCGTCGCCGAGCTGCCGCACTGCGGGGCGCTGGTGAACCGGGTCCAGGCCGACCGGACTGACCGGCTGATCCGCCGCCTGCGCCTGGAGGTCCGGCGCCGCCAGGAACTGCTCGCCGAGGCCGGCTTCGGCACCATCGGCGAACAGCGCGCGGCGGTGCCGGCCTGGCGGCGGCTGCCGCATGTCGTCGTCCTGCTGAACCGGTGGGAGGCCTTCGTCGATGCCTTCGAGGAGTCAGAACACCTCGATCTGGTGAGGACGATCTTCCATGACGGCGCCAGGGTCGGCGTGCACCTGGTGATCACCGGCGGCCGGGTGCTGCTGACCGAGCGGATCGCGGCGATGGCCGATGACAAGCTGGTCTTCCGGCTGGATGATCCGTCCGACTACGGCCTGGCCGGCCTGCGCCCCGGCTGGTTGCCATCGGAGATGGTCAGCGGCCGCGTCCTGCACGCCGGATCGGGGATCGAGGCGCAGGTGGCGTTGCTCGACGGCGAGCCGACCTGGCAGGGTCAGGCGGACGCGTTGCGCAAGCTGACCGAGCTGGCGCGGCGCCGGGACGCGGAGGTGGAGCTGGCGGGCCGCCCCTTCCAGGTGGACGAGATACTGCTGGCCAGCGACCGGTTCCATGTCGGCGACGCGCAAGGCCGGCCGGTCGGGCGGGAGGACGTGCTGGCCTGGCTGCGCGACCGGCACGCCACCGGTTCGTCGGTCGCCTTGCTCGGGCCCCGCCGGGCCGGCAAGACCTGGGTGCTCACCGAGCTGAGCCGGCGACTCGTGCAGGACGGCTCGACGCAGGTGCACCAGGTGACGATGCCGCAGCTGAGTTCTCCGATCGAGACGCCGGACGCGTTCGCCGAGCTGCTCGACCGGCGGGTGCGCGGCTCGGCCCGGCCCGCCGAGGAGCTGCTTGACGACGCGCGAGCGCGCCCGGCCGCCGACCGGCTCGTCTACCTGCTCGACGAGGTCGGCCGGCTGGTGGACTACGGTCCGGCGGCGGTGTCCTGGCTCCGTGACCTCGGCCAGGCCGGGGCCTGGCTGATCTATACCGGGACCGAGAAGGACTGGCACACCGTGGTGCGCTGGGCGCTCACCGCGCCGGGGTCGAGTTTCGGCAACGACGTCAACGCCAGGATTCTCGGCCCGATCGACCGCCGGGCCGCGCTCAGGTTCCTCATCGGAACCGCCGCTAACCTCCGGGTCGAGCTCCAGGAACGGACCGGTCAGGAGATCGTCGAGCTGACCGACGCCTGGCCGTTCTACTTGCAGGTGATGGGGGACGCCGCGGTGCGCGTCGCGCAGTCAGGCGGCGCGCAGTCGAACGACGCGCGGGCGCTGACGCAGGACGGCGCCGTGCGCCGGCTGGCGGAGCAGCGGCTGCTGGACGAGTGGACGCATCACTTCCAGGCCCGGTGGGCTGAGGTCGGCGCCCTCGGCCGGGCCGCGCTGCTGCAGAACCCGGGTCTGACGCCGACGTCGCTGACCCCGGGGCAACGAGATGACCTGCGCGACGCCGGGCTGCTGCGGCCCGGCGACGTGTGGCTGGCCGACCGGCCGTACTTCGACTGGATCGCGAGGAACGCGACCACTCTGCTAGATGGTGAACGCCAACTATGACCCTCTTCGTGCCCAGCGGCGCCTACCAGCCTGACCTCGACATCCGGTTCACCGGATCGGTGCGGCCGGGGTGGGCGCAGGTCCTGGTGGATGCTCGCCCGCCCAACGGCGAAACATGGCTGGTCATCATGCCGCGCCGGGCGGGGAAGACCTGGCTGGCCGCGGCGATCGCCCGGGCGCGGCCGGCCGGCCGCACGCAGCGGATCGACCTGCGGGACTCGGTCGCCGCGGTGAAGCGGGCGGGCCTTGGCTGCCTGCGCGGAGCGGATGCGGCCCCAGCCGTCACCGGAGATGTCCTCCTGGTCGACGAGCCCGGCCTGATGCAGGCCGACCAGGACGGCCGCAGGCCGCGCGACCTGGCGGCCGGGCTGGCCCGGGTGCGGGAGGCCGGCGTGGTCCCGATCGTGTTCGCGACCCCGCTCGATCACGCGCTGCTCATGCCGCACCTGGGCGTGGACTCCGCCAAGGACGTGCTGCTCCCGCCGGCGCTGGACGACGACGAGACGGCCCGGATGGCGGGTCGTGCTCCCGGCTGGGGTCAGCGAGTCGCCGACCAGGTCCGGGCCGCCGATCCGGCCTGGCTGCGTACGCCGTTCCTGCTCGAGCTCGTCCTGCACGTCGCCGAGGACCAGGCCTGGCTCCGCGACGACATCGGCGCGTTGCTGCGGGCCGCCGTCGACGAGGCCGCCAGCCGTCACGACTACCTCCACCAGCTGACCGGCAACGGCCTGACCGGCGACCAGCGGGCCGAGCTCCGGGCCGGGCGCTGGCGGGCCGCAGGGGTAGCTATCCCGGCCGCACCGGCGGCGCGCGTGCCTGCTCCGGCCGCGCCCTCGCCCAGCCTGCTGGACAGGACCCATGTGTCCAGTGATCCGGTGCTCGCCGACCACCTGCCCGACGTGCTGCGCATCCACCACGTCTCCGACCTGCACCACGGCGGCGCGTTGCGCGCTAACGTCGACGAGAAGGACAAGACCCGGGCCGGACGCAATCTCGCCCAGGTGGCTGGCGCGGGCTCGCCGCTGGACAGCTACCTCGCCCACGTCCGCCAGCTCGATGCGGCAGGCCGGGCCCCTCATCTGGTCATCGTGACCGGCGACCTGGTCAACCGGCCGGACGACGGGTACGGCAAGCAGGCGCTGGCCTGGCTGGCGCAGCTCAAGTCACTGCTCGCCCCGCACCGCGACCTCGGCCCCGATGACCCCAGGGTCCTGCTGGCCGGCGGCAATCACGACGTCTCCTGGGAGCTGTGCCTGGAACAGGAACGGGAGGCCAGGCACCGCTGGTTCGCCGAGACGTTCGAAGGTTACCCGCACCCGGATCTGCAGCTGGCCGACTGCGCGCGACGCCGCCTGTTCCTCAAGTATCCCGGCGCCGGGCTGCGGGTGGTCCTGCTCGGCTCGGCTGAGTCGGGCGGCGAGGCGGCCCGCGACACCGATCGCGCCGCGCTGGACGAGGCCCGGCAGCGGTACCAGGACGCCGAGGACGACTCCGCTGTCCGCGACCTGGTCCTGGCCTTCGAGCGGCTGGACCCCGGCGTCATCGCCCGCGGCGTGCTGGACCGGCTGATCCGGGAGCCCGGCTACGTCACGGTGGCGGCGCTGCATCACCCGCTGTCGCCGGTTCCCGCGGTCGAGGTGGCCCCGTACTCGGGCATCGTCAACGGCGGGCAGGCCAAGCGGGCGCTGATCGCCG
>Ga0126381_100003763_pt1 | contig 16438 bp, 12 predicted proteins | sample PanSoiMetPlot_28_FD_96465 | JGI IMG/M metagenome (GOLD analysis project Ga0126381, IMG submission 96465) | Tropical forest soil microbial communities from Panama - MetaG Plot_28 | ecosystem: Environmental > Terrestrial > Soil > Tropical forest > Bulk soil | place: Panama | collected 2016-02-17 | reverse complement strand
ATTGGTAACTACGATCCGCGAAAGACGGGTGAGAACTATGAGCTCAACCTTGATCGTGCGGAATTTTGGGTAAAGAACGGCGCTCAACCCAGCGAGACGGTGGCAAGCATCATCCGCAAAGCTCGCAAGAAGACCCCGGTGCCGGCTGCTTAATGGAGCGGCCTCGCTTGCGAGGCCGACAAGTTTTGTGGAAAATTTCCTCGAGTTCGTAATCCAGCACCTAGTGGATGCACCCGAAGAGGTGCTGGTAACCAGGCAAGAGCAGGGGAAAAAGCTCATCTTTAAGGTAGAAATGCGCCGTTCCGACGTCGGTAAAGTGATCGGGCGGAACGGTCATACCATCACGGCGATGCGGAATCTCTTGACCGCAGCTGCCGCTCGAACCGGCCATCAGGCCATCCTTCAGATTGTCGAGTAGGACCGGCACGAAATCCGCCCGCTTTGTCTTATCACAAAGGGATAAAAGGACTCAGCCCCCGGGAACCGATATAAATGATAGCCCGCCCTGAAAGGGCGGTAGAGGAGATTGGGGCCTACCAAACGCCGATCTCGAAGAACTATCTGCCGCCCTTTCAGGGCGGGTTCATGGGCTGGGTTTATTCCTGGGGTTAAAATCCCAGGCTTAGTCCTTTTATCCCTTCGGGATAGGCACGCTCACACCTGATCGTCCGAAAGCAGACCATCGACTTCGCCTCCATGGATCACGGTATGTGCTAATCCCGGAGCGGTTGTGAGCACGTGTTCGGCAAAGAAACGAGCCGTGGCGATCTTCGCCTTATAGAAGGTCGGATCACCTTTTCCTTCGGCTAGACGAGTTGCCGATATTTTAGCTCCACGCGCCAGTTGCCATCCGCCAGCCACAATTCCGAAAAGTTTGAGGAACGGTACGGCACCGAACATGACCTTGCGCGGATTGGCCTGGAAATTTGTCAGGATGAATTCCGTGGCGGCTGCGAGTGCATCAACACCTTGCACCAAGTTGCTTTTGATACTGAGCAGCGAAGCGTCGGGACCTTCTAGCTGGTTGGCAAACGCGCGTATTTCTTCCAAAACGGCCCGTATCGTTCTTCCGTGATCGCGCGCAATCTTGCGACCGATCAGATCGTTAGCCTGGATCCCAGTTGTCCCTTCGTAAATCGTTGTGATTCGGGCATCCCGCCAGTGTTGGGCCGCCCCGGTTTCCTCGACGTATCCCATCCCTCCGTGAACCTGAATTCCCAGGGAGGCGATTTCGATACCCGCTTCTGTGCTCCAACCTTTCACAACTGGGGTCATCAGTTCGACGAACGCTTGATTGCGTTGTCGGGTCTGTTCGTCAGGGTGATGGCCCGCTAAATCGCGGGCGGTAACTACGACATAAGCGAGCGCCCGAGTCGCCTCAGTCTGTGCTTTCATCAAGAGCAGCATTCGCCGCACATCCGGATGCCGAATGATGGGAACCGATCTGTCACTGCCGGAGACATCACGTCCCTGAACCCGCGTTCTAGCGTATTCTCGCGCCTGTTGATAGGCGCGCTCCCCAATGCCGACCCCTTCCAGACCAACCGATATCCGGGCCACGTTCATCATCGTGAACATGTATTCGAGGCCGCGATTCTCTTCGCCGACCAGATAGCCGACAGCGCCTCCCTGATCGCCATACGACAACACACAGGTGGGACTACCGTGAATGCCTAGCTTGTGCTCCACGGAAAGGCAGAACGCATCATTGCGCGATCCCAAAGTGCCGTCGTCATTAACCAGAAATTTTGGGACGATAAATAACGAGATTCCTTTAACTCCGGGGGGAGCATCCGGCGTACGCGCCAACACCAGATGGATAATGTTTTCTGTCAGATCGTGTTCACCGTAGGTAATGAAAATCTTCTGACCAAAGAGCCGATAGGAACCATCCTCTTGCCGAACCGCTCGGGTTCTGACCGCGGCTAGATCTGAACCCGCCTGTGGCTCGGTCAAATTCATCGTACCGGTCCATCTGCCTTCGATTATGGCCGGTAGATATTTCTTCTTTTGTTCTTCGGTGCTGCGTTGAAAGATTGCCTCTGCCGCGCCCTGGGTTAGTTGGAAGCAAGCTGAGAATGCCAGGTTAGCTGACTTCCACATCTCTTGCACCGCAGCGCCGACCAGGTTGGGCATCAATTGCCCACCATATTCCTCATCGAATCCTAAGCGACTCCAGCCGCTGGTCACGTATTGCCGGTAAGCCTCACGAAAACCCGGTGCGGTAATGACGTGATTGTCTTTACAGATAACCCCCCTCTGATCACCCGTCTGATTAAGCGGCGCCAAAACTTCGCTGGCAAAGCGACCGGCTTCCTGGAGAACCGCGTTGACTGTTTCGACGTCGATATCCCGCCACTCGGGGAGAGCCGTCAGGGTATCGAGTCCAGCAAGTTCGCGGATCACGAATTGCATCTCATCGAGCGGTGCTTCGTAAGTAGTCATATCTCTGGCAGGGGAATTATGAGGACCTGCCGTAAATATGACCTAACGAAGGCAAGCGGGCAAAATCTGCGTGTCGGTGCAAATAGAGCCGGATCCCGCAGTTGAAGCCCCCGACTCAGTCCTTGAATCCGTCGATGAGAGTCCGATAGAACCTGTAAGGACGGAAGGGAAATGCCAGCGCCGAAAGCCTTCGGGCTGGGAGATGGGCTTACATCGATCCGGCTCGGCCGAGCCGGATGTCATTCGATTGCCTGTGAGTTACCTTAAATCCCGGCGTCACGCATGTGCCGCCAGATTGCCTAGGTGGGATAAGGTATTTGAATCTTCAACCGGCGGCGCCTGAGTTCGCGCCCGCCTATTCCGGATTAGGCAATTATCGAGAATCAAATATTCGATGCCGGTTTCGAGTACCACTTCCAGCGCCTGCTTGGGAGAGTCTACCAGCGGACGCTCTGCGATATTGAAGCTGCTCACTAGCGCAACCTCGCGTCCGGTTAACTTCCCGAGCTCCACTAGAATTCGATGAAGCTCCGGATGATCTCGCCCGTCGATAACTTGAATTCGCGCCGTTCCATCTTCCTGAATTACCGCCGCGAGCTCTTTGAGAGCCAGTTCCTTTGCTGGTAGAGTCATGATGCAGCCCGTTAGCTGGACTCCACTAGGCAGGTCAAACCAGAGCGTCGCCTCTTCTACGGTGACCGCTGCTGCTGTCGACCTCCAGCCGGTCGGTTCTTTGAGTAAGACTCCGAGCCATTCCCTTATTCCCGAACCAGACGGGTCCGCCAAAATGCTTCGATTACCGAAGACAGTCGAACCGAATGCGAGCCGTCCCTCGTCTCGAGCTACGATGTGCTTTTCCGCGATCAGCGCCGCCGTTTTCCGACATTTTTCCTCGAAGGTTCCGAAGGGCTTTACTTCAATCTGCGGTGCAAATTCTTTGTAGGCTTTGTGAAGCTCGCGGACAGAATAGTAAGGCTGACCGCGAGCGATGGGCATTCGTATATTAGTGGCTTCTTCCCCTTGCCACGCCGCATAGAGAGCTGCGCCGATGGCGGCGCCGTCATCACCGGCGGCGGTTGGAATATACACTTCGCTAAATATCCCAGATTGGAGGAGGTGGCTATACGCAGAACAATTTGAGGCCACTTGGCCGGCCAAAGCGATCTGGCGTTGCCCGGTAGCCTCTGCCAAATGTTTGCAAATATGCAGGACCACTCCATTCATGCATTCTTGCAATCCCGCCACCACGTCCTTGTGTCTCTGCTGTATCTCCTCATCCGGCAACCTCTTTGGACCCAGGTACTCATGGAGATATCTCCGCGTCGCCAGGTACTGCTCCCGTTCATCAGATCTTCGATTGAGCCGCATTGGTGCGATCAGGATTGTGCCGTCCGGACGCAGCTGGACTGCATGCTCGAAAAACGAGCGAAAACGACTGGCATCACCCTGAGCAGCTAAGTCCATTAACTGCCACTCATCTCCATGCCAATTGAACCCTAGATGCACGCTAATTAAAGCATAGAAAACGGCGATCGAATCGTAGGCAGCGATCTCCTTAATCTGGGTCAATCCTCTGGTTGACGCGAAATAGCATGTTGTGCTCTGGCCGTCGCCCTGGCTGTCGATTACTGCCACTGCGCACTGATCCCAGCCCGAGGTTAGGTAGGCGCCAGCTGCATGGGCCAGGTGGTTTGGAATCTGGCGAACACGCTCAGCAGGAAAACCCGGCAGCCGCTGCCTGACCTCGTCCAAGAGCGCATCTTTTGATAGCACTTTCTGGTAGAATTCGACCGAATGTCTATCGCGCAGATAAAGCTCTTCATAATCTGAATAGTCGAAACAGTGGACTAACAGATCGATGTCATCGGGCGCCAGCTTCAGGGGCGAAAGGCAGGATTCGATTGACCTTTCTGGAAAGTCCCCACTTTGTCGAGAACGGTTAAAGGACTCCTCTTTGGCTGTGATAACCAATTCCCCGTCCACCACCAATGCAGCTGCCGCATCGAGCCCAATCCAAATTGGATACTCACGCTCATCCAGGTTTGGCCAATGTGAGCGCCGGAACGATTTCGCTCCAGCTAGACCACTGATTCCGAGTATGCGCATGTCAGAAAAGCGAACCACCGTGATTTCTCTCCGCACGACGGTTTGTGTTCATTCCTGTTTTCATCAAGAACTGATGGACCTTAGACGAAGGGTGTAAGCGTCCCCTTCAAAATAGGACTTAGATCAACTATCTGGGTGTGATGGTCTCTCTGGACCTGTCGAATCAGTGAGCGGCAAACTGTAGGACGAGAGAACCAAGCTTCTCTTCGAGGACTATGTGCTCTTCTCGTGCTTCGGCTGCGGTCTCACGTTAAACTTGATCACGGCATGCTACCGCACTGAGCAGCCTGATAATCTCGGCTAACTTCCGCCACTTTTTTCGGACCCTAAGGTGCATCAGTACGCGACCGTAAGACGCGCTTTTAGGGCGTTTTTATTACTAATTGCTCGCACCTTTACGCAACGGAGACCGCTTGTGTCAAAAACAATTCTGCCTGGTCCTCTGACAGGTTAATAATTGGTCTAGCGAGTCGGCTTCGGTACTAGAATTATGGCTATTCCGATACGGGCACCGCGATTGCCACGATAATTGCGAGGCAGAAAATCCTTTAACTAACAAGCCCGGCCCGACGTTTTATCCAGGAGTCCAGCGACGAAATATCGGTGACATAATTTCTATAACTTAGGCGGTGATTCGACAGTAGCTGGAATTATAAGAATCACTTGTCGATGAGGGTACCACGGTCTTTATAGCAAGCAAATAGTCAGCCCCTATGAGATCGTCGAAAAAAGGGGCGTACTTTGTCGGAAGCAGGGAATGCTAAAGCGAAGGAGGTGATTCCTGAGAACACCGGAAATAGGTAGTTACACGTATAGGGCCGGCGAGGACGAAATTGTTTCCAGATGCGATGGCAAGTAGCCCTGGGCACCTTCAGGGTAGCCCGAGCTTTTGCCTGGTTTTGCGCAGGTTCTCCATAACCAATTCCGCAATGTCGAGAACGGCTGGGGCGCCGGTTTTGCCCGCACTTTCGCTGCTGCTGAGCATCGACTTGCAGAAGGGACAACCTGCGGCCACGACTTTCGCACCGGTTGATTCTGCTTCCCGAAACCGATTCTCGGTTATTCTCATGGTGCCGGGCTCTTCTTCTTTCCAGAACTGGGCGCCGCCCGCGCCACAACAGAAACTGTTCTCTCGGTTTCGCGGCATCTCCACTAGAGACTCTGTGCCATCTCCCCCTAGAACGCGGCGCGGAGCATCGTACACTCCGTTATGTCGACCGAGATAACAGGGATCGTGATAGGTGATCTTGTCGCTCAAAATCATCTCCGGAAGCCGGCCTTCCTGGATTAACTCTGCGATTAACTGGGTGTGGTGCAAAACGCGATAGTTGCCGCCTAACTGAGGGTAATCATTTGCCAGGGCGTTGTAACAATGCGGACAGGTTGTAACCACCCGCTTAGTTGTACTGTCGTTTTTTAGCGCCGAATTTAAGGCTTCCACGTTCTCGGTAGCCAGGTTGTAGTACAAATATTCGTTTCCACCTCTTCGAGCTGGATCTCCGGTGCATTTTTCTTTTTTACCGAGGATTGCGAAATTGACTTTCGCATGCGCGAGAATGCTGGCAAAGGCGCGCGCCACTTTCTGGGCGGAAGGATCATAGGCTCCCGCACAGCCAACCCAATAGAGCACCTCGAAACCGGTATTTTGCGAGGTCCTTGGTACTTGCAGATCGCTTCCGACCCAATCTTCCCGTGCATCTTGCGCCAGACCCCATGGATTTCCGGCCCGTTCTAAGTTCCGGAACGTATTGTTGAGCTCTTGGGGGAATTGGGCCTTGGTCAACACCGCGTCTCGTCTCAGATCGATGATGTCGGACAACTGTTCGCAGCCGACAGGACAGGCGTGGACACAAGCGCCGCAGGCGGTGCAAGCCCATAGAGCGCTCTCACTTATAGCGAACTCCATCACCGGGCGAGGGCTGGGTTCTCCGGCCGCCAGCTTCGAGCGGGTAGAGTTTAGTTCATAACGCTTGTTGATCTCGAGGGCGGACGGCGCCAACCCTTTGCCCGTTACGTGAGCCGGGCACACGTTCGTACAACGGTTGCATTGAATGCAGGCGTAGGGATCGAACAACTGGGTGAAGCGGAACTGCTCTAATTGTGCCACCCCAAATTGTTCGATGTTTTCATCCTCAAAATTGATTGGATCCAGAACGCCGCTGCCCACTTTTTCGCCGGTGTTACTACGGCGACCCAGTCCGAGGCGAACGGGGGCTGCGAAAATATGAATGTGTTTCGAGCGGACAAAGTAGGGTAGGAAAGCGAGGATCAGGCCGAGCGAGATCCACCAACCGATATGCCATCCCACGATCCGATTGGGATCGAAACCGACCAGGTGAGCGATGATCGTCGCCGCTGGTTGCCAATGATCTGCGCGCCCTTCGGCCGCTAGCAGTGAGCCGGCTGCGAAGAGCCTGAAGCCGACATGAAAAAATATGAAACCGGCGACGATCAAACTGTCGAACCGGATGCCGCCTGTGCGAACGTCCGGGTGTAGCAAAACCTCTTGGTTAAGGTGTTCCAGCGCAGCATCTTTCTTCACAAAACGCCGCCAGACAAAAAAAATCACCCCGATCAGCACAAGGGTACCAAAGACGTCGGCTCCTAATCGGTACACGTTCCCCACTAGCGAATTGCCTAACCAGGCAAACCAGCCTGGAGGGAAAAACCCGTCTATCAGATCTGCCAGATTAACCAACGCATAAAAAGTGAAGCCGTAAAAAATAAAGCTGTGAAAAAGGCCGACTACCGGTCGACTTTTGAAGACGGTCATCTGAGTGATAGTGCGAACTAACGCTTCCCGTATTCGTTCTGCTGACCGGTTGAATCTCGGATAATACTCGGGCTTCCCTTTCCGGATAATGTCAACGATCTGCCGGAAGCCTCGATAGGTGTAGTAGATGGAGATGACGACCAGAATCAAGAATAGAGCCTTTTCGGGAAGAGTCAGCATAGGGGGATCCACCAAAGGTAGGGTATTCGGCGAGCTCAGTCGAGCGGGCGACGCCGATGTTTTCGTGGGGCGAGGCTCCCGAACGGCCTGAAAACAATCAACGGCGGTGACGGCAGAAGCGGGACAGTGATGCGACCGAAGCTGCGGACCCGCCGAGCCGTTGAGACGTGTCACGCGCTAGCCCAGCGGCTCGGCGCGGCTATAAACTTCGATCTCGTTCAAGGGTTGCATTCATTTCACGGCTTCGAAAAACGCGGTCAGGACGTTCGGGAGCCTCGCCCCACCGAAGAAAGGGCCCTTGCTGATAAGCCATCGCTCCACGTTCCGAGCGAGTCGGCCTCGTCCCGCGGCCGCGGAAAGGCAGTGCTCCAGGGCTTCCGCCCTCACAATTGGGCGGTCAACTGTGGCAGAATCTCGAGCGCATCTCCCACTAAGCCGTAATCGGCCACCTGGAAGATTGGTGCGTCCGGATCTTTGTTGATTGCCACAATCACCTTCGAATCGCGCATTCCGGCAAGATGCTGAATAGCTCCGGATATCCCAACTGCGATATAAAGCTCCGGCGCCACGATCTTACCCGTCTGGCCGACCTGGTAATCGTTAGGCACGAAACCGGCATCCACAGCGGCTCGAGAGGCGCCCACGGCCGCATTTAACTTGGCCGCGAGAGCCTCGAGCAGTTGGAAATTTTCTGCCTTTTGTAGACCGCGTCCCCCTGAAACCACCACTCTGGCGGCAGTCAATTCAATTTTGTCGCTGTTAGCGAGTTGGCGTCCGACCAATCGGACACCGGCCGAGTCTATAGCGAGTTCTTTAGCCGATTCGATCGGTGCGCTGGTCTCACTCATCGGGCTTGCATCGAAGCCGGTCGAAAGCACTGTTAAAACGATGATAGCGCCTGCTATCTCTTCTACCGTTGCCAAGGCGTTCCCGGCATAGATTGGGCGCACAAAAGTGCTGGGGCTAAGCACATCGATAATGCCGGAGATTTGTTGCACGTCCAGCTTCGCGGCGATCCGGGGCAATAGGTTCTTTCCGTACGTTGTAGCCGGCGCCAACAAATGCGAGTAGTGCTCCGCCTGGAGCTGTAACAACACCTGAGCAGTTAAGATCTCCGCCGTTTGAGGACCAAGTTCGACCGCGTCTGCCAAAATAACCTTTGCTACGCCTTCTACGCGCGCTGCGGCTTCGGCGACCGGGCCGGCTTGGTGTCCAATCACTAAAACATGAATTTCTGAAGTATCGGCCTTTTCGCCGATCCTCCTCGCAGCCGCTACCGAATTTTGAGTGGCAGGTTTCAGAGCGGCGTTATCGTGTTCAGCCAATACAAGGAGTGCCATGGGGAGGGAGGGGGGAAAGTGATTGGTGAGAGGTGATTGTTATTGGTTAGCCGTTGCACCGATTTGTCATCTGTCATGCGCTTCGCATTGGCTATTGGTTATGCGCGAAGCGCTAGATGACCTTTGCCTCTTCTCGCAATTTGGTGACGAGTTCTTCGACGCTGTTTACCCGAATGCCAGCTTTTCTCGGCTGTGGGGCTTCGACTTTTTGAGTTTTTACCCGCGGGCTTATGTCCGTTTGCAGGTCGGATACATTGAGACTATCAAGCGGCCGTTTCTTTGCTTTGATGATGTTGGGCAGCGCTGTGTAGCGTGGTTCATTTAAGCGTAGGTCGGTAGTAATGACTGCCGGCAAAGGGAACTCCAACGTCTCGAGACCGCCATCGATCTCACGGGTCACGGTCGCTTTGCCCTGTGCGATCTCCAGTTTGGAAGCAAAGGTGCCTTGCGGCCAGTCGAGCAGGGCGGCCAACATTTGACCTGTTTGATTGGAATCATCATCGATCGCCTGTTTCCCCAGAATGACCAGTTGAGGTTGTTCTTTGGCGACGATTTGCTTCAACAATTTAGCAACGACTAACGGCTCAAGGTCGACATCAGTTTCGACGAGAATCGCGCGATCTGCTCCCATCGCCAGCGCCGTTCGCAATGTTTCCTGACAAGCTGCAGGCCCGAGCGACACCACGATTATCTCGGTGGCCACCCCGCGTTCTTTTAGTCGAATCGCTTCTTCAACCGCGATCTCGTCGAACGGATTCATCGCCATTTTGACATTATCGAGATCCACGCCTGACCCGTCAGGTTTAACTCGCACTTTAACCGTGAAATCGACGACTCGTTTTATGGGGACTAGCAGTTTCATGGGGAGGGGAGGGACAGCGGAGTGATGGAGAAATCGAGTGTTGGAGTAGTGGAGTGTTGGAGTAGTGGAGTGTTGCGGGATTGTTCGTAGAAGCACTATAACCAGCCGAAACCGCTTAGCGCAACATGGCGCGATACGCTTGAGATCCGGCGTCCCCATCACTCCATTACTCCAATCTTCGTGGCTGCTTGTGTTCGGACCTCTCGGGCGGTACCCTGAGCATCCCTCTCCCTGTTGCCCATGTCTAATGTGACCAAAACAAGTTATCCGACGCTCGATTTCGATCTCGGATTTGAGATCGATCAATTGCGCGAAACCGTGCGCGAGTTCAGCGACCGGGAGATCGCACCTCGAGCCGAAGCCATCGACCGGGAAGACAAATTCCCCCGTGATCTGTGGCCGCAAATGGGCGCGATTGGTCTTCATGGAATTACGGTGGAAGAGAAGTATGGCGGATCACAAATGGGTTACCTGGCTCATGTGGTGGCAATGGAAGAGGTCAGCCGTGGTTCGGGTTCGGTCGGACTTTCTTACTGCGCCCATTCCAACCTCTGCATAAACCAGATTGCGCGGAACGGTACCGTCGAACAAAAGCAACGTTACTTGCCGCGATTGGTCAGTGGCGAAAATGTAGGCGCCTTAGCGATGAGCGAGTCCGGCGCTGGCTCAGACGTCGTTAGTATGCGAACCCGGGCCGAACGAAAAGGTGACCGGTATGTGCTGAACGGGACGAAGATGTGGATCACAAACGGCTCGGAAGCTGATCTATTAGTTGCCTATGCCAAGACCGATCCCAATGCTGGTTCTCGGGGTATCACGGCATTTCTAGTCGAGAAAGGGATGCCCGGTTTTTCGGTGGCACAAAAACTCGACAAGCTCGGGATGCGAGGCTCGCCTACATGCGAGCTGGTCTTTACCGATTGCGAGGTACCGGAAGAGAACGTGTTAGGTAAGGTTAATCGAGGAGGTGGCGTATTGATGAGCGGTCTGGATTACGAGCGGGTGTTGCTGTCCGGCGGCCCTCTCGGGATTATGCAAGCCTGCTTGGACATCGTGGTACCGTACGTTCACGAACGGAAACAGTTTGGCCATGCCATTGGTGAGTTCCAATTAATGCAGGCTAAGCTGGCCGACATGTACACCACGCTGAATGCTTCCCGTGCCTATGTCTATGCCGTGGCTAAAGCGTGTGACCGTGGGAAAACGACACGTAAGGATGCGGCCGGAGCAGTTTTGTATGCGGCCGAGCGAGGGACCTGGATGGCCCTGGAAGCAATTCAGGCATTGGGCGGCAATGGCTATGTTAATGATTTCCCAACCGGTCGTTTGCTACGCGACGCCAAGCTTTATGAGATCGGGGGCGGCACATCTGAAATCCGTAGAATGTTAATCGGGAGGGAGCTCTTTGAAGAGACAAAATAGGCCGTCGTGTTTAGATAGCCTTCGTCTCGTACCCGGCTCTGGAATTTGCCGCGAAGCGGCTGTGCCGAACAGCCCAGGGCTTTAGCCCTGGGTTAAGCGGTTAGTCAGAGGTGCCCTGAAAGTGGCACCCGATATCGGGCGCGGTGATGTAGCAACACGCGGTCAGCCTAAAAGCGTATCTCGGCCGCCACTTTCAGGGCGGGATCAGCGCTACGCGTACCCAGGGCTGAAGCCCTGGGCTGTTCTGTTTAGCCGCTTCGCGGCAAATTCCGCCCCCGATAGGATGGAAGCGCTTATGACCTATGTCGAATTCGCCAAGCAGGCGGTCACGAATCCCTTAAACAACGGGTGTGGCGAGTTCGGTTTCGACAGGAACTCAGGATGAAATTGGCAGGCGATAAACCAGGGATGATCCTTGATTTCGATCATCTCGACCAAACGGCCGTCGGGACTGGTGCCGCTGATGACAAAGCCATGTTTTTCCAGCAGTGACCGATATTCGAGGTTGAATTCGTAGCGATGTCGATGCCGTTCAACCGCCTGGTCAGTTCCATAGGTCCGTTGGGCGAGTGTGCCAGCGACGAGCTGGGTGGGCCAACTGCCGAGGCGCATCGAGGCTCCCTTGTTTCGCACCTCTTTTTGTTCCTCTAGCAGACAGATCACAGGATCACCTGCTTTTTCGTCAAACTCCGTGCTGTTCGCTTCTTTCAACCCACAGACGTTTCGAGCAAACTCGATGGTGGCAACCTGCATTCCCAGACACAGGCCGAGATAAGGGATGCGATGCTCTCTGGCGTAGCGACAGGCGCGGATCTTTCCTTCAACACCGCGATCACCAAACCCGCCGGGTACAATAACGCCGGCGACGGACCCTAAGAAATCGCCGGCATTTCCGTGGTCGATGTCCTCAGAATCGATTTTGACGATATCGACGCCGCAATCATTAGCGGCGCCGGCGTGAGTCATCGATTCGTAAATGCTCTTATAAGCGTCCTGTAAATCGATGTATTTGCCGACGACTGCCACCTTGAGGTGTTTACGCGGCTGCACGACTCTTTCCACAAATCTGCGCCAGTCAGTCATGTCGGCCTGTGGAGTCTCTAAACGGAGGGCGCGACACACGGTCTCATCCAGTCTCTCTTCCTGAAGAGTCAGGGGCAACTCGTATATGGTGTGGGCAACATCCCGGACTTCGACGACGGCGGGGAGTGGAACATTGCAATACATCGCCAACTTCTGTCTGATCTCGAGGTCCAATGGCCATTCAGTCCGGCAAAGCAATACTTGGGGTTGTAACCCGATTTCGCGGAGCTTCGCGATGCTTTGTTGGGACGGCTTGGTTTTGAGCTCACCCGCCGCCTTGATGTAGGGAATCAGCGTGACATGCATGATCACCACGTTTTCAGTGCCGGCCTCTAGTTGAAATTGGCGAATCGCTTCGAGGAAAGGGAGACCTTCAATGTCTCCGGTGGTCCCGCCGATCTCCGTGATAATCACATCGCTCGGTTGAGCCTCAGCGTTGCGAACGATACGGCCTTTTATTTCGTCGGTGACATGCGGAATTACCTGAACGGTTTTGCCCAGGTAATCACCTCGACGTTCCTTGGCCAGGACGGTCTCGTAAACCTGTCCGCTGGTCACGTTATTGGACCGCGTCAGCACGCAGCTCGTGAATCGCTCGTAGTGCCCTAGATCTAGGTCAGTTTCCGCGCCGTCGCTTAGTACGTAAACTTCCCCGTGTTGGAACGGACTGAGGGTGCCGGGGTCGACGTTGAGATAGGGATCGAATTTTTGGAGAGTGACTCTTAGCCCACGGCGTTCGAGCAAAGTTCCCAGGGCTGCCGCCGCTAATCCTTTACCAAGGGAGCTGACTACGCCCCCAGTCACGAAAATATATTTCATTTAATTCTTCTACAGGACCCATCGAGAGCAGCGTCGCCGTCACCGGTCCTAGCCGGCTAGCTCAAATGTTGGGCTCCTCCATTTCCTCCTAAAATCTGTTGTTCAACCGCTCTTGCATCCTCAGGCGTATTCACGTCGATTGTGTTCGTTTCGGATACAATGACCCGGATTGTCATCCCGTTTTCCAAAGCGCGCAACTGTTCGAGCTGTTCTGCCGACTCGAGTGGCGAGGGCTTTAGCCGGACAAATTCAAACAGCGCTCTCCGGCGGAATCCATACACTCCCAGATGCTTCAGGTATTGGGTCTCCGCGCCGTTTCGGACAAAGGGAATCGGGCTCCGCGAAAAGAAAAGTGCCTTCCCGGAACGGTCAGTGACGACCTTAACAATGTGCTCGTTGGAAGCTTCCTTAGGGTGGATGGGACAGGCCGCGGTGATTACGTCGGATTTCTCGCTTCGCTGAAATTTTTTCACCAACTTCCGGAGCAATCGCGGGTCGATCAGCGGTTCGTCACCTTGGACATTGAAGAAGATCGAGGTTCCCTTCAATTTTTTCGCCACCTCTGCGATCCGGTTGGTACCGCTGGTATGTTCCGGTGAAGTCAAAGCAACTTCGGCCCCGAATTGGAACGCCGTCTCCATGATTCTCATGTCGTCCGTAGCGACAATGATCCGGTCAAAGATGTTTGCTTCCAGGCAGCGTTGCCAAACGTGCTGGATCAATGGTTTACCGGCGATGCCGTGTAACGCCTTACCGGGGAACCGGGTCGACCCCCAGCGTGCTGGGATGATGGCGGCGACCCTGCTCATGAACTAGCACTTCTAATCGACACCAGCAGCAAAGACAAGCTTGGTGTGGGCAAGAAATCACAAATGACAGATGACAGATTTTGTGTCCCGAAGAGAGTTGTCCCGAAGGGATTTAAGGAATCCGCCTGGCGTTTAAGCCATAAGCGCTAAGATAAGGTAATAGCCGGAGCCAGGCGCAGGATTGGTGGGGCGAGGCTCCGGAACATCCTCGAAAGTCGAGCAAGGCGCCTGAACTTGGCTCGCCTTATAGTAGGAAAGGCCCAAGAGATGCCGAGCCGCGGTTCAGCGTGTGGCAATGTCCATATTGAACGACCGTAGGCCAAAGACTCAGGGCTAAGTCTAATGCAAAACCTTGGATCCGGGCGACACCATATGCCCGGCTCGGCGGGTGCTGCACGCCAAAATGCGTTATGATTGCTTGGGCCGCCGTGCCCGAAAAAGCGCTAAGGCCTTGCGGGAGCCTCGCCCCACCAAACTGAGGCCTTCGCAGCTACCGCCTTCTTCGCGCTCACAGGTTAAAACCCCGGGCTTAGTCCTTACGTCCCTTCGGGACAACTCAAAATCCAAGCAGCCGCTGATTTGAAATCCGGCACAACTATCACGTCATCCCGATCTGTGATCGTCATGTTGGCTGCCTCATTGATCCAGACACAAGCCTTAACTCCGGCGTTAAATCCCGCCTCGATATCGGACTCTTTGTCTCCGATCATAAAACTCTCAGCGAGGCTTACATCCAAGTCACGAGCGGCTTCAAATAACATGCCCGGACCCGGCTTGCGGCGATCGGAAGCTTTCTCCGGGTGCTCTGGGCAAAAATAGGTGGTGCTGATCAAATCCTCGCCAAGCAATGTTTCGAGCCTGGCTTGCACTGCCCAAAAATCGGCCTCGCTAAATAAGCAGCGCCCGATGCCACTCTGGTTGGTAACAATCACGAGGGCAAAGCCGGCCAAGCGCAGTGAAGTCAGGCCTTCTCGTACGCCCGCAAGCAGCTGAACTTGTTCCGGTTTGGAGGGATAGCCCAAGTCCACCATGAGGGTGCCATCCCTATCCAAGAAAACCGCTTTGAATCGTCCTGACTTCAACGCAATTGGGCGAAAGCCAAGCTTTCGCGGAGTTCCGCCGGGGTCACCGTGGCCGTCCCTAACTTGGCTACAACCACCCCGCTAGCGTGGTTGGAGAGCTCTGCTGCCTCCAGTGGGGTTGCTCCGCAGACCAATGCCAAGGTAAAGAGCGCGATTGCCGTGTCTCCAGCGCCTGACAAATCATAGATTTCCCGTGCCCGCGGTGGAATGTGATGCGGTTCTTCACCCCTGGCGAAGAGCATCATTCCTTGCTCCCCAAGCGTGACCAAAAGCTCATCTGGCTCCCATCTCTGCAAAAGCCGCTTACCGATTTCGAGGAGATTATGGTCCTTCTCGGGTTCGGGCTCCGGTTCTTGCCAAGGAACGTTTGCCGCGGCAAAGGCTTCGCCTCGGTTCGGTTTGACCGCGGTCATATGCTTCCATTCGATTTGGCTTCGGGGATTAGGATCTGCCGTAACCACTTTACCGGCGGCTCGAGCCACCCGCGTGACCTCGTCCACGAAGGATTGCACGACGAACCCTTTGCCGTAGTCCTCAAAAATAATGCCGTCTAGTTCAGGCAGCATTTCTTCGATTTGTGCCAGGCATCGCTCCAAGCTGGCAGGCGAGACGGTATGAGGTCGTTCGTGATCGACACGAACTAATTGTTGTTGCCGCGCAATAATCCGGGTTTTGACGATCGTTTGGAAGCCGGACTCAACAGCCAGGGTTTCCAATCGAATGCCGCCGTTTTCAAGAATGGATCGGAGTCTGTCCGCGGTTGAGTCTTTCCCGACCAGTCCCATCACGTAAACTTCGGCGCCGCATTCACGGACATTTCGCGCCACATTGGCTGCACCACCCGGGAAGAATGATTCGCGTACTACTTCCACGACCGGCACGGGCGCTTCGGGCGAGATCCTGGAAACACGACCCCAAACGTATCCGTCCAGCATGACATCCCCGATGACCAGCAATCGCTTCTTTGGAAATTCAGCGGCGATTTGATCAAATCTCTCGGGTTGCATAGATGAGGTGCATGGCGGCGCGACGAAACACGCGAAGGTAAGAGCCTCGCGAACAGGTCGCAGCCGACGCGGAGGTAAAGAAGAGTGGATCTTTTCAAAAAAGCAAGCCCGGCGAGGAGGCAGCTACACTAAAGACGAAAAGCCTCGCGCAGAGGACGCAAAGGACGCAGAGGGACAGCTCCGTAGGACCGGAATCTTTATAGCAAGGCCAATTTACACGTAATTAGCTCCGTTAGGAGCGGCATCAAAGCGCATGGATGTGAAGCTGACCAACGTTCCAATTGGATGTCGCTCCTACGGAGCTCGCCACATTTTTCGCGTCTTGAGCTACAAGGATTTCGCTCCTATGGACCTAGGTATGCGCACCGCGTTATCTCGCGCAAACATTCGGGATCTTGCTTCTTCGGTACGATTCCGTTCACCTCTGCGTCCTTTGCTTCCTCTGCGCGAGGCATTTGTCTTCTCGGATTTTTATCTTAGGGGCCCGGCTCAATGTCGTTTGCCCAAATT
>Ga0126381_100003762_pt1 | contig 16439 bp, 13 predicted proteins | sample PanSoiMetPlot_28_FD_96465 | JGI IMG/M metagenome (GOLD analysis project Ga0126381, IMG submission 96465) | Tropical forest soil microbial communities from Panama - MetaG Plot_28 | ecosystem: Environmental > Terrestrial > Soil > Tropical forest > Bulk soil | place: Panama | collected 2016-02-17 | reverse complement strand
GCCGGAGCTGATGAAACGCGGCGGGGTGATCGTCAACACCGCGTCTCATGCGGGCACCGAGGCGATAGCGCTCTCGCCGCATTACTGCGCGGCCAAGGCGGGCGTGATTAACCTGACCAAATGTATCGCGATGGATTACGCGCCCTATAACATCCGCGCCAACTGCGTCTGTCCGGGTGGGACTCGCACCAACATCATCGAGTCCTACTTCGCCAACCTGAGCGCCCAGCAGCGCGCCAGCATGCAGGAGGCGGGCCGCCGGATGCATCTGCTGGATCGCATGGCCGAGCCCGAGGAGATGGCGCGAGTGGCGCTGTTTTTGGCCAGCGACGATTCGTCATTTGTAACGGGTCACGCGTTGGTGGCGGATGGAGGTATCACCGCCGGCCATCGCTTCGGCTGAAAATGCTAATCGCTCTGAAGTTCCACGCCCGGCGCCAATGATAAAACGGCTGCGCCCGCGCTTCCGAGCAGGCCGTCGATTTCGGCGATCGATTCCTCAGGCATTACTAGAAGAGCGCGTTTTACCAGCCATGGGTATTACATGGCGCATATCCAACGTGCTTAGCGGGGTCTTTTTGGCCGCGCCTTAATGTTTCAAAATAGAGCCAGATCTGTTGTCGTTTTACGCGGCGGCGGGGGCTTGGCTGATTTCCAACGCGCCGGGTTCCAGTCCGTCCTTTGACTTCAGGACCAACTTTACGTCGAAGTGTTGCTCGAGTTCTTCCAGTCCCTTGAATCCGGGACCGTACAGGTAGCGGGCCATCTCGGGATTGACCTTGACCAGCAGCATCCCGCCGTGATTACGCCGGCTAGCGTCGCGCTGGATGGCGCGCAGAATCTCGCCCGCCAGCGTGGGCATCGACTTGACCACCGCGCGCCCTTCGCATCGCGGGCACTGTTCGGTGAGCATCGCCTGCAGGCTGTCGCGCGTGCGCTTGCGGGTCATCTGCACGAGGCCCAATTCGGAAATCTTGAACATCGAGGTGCGGGCCTTGTCGCGGCGCAGCGCCTGCGAAAGCGCCTCGCTGACGCGCTTGCGGTTGCCTTCCTTCGTCATGTCGATGAAATCGACGATAATAATCCCGCCGATATTGCGCAGCCGCAGTTGGTTGGCGACTTCCTCGACCGCTTCCAGGTTTGTTTTCAGGACGGTTTCTTCCTGATTCTTTTTGCCTACAAAGCGGCCGGTGTTGACGTCGATTGCGGTCAGCGCCTCGGCCTGGTCGAAGACCAGGTACCCGCCCGACTTGAGCCACACCTTGCGCTCCAGCGCGCGTTCGATCTGCGCCTCGATTCCGAAATGGTCGAAGACCGGTTCGTGCCCCTCGTAAAGCGATACGCGCGACCGCAGCCGCGGCATGTATTGCTGGACGAACTGGGCCAGCCGCTCGTGAGTGGGCGGATGGTCGCACCACAGGCGATCGACGTCGCTGGAAAACAGATCGCGGATCGCACGCAGCGCCAAATCGAGGTCAGCGTACAGCAGTGTGGCCGGCGGCTGGCTCTCGGATTTCTTGACCACGTCGGCCCATAGCCGAGTCAGAAAGGTTACGTCCTGCTGGATTTCGCGCTTGGAGACTCCTTCGCATGCGGTGCGGATAATGAAACCGCCCTGGGGCGGGCGCACCTCGCCCACGATACTGCGCAGGCGGTTGCGCTCATCGGCGCTCTCAATCCGGCGCGACATCCCCAGGTGGTTGGTGGTGGGCATGTACACGAGATGGCGTCCCGGCAGCGAGATGAAGGAGGTCAGGCGCGAGCCCTTGGTGCCAATTGGCTCCTTGGCGATCTGAACGATGATTTCCTGGTTGCGGCGTAGTTGCTGTTCAATCGGCAGGCGGCTGCGCCGGGCGCCGCGCCGGCGCGACCTGGGTTGGTGAGCCGGTGCGGTTCCGTCGCCAGGATCGGACTCCACACTGTCTTGCGCCAACTCCTCAACCGCCAGGTCCATGGGAGTTTCGGATTGGCCGCCATCTACCGGCTCGGTTTCTACCTCGCCTTCTTCCATTTCGCGCGCCAAGGCGCCGAACGCCCCGACTTCGTCAAGAAAATCCGAGACGTGCAGGAAACCGGCTTTTTCCAGACCTATGTCAACGAACGCGGCCTGCATGCCGGGCAAAACGCGCATCACGCGCCCCTTGTACACATTGCCCGCCAGCCCGCGTTGGGTGTTGCGCTCGACCATGAACTCTGTGAGGGTGCGGTCTTCCAGAAGCGCGACACGCACTTCCAGTGCAGAGGCGTTAATGATCAGTTCCCGTTTCACACTCGGCTCGTCCCAAGTTGAAAGGTTCGGGCGGCGCTCTGCCCGTTAGTAGGACCAGGGAGTTCCAGACTGTAGCCGGGACGGCTCGGCGCGAGCGTCACCCCCCGGATTTGACTCGCCTTCTGCCACCACCTTCGCTGCATACTCCGCCGCGACAATCATAGAAAATGGCGGCGAGAGGACGCAAGGCGCCATGATCGGGACGGCTGTTGAATCGGGCCTTGACTTGCCACGACCCTTCGATAAAGCTGTTTTAAAAATGGCAGCCGTAGCTAACAGCATTCCGGGTGCAGCCGGGATTACCATGCTTAACAGCAAGGTGCTGGTCCTGAACCGCTCTTACCTCCCGGTTCACATTACCTCGGTCAAGCGTGCGTTTGCGTTGCTTTACCAAGGCGTGGCGCACGCCGTGGACGAGCATTACCGCACGTTCGACTTTGACAGCTGGCGCGACTTGGCCGTCGAGCTCCATCATGAGCGATTGGGTATCGTCGGAGGCTTTATCCGGGTGCCACGGGTGCTGTTGTTGCTCGCCTACGAGCGTGTGCCCAAGCGGCACGTGCGCTTTTCGCGATTCAACATCTACGCCCGCGATGGAAACACTTGCCAGTATTGCGGGCATCGCTTCTCGCGGTCGGAATTGAATCTCGACCACGTAATTCCGCGGTCGCGGGGCGGGGGTTCGTCTTGGGAGAACGTTGTTTGTTCTTGCCATGTCTGCAACCGAAAGAAGGGCGGCCGAACGCCTGAAGAGGCGGGGATGCGCCTGGTCAAGAAGCCGCGCCGGCCCGAATGGACCGCCTTCAACCTGGAGAACTTCAGCCTGCGTCACCATAAGGAGTGGATGCCGTTCCTGACTACGCTCGATAGCGCGTATTGGAATAGCGAGCTGATTCAGGATTAGCCCACGATTCTGCCCCATAGACACGTGGGGCCGGGACCGCATCGAAGCGCTCACTTCGGTTCTGGAATAATAGGCCTGGGGAAGTTATCCACATTATCCACAGTGTGATGAATTATCCCTAATAGTGGTCATACGAAACTTTCACTCCATCTCTTGTGGTTTGAAGCGGATATTGCAATCCTAGCTGTGGATGTTGCGGTTGATGTGGAGGCGGGGCAGGTATGCATCTGAAGGCCCTTGAAGTCGTAGGGTTCAAGTCTTTTCTGGATCACACCCAGATTAGTTTTGCGCCGGGCAGCACGGCGGTAGTCGGTCCGAATGGATGCGGCAAATCGAATATCGTCGATGCCATCCGATGGGTCCTGGGTGAGCAGGCACCGACGCGGCTGCGGGGTAAATCCACCGAAGACCTGATCTATGCCGGCAACGACAAGAACCCGGCTGCCGGGATGGCAGAGGTGTCGCTAATCCTGGAGGCTGACGAGCACAGCAATCTGCCCGAACCCTATGCCGGTTTGAGCGAGGTAGCGGTCACCCGGCGGGTGTTCCGCTCCGGAGATGCCGAGTACCTGCTCAACAAAATCCCCTGCCGCTTGAAGGACATCACTGAGCTGTTTCTGGCATCACAAGTACATAGCCGCGGCTACGCGATTATCGAGCAGGGCAAAATCGAGGAGATAATCCACGCCAAGCCCGAGGAGTTGCGTGCGCTGGTCGAAGAGGCTGCGGGGCTATCTTTATTCAAGGGCCGGCGCGAGATGAGCGAGCGCAAGCTGGAGCGGGTCAAGGAAAACCTCGACCGGCTCAATGACGTGCTCAGCGAGATCGAGCGGCAACTCAGCTACGCCCGCCGCCAAGCCAAAAAGGCCGAGACCTATAAAATTCTGCGCGGTGAGGCCGAGAGCTTGGAGCGGCTTTCCGCCGCCAGCAGGCTTCTGACCGAGCGCGCCGAGCGAGAGAAGCAATCCGGGCGCGAGGTCGATTTGCGCGAGCAAACCGATCTGGCTCGCCGCCGCCAAGTCGAGCTGCAGGCTGCCTTCGAGCAGACGCGCGCGTCGGAGCAGGAAGAACGCGCGCATCTGGCGGCCGCTCTCGGCGAGTTGGAAAACATCCGGGCCGCAGTCGCACAGCGTGCGCAGACCCGCGAGTTTATCGAACGGCGTCTGCCGGCACTGGAAAAGCTTGAGCCCAGCCTCGAGCAGCGCATCGACGAGACCCGCGAGCGAGCCACCGCAGCCCGCGCGTCACGCGCGGAATTGGGCGCGCGCCTGGCGCGCGAAACCAACGCCGGCGCGGGGTTGGAAAGCGAACTTGGCGAGAAGCGCCGCACTCATGAGGCGAGTGTCACCGAGTTGCGCCGCGAGGAAAAGCGCGGCGAGGAAATTAAGGATCAGATCTCCGATCTGATGCGCGAGGCGGCAGTGATTCAGGGCCGCCTGGGCGACCTGGCCGGCGAGCGGGAAGAACTGGGCCAGCGTCTGCAAGCAGAAGTAGGCGAGGAGTCAGAGGCGGAAAATCGAGTCGCGGCTGCGCGTGAAGCGCTGGCCGCAGTGCAAGGCGAGTTTGAAGCATCCCGCACCAGGATTGCGGAACAGGAAGCGGCTCAGCGCGCCAGCGCCGAGATAGAACTGGAGGCGCGCGCGTCGCTGGAGCGAATCAGTTCGGCGATTAAGAGCGCTCGCGATTCGCTGCAGGCCGCGATCAATCGGGTCGAGCGGCTACGCCGCAGCGCCGCCGGTGAGCGCCTGCGCGTGGTGATGGAATCGCTCAACGGCGATGGTCCTGAGCGCGCACCCCGCTTTTTGCAGGAAGTGATTACGGCGCCGCGCGAATTGGAACCCGCGCTGCGCGCGGTGCTGGGCGACCAGCTCAGCACGGTGATTGTCGATTCGCCGGCGTTCGCACTGCGCGCGATCGAAATCCTCAAGGAGACCCGCAGCGGGCGGCTAAGCTTTATTCCCGAATCGGTCAACGCCTATGCCGCCACGGACGCTTCGGCACCGGGGATATCAGGCCGCCTGGTCGATATGATTGGAGTGCGCGACGGCTTCCGTCCCGTGGTAGAGGCGATGCTCGGTCATGTGCTTTTGGCCGACGGCCTGCCGGCGGCGATGACGGCGGCGAACAACAACGGACACGGCACGGTGTACGTCACCCGCGACGGCGACGTTATCTGGCCCGGCAGGATGATCAGCGGCGGCAGCAGCGGTGAGGGACCTTCCGAGATCGACGATCATCCGCTGTCGGTCGAGGAAGCGCAGGCTGCGCTCGAGCGGCATCAGGCGGAGCATCAGGCGGCCGCCGCACATTCGGAGGAATGCCGGCGCAATCGGGATCAGGCTGCGTCCGATCTCGACGCCCTGCGCGCTGAAGCTGCGGCCGCTGAGCAGCGGGTCTCCGAGCACCGTGCTGAATTGGCGCGAATCGAGCGCAACAACGTAGTGGCACAGGCTCGGCGTGAAGGCGCGCGCCGCCGTCTGGCCGAAATCGAGGCGCAGATTCCCGCGGCCAATACCCGTTTGGGTGAGCTGGCAATCGATGAGCGTGTGGCCAGGGAACAACTGGCCGCGTTCAAGGACGATCTGGACGCAAGGAAGGGCGAAGTCGAAGCGCTGGGCGAGCGGATGCTGCAACTTGCTTCCGAGGTCGAAACGCGTAAGGCCAACCTCAAGGGCTTGGCGCAGGAACTGCACCAGGTAAGCCTGCGCGCGGAGGATTTGGAAGAGCAGATACAGCGCGACCTCGAGGCGTTGGCCCAGGCGCGCAAAGAGCGCACCGAATTTGCGGCCGAGCTTCTCAGGTTGGCTGAACAGGACGACTGTGCCAGGACGCGTGAAACGGAGCTGGCAGCCGCCGCGCAGGAGCGCAAGGCGGGTTGCGATGCGCTGGAGCAGCAGCTTGCCGAGCAGCGCCAAAACGCCGGGACTGCGCGCCTGGAGTTGGAAAACCTGGAACAGGAACTGGTCGATTGCGGGCTGAGGCGCGAACGGGCCGCCACCTTGTGCCAGGAGCTGTCGCACAGTTTCGTGGAACGCTTCCATGTCGATTTCGAAGAAGTGCGGGTGGAGCTGAGCCAGGCGCTGGAAGGACGCGACAGCGGCGCTGACGAAACCCGGCTCGCTGAACTGCGCGCCAAGCTGGAGCGGATCGGCGAGGTCAACCTGGCGGCGGAAAGCGAAGTCAAGGAACTGGAGGAACGCGCGGGTGAACTGGGGGCCCAGCGCGAGGACCTGGACAAGGCGATGCGCGACTTGAGCCAGACGGTGCAGAAGCTTAACCGCGAAGCGCGCAAGCGGTTCGCCGAGACCTTCGAAGCGGCCGCGCGCAATTTCTCCGAAGTGTTCCCCAAGCTGCTCGCAGGCGGCAAGGGACATCTGGAGCTGGTCAATTCCGAGGAGCTGCTGGAATCGGGCGTCAACATCCTGATCCAGCCTGCCGGCAAAAAGGTCAAGGATATTTCGCTGCTGTCCGGCGGTGAGAAGGCGCTGTCCGCGCTGGCGCTGGTGTTCTCCTTGTTCCTGCTCAACCCGAGTCCCTTCTGCCTGCTGGACGAGGTGGACGCGCCGCTGGATGAATTCAGCGTGGCCGCGTTCACGGGGTTGGTGCGCGAGCTCAAGGGACGCTCCCAGTTCATTATCATCACGCACAACCAGCGCACCATGCAGACCGCCGATCAGATCCACGGCGTGACGATGGATCAGCCGGGCGTATCGCGGATCATCTCGCTGAAGCTGCCGGAAGCAGCATAACCGCAATCAACAACAAACAAGATGGTGGATGCCCGCCGTCGCACGCGGCGATAGGTATGCATCTGCGAGCTCGCCATTTGCTCGGCCGTACCTTCGCCAGTATAAAAATCCGCTCGCGCGCCGAAGAAAGCTTGCTTCCGCCGAGGCCGCCTCGCAATGGTGCTTGATTCGCTGCGGCGCTTAACTAAGCTGTGGGCAATCCGCGGTTAGATGGCCTAGCCTGTGTGGACAGACCTGTCTGGTGGGGCCGAGCGCTGATATGGTGGTTGCACCAAATGCTAACAGCAATCGCCGGCGAATGCCGGCGTGTCTTACACCGTTTCGAGGGTCGCATTTAGACCATGATGATGAGTACTTCCGACCTCCTGGTTTTGATTGGATGCGCGCTGGCAGCGGGTGTGGGGATGACCACGATCGGCGTGCTGATCGAGTTCGCGCTGCGCAAGAAGAAGCCCGCGCCGCTGCCGACTGAGCAGGCGGCGACACCGCCGCCCGCTCAGCCGCAGGCGCCCCCTCCGACACAGGTGGAGCAGCCCGAGGCTGCGCCACCTGTGCCGGAGACCATCGCGACCCAAGCCACGCCCAGCGAGGCGCCCGTCGAGGTTGCCCCGCTACCGCCGCCGGCGCCGGTAGCGCCCACCCCAGAGCAGGAGCAACCGCTGGAATCGCCTGCGGTTGCTCCTGCGCGGGCAGAGCCCCCGGAAGCGGTCGCCGTGGCTCCGTCGCAACCTGCAGCCGCCATCGCTGAGCCTCCGGAGATTGTTGCGGCGCCTCCGGCAGCGCCTCTCGCGGAGCCCGCAGCAGAGGAGGCGAAGCCAACCGTCTCCCGCTTTCGGCTGGGGCTGCGCAAGACCCGCGATAATTTCATGGGCCGGTTGCGCGCCGTGATTGGCGGCGGGGCCAAGGCCGAGGAGATCTACGAAGGACTCGAAGAGGCCCTGATCGCGGCCGACGTTGGCGTTGACGCCAGTACCAAGCTAGTCGAGGCGGTGCGCAAGAAACTCAAGGGCAACGCCACGGCGGACGGTATCCGAGAGGCGCTGAAAGAGGAAATCGCCGGGCTGCTGACCAAGGTCGAACGGGCGGCGGCCGATTCCGGCGACGCGCCGATGGTAATCATGTTGGTTGGTGTCAACGGGGTGGGAAAGACCACCACGGTTGCGAAGTTAGCCGCGATGCTCAAGCAGGAGCGGGGCCCGGTAATCGTCGCCGCGGCGGACACGTTTCGCGCTGCGGCGATCGAACAGTTAGAGATCTGGTGCGATCGGGTCGGAGCGGAAATGATCAAGCAGAAGGCAGGTTCGGACCCCGCCGCCGTCGCCTTCGACGCGGTCAAGGCGGCCAAGGCGCGCAAATCGCCCACAGTGCTGATTGACACCGCCGGCCGTTTGCAGACCAAGGTCAACCTGATGGAGGAACTCAAGAAGATCGTACGCGTCATCGGGCGCGAGATGCCCGGGGCGCCACACGAAACCTGGCTGGTGCTCGACGCCAACACGGGGCAAAACGCCCTCAGCCAGGCCAAAATCTTCGCCGACGCGGTGCCGCTCAGCGGGGTCGTGCTGGCGAAGCTGGATTCGACCGCCAAGGGCGGCGTGGTGGTGGCGATTGCGGACCGGCTCCAACTGCCGGTACGTTTCGTTGGAGTTGGTGAAGATATCGCCGATTTGCGGCCGTTTGACGGCCGGGAGTTTGCCGAGGAGCTGTTCGCCGCCGATGAGGCTGGGGGGCAGACGGGAAAATCATACGCAGCTTGACAGTGTTAGAGGCCAAAAAATACATTAGCAGCGGAATGCAATAATCATGTCATTTGAAATCCTCAAGCAGTTGGACGAACGGGTTAAGGCGGTGATCGAGCGCACCGAGCAGTTGCGGCATGAGAATGCCCGGCTGAATGAACAGTTGGAGGAAGGGCGGCGCCGTCTTGAGGAAGTTAGTGCGCAACTAAGGAATGTCCAGGAACAGTGCCATCAGCACGAGGCCGAACGGGTTGAAGTCAAGACCCGGATCGAAAAGCTGTTGGCCCGATTCGACGGACTGGATTTGGCATAAGGAGCATGCCGAACGTCAGCGTCCAGATAATGGGGCAAAGCCTGGAAGTGGCCAGCGATGCGGACGCTGACTGGGTGAGGGCGGTAGCGCGCACGGTGGACGAGCGAGGCCGGCTGATCCGGTCGCGCGCGCGGGCGATCAACGCGGTCGACCTGGCGATATTGACGGCGCTTAATTTCGCCGACGAACTGGAGCGGTTGCGTATTGAGCATCGCGAGCTGCTCGAGCAAATCGAGGCGATGAACAAGCGCTTGTCGGACTCTTTTGAACGGAACGAATGAATCTTGGCCCGGCGCGTCCATGGGGGACATGACCGGGCCGCGTTAGGTGGGCGGCGGGGGCAGTGGAGCACGACGAAATAAATTGCGCCGCTTAAGCGCGGCAACTTTGCACCAATGTGGCTGAACACTATTAGTCCAAGCCTTAGTTCATCAAAGTTGCCGTTCCCGGCTCGCGATGGATTTTGCCTGTTGAGTTGGCGGCCCGAATCGGATCGCGATCCGGCGGGCGAAGAAGTCATGACCTGAGCCCCGCGCCCGCCATGGAGACCGCATGGCGGACCAAAAGCACCGTTTGCGCAAGGTGATGCGGAAGTGCCGCGACGCCTTGCCGCGGGAGCAGGCGCAGGCTCTTTCCCGCTCAATCCAGACCAAGGCGCTGGAGCTGGAATGCTACCGCCACTCGGCGGCGGTGCTCTTGTACGCCGCGGTCGGCAACGAAGTCGCCACTGACCTCATCTTTCAGCACGCGATCTCGGCGGGACGCCCCGTCTACTACCCGGTGGCGGACCCTGGCGCGCACAGCCTTGTGTTCCAGGCGGTGCTTTCGCGCGAGGACTTGCGCGGGGGCCATTTCGGTATCCCGGAGCCGCACGGGGGTGCGCGCTTTGAGACGCACAGCAGCGGTGCGGCGGTGGCGTTCGTGCCGGGTCTTGCGTTTAGTGCGAGGGGGCAGAGATTGGGCAGAGGAGGGGGTTTTTACGATCGTTTTCTGGCCTCGACAGGGTCAGGGGTAACCGCGGTTGGACTCGGGTATTCGTTCCAGATTCTGGAACGTTTGCCGCAGGAGCGATTGGACCGGTGGCTTGATTACGTGGTGACCGAGCGCGCCGTCTTCGACGCGCGGGACCCCGGGCAATGTCGGGCATGAAGGACCTGAAAAAGGAGGTGGTTCGAAGTGTACCTACTAATCGGGCTCGTAATGGGCCTGATTGCCGGCCTCATTGCCGCCGCGGCCGTTTACTTCTCCGCGCAGCGCAGCGAGGCTCCAAAGAACGAGGCGGCCAACGCCGAAGCCAACATTGTTCTCACGGAAGCGCGAACCAAGGGGGAAATTCTGATCAAGGAGGCGGAGGTCAAGGCCAAGGACGTGGCGGTGCAGGCCCGCGCGCAGGCGGACAACGAAGCCCGTGAGCGGCGCCGCGAACTGACGGCCCTGGAAAGCAAGATTCAATCGCGCGAGGAGGTATTCGAAAAACGAGTCGAAAGTTTTGAACGGCGCGAAGCCGACTTCAACCGCCGCGAGCAAGGTCTGCGCTCGCGCGAAAAGACCCTGGGTGACAAGGAGAGCGAGTATCAGGCACTGTTGACCGAGGTGCGCAACAAACTGGAAGCCGTGGCTGGGCTGACGCGCGAGGAAGCCAAGCGCTCCATAATAGATGAAATCGTGGGACAGGCTCGCAACGAGGCGTCCAAGCACATCCGCCTGGTCGAGGAGGAGGCGCGCGAGGAGGCCGATAGGCGCGCCAAGCGCATCCTGACCGTCGCAATCGAGCGAATGGCCGGGGAGTTTGTCGCCGAACGGACCGTTTCCGTCGTGGCGCTTCCTTCCGACGAGATGAAAGGGCGCATCATCGGCCGCGAGGGACGCAACATCCGCGCGATCGAGGCGGCAACCGGCGTCGATATCATAATCGACGATACGCCCGAAGCGGTGGTGATCTCGTGTCACAACCCGATCCGGCGTGAGATCGCCCGGGTCGGACTGGAGCGGCTCATCTCCGACGGCCGCATCCATCCGGGGCGCATCGAAGAGGTGGTGCGCAAAGCCGAGCAGGAGGTGGAAGAGTCAATCCGTGAGGCAGGCCAGCGGGCGCTGCTCGAAGTCGGCATCCACGGAGTGCATCCGGAACTGGTCAAACTTCTGGGGATGCTCAAGTATCGCTACAGCTATGCGCAGAACGTTCTGATGCATTCGATCGAGGCGGCGTTCCTGTGCGGGGCGATGGCGGCGGAACTGGGACTCAACGAAAAGCAGGCCCGCCGCGCTGCGCTGCTGCATGATATCGGCAAGGCGTTGACCCATGAAGTCGAAGGCTCGCACGCACTGATCGGCGCCGAACTGGCGCGCAAGTACGGCGAATCGGCCAAGATCGTCAACGCTATCGCGGCCCATCATGAGGAGGTCAAGGCCGAGACCATCCTGGCGCCTCTGGTTGACGCCGCCGACGCCCTTTCCGGCGCTCGGCCCGGCGCCCGGCGCGAGGTGCTGGAGAGCTACGTCAAGCGGCTGGAAGACCTGGAAACGATCGCCAAGTCGTTCAAGGGCGTGGACAAATGCTTCGCGGTGCAGGCCGGGCGCGAGATGCGGATCATCGTCGAGCCCAACCAGGTCACCGACGACGACACGGTCCTGCTGGCCCGCGACGTGGCGCGCAAGATCGAGACCGACATGGCCTATCCGGGTCAAATCAAGGTTACGGTGATCAGGGAGGTGCGCTCCACGGAGCTGGCGCGATAGAATGGCTTTATCAACACCCTTGCGATCGCGCCAAGGCGCGATATGATGGCGCCGCGATGCCCTCTTTGCGCGAAGTGATGGAAGCCACGATGGTCCTAGAAAAGGAGACCATGGCCCTGTACGCCCGCTATGCCAAGGTCTTCGAGGGTGAGCCCAAGTTCCGGGAGTTCTGGTACTCGATGGCGCGCGACGAGGCCAATCACGTGGGTGCCCTCACGCTGGTTTCCACGGTCCTTGAATGCGAAGGGGTGCTGGAACAGGCCAGCCCCTTCGCATTGGAGGACGAGATGGTGGAGCGTCTTCGCGCTGTGCTGGAGCAGGGGACGAACAGCGCAACTGCGGGTCTCTCGATGGAAACCGCGCTTGCGGTGGCGCTCGAGATCGAGGAGTCGGAGATTGAGGATCGGGTCGGCGAGTTGCTAAAGGCGATCAAGCAGGAGCGCGAATATGAGCGCTACCAGCGGTTCCTGGTGCACGACCTCGGCGATCTGAGCTACATGATCGAGTGCTATTGCCAAGACACCTCGCTGCTGACGCGATGTGACGCGCTGGTTGAGCGGCACGCCGCCGCTTTGCGTCAATCCGCCGGCGCGGGCAACGAGCGAGACTGACCTTACCGCCTGGAACCAAGCAACGTTAACGGCTCAATTTCAATCATGCACCGTTTCCGGCAATGCCGGTCTTTCTGTTCGAGATACTTATCCTGAACCTGGAACCACGAAGTCCCGCATCGCTTGCTTGACCCTGCGCAGGCAAGGCATTTAAATGTAAAGACGCGCTGAGGAGTCGGCTAATTGGCAAGCCACCTGACTCTGGATCAGGCGATTGAAGGTTCGAGTCCTTCCTCCTCAGCCAACGCATCTAAAGTCCGCTGACGGTCCCATCGTCTAGTGGTTAGGACACCGGCCTCTCACGTCGGTAACGCGGGTTCGACTCCCGCTGGGATCACCAAACAAATCAAGCGTTTTCCGGCGTTTCGATAATTCAACTGACTCAGTTTGACCATTTATCGGGCTGAATCCGGCTCGGCGACGATGGGCTTGGTCAGGCGACCTTGAAGGCAGGCTTGTGGGTGACTGCCATGGTCAAGGAAGGAATCGCGTCGCTGCGCTGCTACGTCGGCCAGATTCAGGCGATCGATGAACGCGGGAGGGGCCTGACTTTGGTCGATTGGTTTTTTGGGCTCGGCCTGCAGTTGCGATATATTTATTTCACACACCAACCTCGAAGCGCCCATGTCGCCAAGGATGGGCATGACATCAAAGGATTCGGCGATTACGTAGGCAAATGACAGGCCGCGGTCAACAAGAATACGAACGCCAAGGTAAAGGACTGACCATCCTGCGTGCACTTGAACGGGCACGAAGCGGGCGCGCACTCGTCTGACATGATTTCCCTACGTGGAAGAATTCGCGCCGGCCAGTAGCCGGAAACCCTCGTCAACACCGATCCGCTTCCAGAGCTTCCTCGGCGGCCCCACTCACGACAATGCCGACGAAACGGAAATTCCTAAATCGCCGCGCAGGGGAATTGTTGCAACTGTATCATCAAAGTGTAAATGGTGTAGCATGACCGAAGAGCGCACGCGCTGGTTGCTACTGATCCATCAAATTCCGCCCAAGCCCGACTACCTGCGCGTCAAGGTCTGGCGGCGGATGCAGCGCGTCGGCGCGGTCGCGGTGAAGAACTCCGTATATGTGCTGCCGAAACACGAGGAGACGCTAGAGGACTTTCAGTGGATTCTCCGCGAGATCAAAGAAGGAGGGGGGGAGGGCTCTATTTGTGAGGCAGGTTTCGTCGATGGCCTCTCCGATCCGGATGTCGAGGGACTCTTCCGGTCTGCTCGCGACGCCGATTACTCGGCAATCACGGAAGGGGCGCGCGCTCTGCAACGTAGCCTCCCCGCCCCCGGACGCAAGCTGGAACTCGAGCTCCGCGCGCAGCTGGAAGCCGATGTGAGGCGCCTCAGAAAACGGCTGGAGGAAGTGGTGGCAATTGATTTCTTTGATTCGTTGGGACGACAGAGCGCCGAGGGGCTGGTCGGCAGTCTCGAGTCGCAGCTGGATCCCGAGAGTTCGACGGAACGCAACGCAGATCAAAGAACCAGCGAGTATCGCGGGCGCGTTTGGGTTACCAGGAGGGGAATACACGTCGACCGGATGGCGAGCGCTTGGCTGTTGAGGCGCTTCGTCGATCCCGAAGCCAAATTCAAGTTCGTTCCCGCGCGTGGTTACCGGCCGGAAAAAGGCGAAATCCGGTTCGATATGTTCGAGGCGGATTTCACCCATGAAGGGGATCGCTGCACTCTCGAAGTGCTGCTTCAACGTTTCAAGTTAGACACCACCGCGCTTCGCCCGATCGCCGAAATCGTTCACGACATCGACCTCAAGGACAGCAAGTTCGGCAGGCCCGAAACTGCAGGAATTGAACGCTTGATTACCGGGATTTGCGGCGTACATAAGGACGACGAGGCGAGGCTGGCTCGCGCGTCGGCGCTTTTCGACGACCTGTACGGATCGTTCACGAGAAGGAGCCACTAATGCAGGGCGATTCCCCAGCTGACCTTCGGGTTCGCGATCTGGTTGTGTACTATCTGCGGCTCGGCGCGCTTGGCTTTGGCGGTCCGGTTGCGCTGTGCGGTCAGATGGAGCGCGAGCTCGTACAGGAACGAAAGTGGCTGACCGGAGATGAAATGCGCGACGGCATCGCCGTCTGTCAGTCGCTTCCCGGACCGCTCGCCATTCAAGTCGGAATTTTCGTTTCGTATCTGCGCGGCGGCTTCTGGGGTGCTTGGGCGGGTGGGACGGCTTTCATCCTGCCGAATTTCATCATCGTGTCTGCGCTGGGCGCCCTGTACGTGCGTTTTAGCGGTCTGCCGATACTAACCTCGATCTTCTACGGCGTAAGCCCCGCCGTCATCGCTCTGATCCTACACTCCTGCTATCGGCTTGCGAAGCTCGGAATGGAGGACCGGTTGCAGTGGGTCATCGCGGTGGCCTGCTTCGTCATAACGATCGCCGTACGCGCCGAAGTTGCGGCGCTGTTCATCGCCTCCGGACTGATCGGTGTCGTTTATTACGGCTCACTCTTTCGCCGACGCATCGCGGCGCCTTCCACGACAGCTATGGTCGGGGCGGGGACTGGCATCGGAAAGATCGCTGGACTGCCCATACTCGGAAAGCTCCTGGTCTTTTTCTTGAAGGCTGGGTCGCTGACCTTCGGCAGCGGCTTGGTCATCGTGCCATTCCTGGAGAAAGGACTCGTTCAGAACACCGGGTGGCTCGATGAACGTCAGTTCCTGGTGGCGGTTGCGATCGGGATGATCAGTCCTGGTCCTGTGGTAATAACCGCGACATTTGTTGGCTACCTGGTCGCCGGATTCTGGGGTGCAACCCTATCCACCATTGGCATTTTTCTGCCGTCGTTCCTCTTCGTCCTGGTTGTCGCGCCCATTCTCGTGCGTCACCGGGCTCAACCCGACGTACGCGGATTCGTCAAGGGCGCTTATGCGGCCGCAATCGGGACGATCCTCGGGGCCTCGGTGCTGCTGGCCAGAATAGCCATAGGCGACTGGCTCACTGCCGCCGTCACGCTGGTGAGCCTTCTGATCCTCTTCCGCTGGAAAGTGAGCAACCCTGCGTTAATCGCGGCCACTGCCCTGGTGGGAATCGTCGCATTTCCGCTCCTGAATCCTGGCTGGGTGTTCGTGAAGTAAGGGTTAGGCGCGTTATGCAAGCTGACTCGTCCCACTTGCGAAGCATGAACCGATGAAAGCTTCCTGTTAATCCCGCTGCCATGGGGCTGGTCAATAGAAGGGCGGGGATCGGCGCAGCCCTTATCGCGTTCCAACTCTGTGGATAACAATATTACAAAAAGCTGGAACAAAGTACGACGAACGTAGTAATAACGCGCAGCCAGCTCAAGGTTCCTCAAAACGGCCAGAAGACGAGCACTGGAACCCCTGCGAGTCGGGTGCAAGGTCGCCGCGAGCTGGCGAAGTGGGGGTGGGCCGGTTTCTCGGTCATGGTTGCTTGTCTCTACTCCCTTCATTTTTTCCTGCGTCCCCGCCGCTCGGGCTTGCTTGGCGTCTCCTCCGCCAGAGATGCACTTTGTTGCGCAATCCATAGATCGATATCCAAGCGGCTACAGCGCCAGCCGGCACCGACGCGGAAGGCGGGAACCTTGCCGCTTCTGACCAACTTGAACAGGGTGCGATAATGGCACTTCAGGTACGCAGCGGCATCGCGCAGCGTCATGATTTCGCTCGTATCCAGCGCGGCCGCCTTTGAGGCGCGAACAGGGTCGGGGGAATTGGTTTTCCCGCGCTTCACCTTTCGACTTGCTGGCGCTTCGCTTTGACCGATCCCATCACTTTCCCTTCCGGCTGCGTGTCGTTCTCGGCTCCATCCCGGCCGCGATAGTCTCGTGCTTCTCGATCCATCGCTCGATATCTTCCCGTCGAAAGCGCCACTGGCGGCCCAGCCTGAAACCCGGGAGTCCGCCGCGCGTGACGAGCCGGTGAACGGTACTAGGATGGCAGTTCAGGTATTCGGCTGCGTTGTGGAGCGTCATAATCTCCACGATCTCGGTTGCCTCGTTCTTGTTCACGTTACTTCCAGCCGCCGCGCTGCCTTCAGTGCCAGCGCGCGAAGCCAGGCAGAAATCGCAAAGCCCGGCCTTGTCCGTTGCTTCGCTAATAATCCACTTCTCTGCGGGGCTAACCGTG
>Ga0126381_100003761_pt1 | contig 16439 bp, 15 predicted proteins | sample PanSoiMetPlot_28_FD_96465 | JGI IMG/M metagenome (GOLD analysis project Ga0126381, IMG submission 96465) | Tropical forest soil microbial communities from Panama - MetaG Plot_28 | ecosystem: Environmental > Terrestrial > Soil > Tropical forest > Bulk soil | place: Panama | collected 2016-02-17 | reverse complement strand
TGAACGGGGAGAGCGGCTACTTCGAGCGCTCGCTCAACGTCTACGGGCGGGCCGGGCTGCCGTGCCGCCGGTGCGGGACGCCGATACGGCGCGACCCGTTCATGAACAGGTCCGCGTTCAGCTGCCCGAAGTGCCAGCCGCGCCCCCGGCCGAGGCCGTGATCCCGGGCGAACAGGCCCGGCTCACCGCGTGGGTGGAGGGCCGGGTCCAGGGTGTCGGCTTCCGGTGGTGGGCGCGGGCCCGGGCCCTGGAACTCGGGCTCGCGGGCTGGGCCGAGAATCTCGAGGATGGCCGGGTGCGGGTGGTCGCCGAAGGCGCCGCGGCGAGCTGCGTCAAGCTGCTCGCCCTGCTGGAGGGGACGGACGCCCCCGGTCGTGTCGTCAGGGTGACACACCGGTGGGACGATCCGCGCGGTGACCTCTCCGGGTTTGCCGAAAGGTGAGCGCTAACATCGCCGGTCCCGGCATCCCGCACGTGACCTGGGCAATCGTCAACTTGACCGGATACCCGTCCCGGTGGGACCATAGATCTGTTACCCACGCGCGCAAGGCTTCGCTTCTACGCGTCTGTGCATGCGCGCCCACTCTGGTCACTCAGTGTGGAGGACCTCACAAATGGCGAAGGCTCTATATGGCCACGTCGGCGGCCCGGATCCGCGCATGGTCTCAGAGATGCGCCGCCTGCAACAGCGAGTACGCGATCTCGAAGCCGAGCTTGCCAGGCTGCACGAGGAGAACGACGTGCTTGCCGCGGAGGCGGACCACGACCTGCTGATTCCGGTTCGCGAGCCTGCGCTCACCTGACGAGCGCCGGCAGGCCGCGACAGACGGAGGGACGCCTGAGTCCAGGCGTCCCTCTTGCCTTCGTTCCCCCCACTCCAGCGTCCCCCATCACCCCGGGCGTTAACCGTCACCCTGGTCTCGATCTCATCCCCGACCCCATCCGTCCCTCCCTGCCATCGAGATCCTGGTCATCCCGACCGCGCTCGGGGTGAGCGGCAGCTGACGGTCGCGCCGGCGCCGCCGCCGCCCGTCCCAGGTCCCGGCAGCGAACGGCGTCGGCCACGAGGCTGGCGTGGTTCATGATCCTGGACTGAAACCAGCAGATGCTGCGGGTTTCAGTCCAGGATCATGGAAAGCCCGGCAGCGGCGCCGCCGGGCTGCCGGGTCGAAACTGGGCAAAGTTGTGCAAACACGGAGGCGGCGGGGGAAATCGAACCCGCGTCGTTCAGTGCCTCATCAGGGCTTCTCCGGACGCAGCCCCGGCCGTACCGGGCCAGGGCTCGGCGCGGTTCCGTAAACTGGTATAAAACCGGCCGGCTGCGGCGGGCCGCGGCTGGAATCCACGGGACTGACGCCGGTGCGCGATAAGGTGCGGACGAGCGGAGCCGCCGTCCCCGGCCGAGCCGGCCGCGCGGCCAGGGGAGAAACGCGAGCAGGACGCGGCGCGCCGGACGGGTGGCGTGATCCCAGAGGAGGAGAGCTGACAGGTGTACCTGAAAGCGCTCACTCTGCGTGGGTTCAAGTCCTTCGCCTCGGCCACCTCGCTGCGGTTCGAGCAGGGGATCACGTGCGTCGTCGGCCCGAACGGGTCGGGGAAGTCCAACGTGGTCGACGCGTTCTCCTGGGTCATGGGCGAGCAGGGCGTCAAGCCGCTGCGCGGCGGCAAGATGGAGGACGTCGTGTTCGCCGGGACCGCGGGACGGCCGCCGCTGGGCCGGGCCGAGGTCACGCTGACCATCGACAACAGCGACGGCGCCCTGCCGATCGACTACGCCGAGGTCACGATCAGCCGGCTGCTGTTCCGCTCCGGCCAGAGCGAGTACGCGATCAACGGGAACCAGTGCCGCCTGCTCGACGTGCAGGAACTGCTGTCCGACACCGGCCTGGGCCGGGAGATGCACGTGATCGTGGGCCAAGGTCAGCTCGATCAGGTGCTGAACGCCGGCCCTGACGCGCGGCGGGCGCTGATCGAGGAGGCCGCCGGGGTCCTCAAGCACCGCAGGCGCAAGGAGAAGGCGCTGCGCAAGCTCGAGGCGATGCAGGCCAACCTGACCCGGCTGGTCGACCTGACCGGGGAGATCGGGCGCCGGCTCAAGCCGCTCGGGCGGCAGGCCGAGATCGCCCGCAAGGCCGCGGTGATCCAGGCTGACCTGCGCGACGCCCGGCTGCGGCTGCTGGCCGACGATTACGCCACGCTCGCCGCCGAACTCGAGCGCGACGAGTCCGACGAGGCAGCCACGGCGGCGCGCCGCGCCGGGCTGGAAGCCGGGCTGGCGCAGGCCCGCGGCGCCGAGGCCGCGCTGGAGAGCGCCGAACAGCAGCACGCGCCGCGCCTCGCCGCGGCCCAGGAGGCATTCTTCGGGCTGTCCAGCCTTTCCGAACGACTACGTGGCGTGCTCAGCCTGGCCAGCGAACGGCACCGGCACCTGTCCGCTCCTCCGGAGCCGCAGCGGCCCGGCCGGGATCCCGACGAGCTTGACGCGGAGGCCGCCGCGCTGCGCGAGCAGGAGGAGGGGCTGCGGCTGCGGCTGGGCGCCGCCCGGGATCAGCTGGGCACCGTCGTGGCCCGGCGGGCGGAGGCCGAGGCCGCCCTGGCCGAGACCGAGCGGAGGCTCGCCGACCAGGCCCGCGCCGCCGTCCAGCGCGCCGAGCGGCTGGCCCGGCTGCGCAGCCAGGTCGGCGCCGCCCGGAGCAGGCTGGCCGCGGCCCAGGAGGAGGCGGGCAGGCTGGCCTCCGCCTACGAGCAGGCGCGCTCGCGCGCCGAGCAGGCCCAGCACGAGTACGGCGAGCTCCAGGACGTGGTCGCCGGCCGCGAGCTGGGCCGCGCGGACCTGGCCGCCGCGCACGACAGCGCGGCCGCCGCGGTGGCCGAGGCCGCCGCCCGGGTGGCCCGGCTGCGTGCCGCCGAGCACGAAGCCAGTGACGCCCGGGCGGCGCTGCGGGCGCGGACGGAGACCCTGCAGGAGGCGGTACGGCGCGGCGCCGACGCATCCGGCGCGCTGCTGGCCGAGCCGCGGAGGTTCGCCGGGGTGCTCGGCAGCGTGGCCGACCTGCTGACCGTGCAGGACGGCGCCGCCGACGCGATCGCCGCGGCGCTGGGCGCGGCCGCCACCGCGGTGGTCGTGGCCGATCTCGATGTGGCCGTGACCATACTGGCCGCGCTGAAGAGCGAGGACGCCGGCCAGGCGGCGCTGATGATCGCGGCCGCCGGGAACGGCCACCGGGCCGCCGGGAACGGCCACGCGGCCGCCACCAACGGGGCCGCCACCAACGGGGCGGCCGGTAACGGGGCGGTCGGCGGCATGGCGGCCGGAAACGGGGCCGGCAGATTCCCGGGCCAGCTCGCACCGCCCTCCGTTGAGTACGCCCTTGACCTGGTCAAGGCCCCAAGCGACCTGGCCGGGACGGTCGAGCAGCTCCTGGCCGGGGTCCTGGTCGCCGCGGACCTGCGGCAGGGCCTGGAGCTCGTGCGGGCGGACCCGCGGCGGCGCGTGGTGACCAGGGACGGCGACCTGATCGGCGCGCACTGGGCGCGCGGGGGATCGGCGGGGGGGCAGAGCCTGCTCGGGCTGCGGGCCGCCGCCCACGAGGCGGCCGGGCGGCTGGCCGAGGCCCAGCACCGCTGCCAGCTGGCCGAGCGGGAGCTGGCCGATGCCGCCGAGGACGAGGACGCGGCGCGGCAGGTGCTGGCCGAGGCGCTGGCCGGGCTGCAGGAGGCCGACGCCGCCGCCGCCGAGACGTCGGGCCGGCTGGGGACGCTGGCCGGCGCCGCGCGGGCGGCGCAGGACGAGGCCGGCCGGCTGGCGGCCGCGATCGCGGCGGCCGAGCGGGCCCGGGAGAAGGGCCTCGCCCAGCTGGCCGACCTGCAGGGAAAGCTGGCCGTCCAGGAGGCCGACGGTGCGGCGGCTGACGACGGGGGCGCCGATGGCGCGGCCCACGGCGACGGGGCGGACAGCACGCGAGGCGACAAGGACGCCCTGGCCGCGGCGGCCATGGCCGCAAGAAACGCCGAGATGGAGGCCCGGCTCGAGGTAAGGACGGTGGAGGAGCGGCTCCGCGCCGTGGCCGGCCGCGGCGATGCGCTCGCGTCGGCTGCCGCGGCCGAGCGCCAGGCGATCCAGCGGGCCAAGGCCAGGGCCGTGCGCCGGGCCCAGGAGGCCACGGTGGCCGACGCGGTCGCCTCGGGGGCCACGGCCGCGCTGGCCGCGATCGAGCGATCCCGGGCCCTGGCCGACGCCGAGCGGCAGGCCGCCGAGCAGGCCAGCCGGGGGCGCGACACCGAGCTGAAGGCCGTCCGGGCCAGGATCCGCGAGCTGGCGGCCGAACTCGACGCCACGGTGAGCACGGCGCACGGCGCCGAGATCGAGCGGGCCACCCGCCGGATGAAGCTGGAGCAGGTCGCCGCGCGGGCGGCCGAGGAGTTCGGCATCGACAATGACGCGCTGGTCGCGGAGTACGGCCCGGCGGTCGGCATCCCGGCCGCGGAGGAAGGCCAGCCGCCGGCCCCCTATGACCGCGCCGTGCAGGAGAAGCGCGCCCAGTCCGCGCAGCGCCTGCTCGACCAGCTGGGTAAGGTGAACCCGCTGGCGCTCGAGGAGTTCTCCGCGCTGGAGGAGCGGCACGCGTTCTTGTCGGCCCAGCTGGAGGACCTGAAGAAGACCCGGCGCGACCTGCTTACCGTGATCAAGGAAGTCGACGACCGGGTGCAGCAGGTGTTCGCGTCGGCCTACGCCGACACCGCCCGGGAGTTCGAGGACATCATCGGCCGTCTCTTCCCCGGCGGGGACGGCAGGCTGGTCCTCACCGAGCCCGACGACCTGCTCGTCACCGGGATCGAGATCGAGGCCAGGCCGCCGGGGAAGAAGGTCAAGCGGCTGTCGCTGCTGTCCGGCGGCGAGCGCGCGCTGACCGCGATCGCCTTCGTGGTAGCCATCTTCAAGGCCCGGCCGTCGCCGTTCTACGTGCTCGACGAGGTCGAGGCCGCGCTCGACGACTCCAACCTGCAGCGGCTGCTGCAGGTCTTCGCCGAGCTCAGGGACAACTCACAGCTGATCATCGTCACCCACCAGCAGCGGACCATGGAGGTCGCGGACACGCTGTACGGGATCAGCATGCGGGGCGACGGCGTGTCTACCGTGGTCAGCCAGCGGCTCCGGGAGCCGGAGATCGCTTAGAGCGAGCCGGAGGGGCGCGGCGCAGCCTGGACTGAGGAGCGAGGGAGCTTGCGACCGAGCGACGAGGCTTGTCCGTGCCGAAGGGCGCGCCGTCGTCTGGACTGACGAGCGAGGACGCTAGGAACGAGCGCCCGAGCGAGGAGGGAAGACGGCGGGTCAAAGCGCCCGGAGGCGAGCGGGGGAGTACTGCCTGACCTGGGCGGGCGTCGGCGCTCGGGCGTCTGTCACACTGGGTCGGGTCTGCGAGACTGAGCCTTCGTCATCCTCCCTATGGCTACCCACATAATCTAGGCCGGAGGTCGACGGACGAAGAAGGCTCACTGGGACGGTCATGGAACTGCTGATAATCATCCTTGTCGTGGTTGTCGTGCTCGGCGGCGCCGGCACGACGCTACTGGTCCGGTCCCGCCGCCGGGTACCGTCGCTCGATCGGACCCCGCGCTCCGACCGGGCCGTTGGCACCGCGCCAGCGCCCGGGGCCGCGGGTACCTCCCCGGCCGCCGAGGCGACCGGGACCGCCGAGCCGCAGGTGGGTGCCCTGCCGCCCGAGGTGGCGGCCCCGCCCCCCGTTCCCGTCGCGCCGGAGGTAGAGAAGCCGCCGCCGTCGGCCGGGCGGCTGGCCCGGCTGCGCGGCCGGCTGGCACGGTCGCAATCCGCGCTCGGCGGCGTGCTGCTCAGCCTGCTCTCCTCGGGCCGCCTCGACGACGAGACGTGGGACGAGATCGAGGAGACGCTGATCACGGCCGACATGGGGGTCGCGCCGGCCCGGCAGGTGGTCGAAGACCTGCGCACCGAGGTCAAGGTGGCGGGTACGCGCGATCCCGATGAAGTCAGGTCGCTGCTCAAGGGGGAGCTGCTGACCCAGGTCGGCACGGACATGGACCGGTCGCTGCACAGCGCCCGGCACGGCGACCGGCCCGCGGTCATGCTCGTGGTCGGCGTCAACGGCACCGGGAAGACCACGACGTGCGCGAAGCTCGCCCGGGCCCTGATCGGCGACGGGAAGAGCGTGCTGCTCGGCGCCGCGGACACGTTCCGCGCCGCGGCCGCGGACCAACTGCAGACCTGGGGAGACCGGGTGGGCGCCCCGGTCGTCCGCTCCGACCGCGAGGGCGCCGACCCGGCCAGCGTGGCATTCGACGCGGTCAACGAGGGCATCCAGCGCGACGTTGACGTGGTCATCGTGGACACGGCCGGTCGGCTGCACACCAAGGCCGGGCTCATGGACGAGCTGGGCAAAATCAAGCGGGTGATCTCCCGGCACGCCACCGTCGACGAGGTCCTGCTCGTGCTCGACGCCACGACGGGGCAGAACGGGCTGCGGCAGGGTCGCGTGTTCGCCGAGGTCGTCGACGTCACCGGGGTGGTCCTCACCAAGCTGGACGGCACCGCCAAGGGCGGGATCGTGATCGCCGTGCAGCGGGAACTGGGCGTGCCAGTGAAGCTGGTCGGCCTCGGCGAGGGACCCGACGACCTCGCGCCCTTCGATCCCGAGGCGTTCGTCGACGCCATTGTCGGCAGCTAGGGCGCCGGGAACTCCCCGGCCACCACGCTCCCCACCGCCCGCGGCCTGCGCGGCGGACCGGATAGCCTGGAACGCGGGCCCGCGGCAGACAGGACTGCGCGCCCGGCCTGCGTCACGGGCCGGGTTCGGCATCCGGCGAGCGCCCGATTAGCGACAAGCCATGCGCGAGGACGGCAGCCAGACGTGTTCGAGACACTTTCCGATCGACTAACCCAGGTCTTCTCCTCGCTGCGCGGACACGGGCGGCTGTCCGCCGCGGACATCGACGCCACCACGCGCGAGATCAGGATCGCGCTGCTGGAAGCCGACGTGGCGCTCCCGGTGGTCCGGCAGTTCATCGCGCGCGTCAAGGAGCGAGCCTCCGGCGCCGAGGTTTCCGAGGCCCTGAACCCAGCGCAGCAGGTCATCAAGATCGTCAACGAGGAGCTCATCGAGATCCTGGGGGGCGAGGCGCGGCGGCTGCGCTTCGCCAAGGTGGCACCGACCGTGATCATGCTGGCGGGCCTGCAGGGATCCGGCAAGACCACGGTAGCGGCCAAGCTCGCCCTGTGGCTGCGCCAGCAGGGCAACACCCCGATGCTGGTCGCCGCCGACCTGCAGCGGCCCAACGCCGTCCAGCAACTGCAGATCCTGGGCGAGCAGGCAGGCGTGCCGGTGTTCGCGCCGTCGCCGGGCAACGGCGTGGGTGACCCGGTCGAGGTGGCCCGGCAGTCGACCGACGAGGCCAAGCGGCGGATGCAGAACATCGTCATCATCGACACCGCCGGCCGGCTCGGCATCGACGAGGAGATGATGCAGCAGGCCGCGGCCATCAGGGACGCCACCGACCCGGACGAGATCCTGTTCGTGGTCGACGCCATGATCGGCCAGGACGCGGTGACGACCGCGCAGGCCTTCCTCGATGGCGTCGGCTACGACGGGGTCATCCTGACCAAGCTCGACGGCGACGCGAGAGGCGGCGCGGCGCTGTCCATAGCCCAGATCACCGAGCGACCAACCATGTTCGCCTCGTCCGGGGAGAAGCTCGAGGACTTCGACCTGTTCCATCCCGACCGGATGGCCTCGCGGATCCTCGACCTCGGCGACATGCTGACCCTGATCGAGCAGGCCGAGCGCACGTTCGACCAGGACCAGGCGGCCGCGATGGCCGACAAGCTGGCCTCCGGCGAGGGCTTCACGCTCGAGGACTTTGTCGAGCAGCTGGCTATGGTGCGCAAGCTCGGGCCGATCGGGAACCTGCTGGGCATGCTGCCCGGCGCCGCTCAGAACCGGGAGCTGCTCAGCCAGGTCAGCGACAAGGACCTGGACCGGGCGGAGGCCATCGTGAACTCGATGACGCCCGGCGAGCGGCGCAACCCGAAGATCATCAATGGCTCACGGCGGGCGCGCATCGCCGGGGGCGCGGGCGTCGCGGTCGGCGAGGTGAGCACGCTCATCACCAGGTTCCTCGAGGGCCAGAAGATGATGCGGCAGATGATGGGCGTGCCGGGCATGCGGCGCGGCTCGCAGAAGGCGGCCCGGAAGGCCAAGAAGAAGTCCAAGGGCGGGCGCCCGGGAGGCGGAGCGGCCACCCGGAACGCGGCCGGCAGCCGGCCGGGCGGGCCGGCCGGGCTCGGATCCAGGCCAGGTCAGGGGCCAGGCATGCCGGGCGGCATTCCCGGGCTGCCAGACGGGCTGGGCGGAGGCGACGGAGGATTCAAGCTGCCGCCGGGATTCGGGACACCGCCGCCCAACCTGCCTCCCGGCTTGCGCGGCCCGCTGCCGAACCGGCGCGGTCGCCCGGGCAAGAAGGGCCGCTAGCCCGCGCCGGCCGGAAAGGGCCGGCGGCCCCTGGCGGACGGGTGATGGCGCCTGAGGTCGCCGCGTCTGGCAGAATATGGTCGCGACGGCAGCTTTGCGGGACCCTCTCTCACCCGCTGAGCCGCCTCCATGGGCAGCGCCACCGGTTCCCCACCCGCAGTGCCCGCCGCCCGCCAACGAAACTGCTGGGAGAAGACTTCACCCGTGGCTGTAAAGATCAAGCTAAAGCGCCTGGGCAAGATCAGGGCGCCGTACTACAGGATCGTCGTGGCCGACGCCCGCACCAAGCGGGACGGCCGGGCGATCGAGGAAATCGGCAAGTACCACCCGAAGGCCGAGCCGTCGTTCATCGAGGTCAACTCGGAGCGGGCGCAGCACTGGCTGTCGGTCGGGGCGCAGCCGACCGACCCGGTCAGGAAGATCTTTGAGATCACCGGCGACTGGCAGAAGTTCAAGGGCCTGCCGGGCGCCGAGGGCACGCTGAAGATGGCGGCGCCCAAGGAGGACAGGAAAGAGATCTTCGCCGCTGCGGTCAAGGAGAACATGGGGGACGGCGCCGCGGCCCCGAAGGGCAAGGGCAGGTCCGCGGCGGCCGCCAAGGACTCCGAGCCTGCGACGGAGAAGTCCGGCAAGGCCGCGTCGGCCCGGGCCGAGAAGCCCGCGAGGGCCAAGGCCGACGAGCCGCCGGCCAAGGCCAAGTCCGGCGCGGCGGCCGAGGACGCTAAGGACGCGGCCGAGGACGCCAAGGCCAAGGCCAAGGACACGGTCAAGGACGCAGCCGCGGACGCCGCGGCCAAGGACGCCACGGCCAAGGACGACGCGGCCAAGGCCAGCACCGCCAAGGACAGTGGCGCGGCCAAGGGCGGCACCGCGAAGGACAGCACCGCCAAGGACAGTGCGGCCAAGGACAGTGCGGCCAAGGACAGTGCGGCTAAGGACAGTGCGGCCAAGGACGGCGCCGACAAGGGCGGCACCGCCAAGGACAGCGGCGCGGCCAAGGGTGGCACCGCCAAGGACGGCACGGCCAAGGACACTGCCGCTAAGGGCAGCACGGCCAAGGGCGCGAAGGACGCGGCCGAGGGCGACGCCGCTGAGGCCGCGGCGGCCGGCCAGGCTGAGGAGCCCGCGGCCGTGGTGGCCGACGCGGAGCCTGCGAGCGGAGACTGACGTGCTCGAAGAGGCCCTCGAGCACCTGGTGCGAGGCATCGTGGAATACCCGGACGAGGTCCGCGTGGACAGTCGCGGGTTGCGCCGGGGCCGGGTCCTCGAGGTTCGCGTGCACCCAGATGACCTGGGCAAGGTCATCGGCCGCGGGGGACGGACGGCCAGGGCGCTGCGGACCGTGATCGGCTCGCTGGCCGGCAACGCTTACGTCAGGGTCGACCTTCTGGACACCGACGAGATTCGCTAACCAGGCCATGCAGTGGGCCCTTTTCATCCTCCCGTGGCTGTCCATGTTCTACGAGCGTGAGATCGGCGGATGAAAAGGGTTCACTTGGTCGTCGGCCGTGTGGGACGGCCGCACGGGCTCCGCGGCGAGCTGACCGTGCAGGTGCATACCGACGACCCGGACCTCAGGTTTGCGGCGGGCTCGGTGCTGGCCACCGAGCCCGCCGCGCGGGGCCCGCTCACCGTCTCGTCATCCCGCTGGCACTCCGGGCGCCTGCTGGTCACGTTCGCCGGCTACGCGGACCGCAGCAGCGCCGAGGACCTGCGCGGGATGTGGCTGGTGATGGATTCGGCCGACGTGGCCCCGGCGACGGACCCCGACGAGTTCCACGATTACGAGCTGATCGGGCTCGACGTGCTGACCGTCGCCGGCGAGCCGGTCGGCGTGGTGGCCGACGTGCTGCACCAGGGCCAGGACCTGCTGGTGATCCAGCCCTCCGCGGGCCCGTCAGCCGCGCCCGGGCCAGGGCCAGAGCGCGACCCGATACTGGTCCCGTTCGTCGCGGCCATCGTGCCGGAGGTCGACGTCAGGGCCGGGCGCCTGGTTATCGACCCGCCCGAGGGCCTGCTCGACCTCGGTGCGACAGGCTAGGTAGGGGCGTGCCCGTTGCGGATAGATATCATCACCATCTTTCCCGAGTACTTCGCCCCGCTGAGGGTCTCGCTGATCGGCAAGGCCGCGCAGCGCGGCGACATCACGTTCGGGGTGCACGACCTGCGGACCTGGGCGCATGACCCGCACCACTCCGTAGACGACTCTCCCTTCGGCGGCGGCCCGGGGATGGTGATGCGGCCCGAGCCGTGGGGCGAGGCCCTCGACGCACTGGTCCCGGCCGGCCGGGCGGCGCGGCTGGTGCTGCCGAGCCCGTCCGGAGTCCCGTTTACCCAGCGGATGGCGGCCGAGTACGCGCGGGAGAGCCATCTCGTCTTCGCCTGCGGGCGGTACGAGGGGATCGACGCACGCGTGGCGGAGGAGGCGCGCACCAGGATGGCCGTGGACGAGGTGACCATCGGCGATTACGTGCTCGCCGGGGGAGAGCCGGCCGTGCTGGTGATCGCGGAAGCCGTCTGCCGGCTGCTGCCCGGCGTCATGGGCAATGCCGACTCCGCGTCGGACGACTCGTTCGGCGGCGGCAGCGGGCCCATGGCCGGGCTCATCGAAGGCCCCGCCTATACCCGGCCGCGGGTCTGGCGCGGGCGGGCCGTGCCGCCGGTCCTGCTGTCCGGCGACCACGCGGCCATCGCCCGGTGGCGTCGCGATGCCGCGCTGCGCCGGACGGCCGCCAACCGTCCCGACCTGGCCGCCAGGCTGGCGGACCCGGGACTTGAATCCCGCGACCGGCAGGTGCTCTCTGAGGCTGGTTTTCCACTCAGCGGCCAAGATATGGCAGACTGAATCCGCCGCCCCGCCAGATGCGTCAGCAGGGCGCGGCCGGGCGCCCTGCGCCACGGCACCCAGACCGATTCAGCGCGTTCGCAGGCGTGCGCGTGATGACTAACGAGGAACTGCAGCGATGCACACCGCGATTGCCGAACTCGAGCAGGCACAGATCCGCTCCGACATCCCGGAATTCCGTCCCGGGGACACGCTGAAGGTGCATGTCAAGGTCACTGAGGGCAACCGCTCCCGGATCCAGGTCTTCCAGGGCGTCGTCCTGCGCCGCCAGGGTGGCGGTGCGCGGGAGACCTTCACGGTCCGCAAGATCAGCTACGGCGTCGGCGTGGAGCGGACCTTCCCGGTGCACAGCCCGTCGATTGACAAGATCGAGGTAGTGACGCGCGGCCGGGTGCGCCGGGCCAAGCTGTACTACCTGCGCTCGCTGCGCGGCAAGGCGGCCCGGATCAAGGAGCGCCGCGAGCCGGCGGCTCGCTAGGCCAGCCCCGGGCGGCCGGCTGAGGTCCGGCCAGGCGCTGGCGTCGCCTGCGGGGGACGTCAACGCTACGCTCGAAACGATGGCAGACGACGACCAGGACGACCACGGCCCCGCCTTGATCAAGGCGGACGGTCCCGGCTGGCCGGCCCGCGATCACGATGAACAGGCCGGCGCGGTGCCGGGCCCCGAGCTGAGAGGTTCGCCCATGGCAGGCACGGCCGCCCGGGATGAACCAGCCGGCTCCCCCGCGGATCCCGCTGCCTCCTCCGATGCCCCGGGCGCCGCCCAGGCTTCGCAGAAGGCGCAGGAGTCACAGGACGATCAGAGCCCGCGGAAGAAGCGGAAGGCCAGGTCCTTCTGGCGCGAGCTGCCGCTGCTCATCGTCATCGCGCTGGCGATCGCGCTGCTGATCAAGTCATTCGTGGTGCAGGCGTTTTTCATCCCGTCGTCCTCGATGGAGAACACCCTGGACATCGGGGACAAGGTCCTGGTCAACAAGCTCGTCTATCATTTCCGCTCGATCCAGCCCGGTGACATCGTGGTGTTCAACGGGGAAGGCTCCTGGGACCCGGTGCCGGCCCCGGTCAAGGCCAGCTCAAACCCCCTGGTCCGGCTGTATGACGTGACCCTGGACCCGCTCTATCACTCGATCCTCGGCCTGTTCGGGACCGCTCCGGGGCAGACGGACTTCATCAAGCGGGTGATCGGCGTTCCCGGCGACCACGTGGCGTGCTGCAACGCCGACGGCGACATGACCGTCAACGGCGTGGCCCTGCACGAGCAGTCCTATCTCTATCCGGGCAACGTCCCGTCGATGCAGCACTTCCGCATGACGGTTCCGCCCGGCCGGCTGTGGGTCATGGGCGACCACCGGAGCGTCTCGTGGGACTCCCGCGGGCACATGCAGGATCCCGGGGACGGGACGATCCCGGAGAACATGGTGGTCGGCCGGGCATTCATGATCGTCTGGCCGCCCAGCCGGTGGCGGGTCCTGGAGATCCCGTCCACGTTCGGGCAGCCCGGGATCGCGGCCCGCGGGGCTGCCTCCCTGGGCGCCGCCACCACCACCGTGCCCGCCGCGCCCTACCTGCCCCTCGGGGCCGGCTTCCTGGCCGCGGTCCCGCTGACCTGGCTGCAGCGCCGGCTGCGCCGCCGCTGGCCGTCCCGCAGTCTGCGCGACGGCGGGTGGCTGCGCGGCTTGCTCGGCCGCCCGCGGCGCCGGTGACGTCATGGACGGTGCGCTGCAGCGTCATCCCGGCTACACGCCGAGGCGTGGCGGCGGCCTGACCGGGTACGAGCGGGTCCTGACCCGGGCCGGGCTGGCGCCGGTCGCCGGGATCGATGAGGCCGGCCGCGGGGCCTGTGCCGGGCCGCTCGTGGTGGCCGCGGTCGCGCTGGACCCGCGGCGCAGATCCGACCTGGCCGGGGTGGCCGATTCCAAGGCCCTGACCGCTGACGCCCGCGAGGCCGCCTACCGGGAGGTGGTGAAGCGCGCCCTCGCCTGGCACGTGGTAGTGATCCCGCCCGGCGACATCGACGCGCTGGGGCTGCACGTGTGCAACGTGACCGGCATGCGCCGCGCACTGGCCGGGCTGGCCATCAGGCCCGGCTACGTGCTGACGGACGGATTCCCGGTCCGGGGGCTGGCCGTGCCCGCGCTGGCCATGTGGAAGGGCGATGAGGTCGCGTCGTGCGTGGCCGCCGCCTCGATCGTGGCCAAGGTGACCAGGGACCGGATCATGAGGGACATCCATCCGCAGTACCCACAGTACGGCTTTTCCCGGCATAAGGGATATTCCACGCCCAGCCACATGGCGGCGCTCGCGGAACACGGCCCGTGCCCCCAGCACCGTTCGTCCTTCGTCAACGTGAAGGGGGTGATCCGTGCGCGTGCGGGCCTGCTGCCGCTCGGCGTGGACCAGGAGCGCGCCGGTGAAGAGGCAGAATTGTCCTATGGTTGACCTGGCCGGGGTGGCGCTTTCTCGGCGCAGGCCAGATGGCTGCCGCTCAGCGGGCGCCGGCGCCCGGCGTGACGGGGGACTGCGCACCGTGGCCTGCTGCCCGCCGGGTGCGTGCGGTCAGAACGGAGGAAGCCAATGAGCGCGGAGGATCTCGAGAAGTACGAGACGGAGATGGAGCTGCAGCTCTACCGCGAGTACCGCGACGTCGTCGGGCTGTTCAGCCACGTGGTCGAGACCGAGCGCCGCTTCTACCTCACCAACCAGGTCGAGCTCAACGTGCGCACCTCGGACAATGGCGAGGTGTTCTTCGAGGTCACCATGCAGGACGCCTGGGTGTGGGACATGTACCGCCCGGCGCGGTTCGTGAAGAACGTCAGGGTTGTCACCTTCAAGGACGTCAACATCGAGGAACTCGCCAAGAGCGACCTGCAGGTTCCCGACCCAGGCGACAAGTAGCAAGGCTTTACCTGGCCGCAGACCAGATCCCCGACCGGGCGTGGGATTCGCCCGGTCCGTGACGGCGGGCCGGCATCACATCATGGGGTGCCGACAGTCTGGTCCTGCCGTCCCCATCCCGGGGCCTTGCCTCGCGTTCCTTCCACAGGAGGTGCCGGCCGTCTGCGGGCGGCCGACCGCTTCCGCCACCGTCGGTGGCGGAGGTGGTGAACGTGAACGCCAAGGATGCCCTGGGCCAGCAGGGAGAACAGCTGGCCGCGGAGTACTTACAGCGAGCCGGGTTCCGGATACTCGCCCGCAACTGGCGGTGCTCGGAGGGAGAGATCGACATCGTTATGGCCGACCGCCGCACGCTGGTCGCCTGTGAGGTGAAGACTCGGTCCGGCACCCGCTACGGCACTCCGCTCGAGGCCGTCACCAGGACGAAGAGAAGCCGGCTGCGGCGGCTGGCCGTGCGCTGGGTGCTCGCCAACGGCGTCCTGTTTGACGAGGTGCGCGTGGACGTCGTGGAGGTGCTGAAGGACGAGCAGGGGGACTTCGCGATCGAGCACATTCGCGGGGTGGGCTAGATGTCGCTGGCGCGTGCCCATTCCATCGCGCTGGTGGGCGTGGAGGGTCATCCCGTCGAGATCGAGGCCGACATCGAGAACGGGCTGGTCGGCCTGCTGCTGGTAGGGCTGCCCGACACCGCGCTGCGCGAGGCGCGGGACCGGATCCGGTCGGCCATCGTCAACAGCCAGGAGAAGTGGCCGAACCGCAGGATCACCGTGGGCCTGTCGCCCGCCAGCTTGCCCAAGCGGGGCAGCAGCTTCGACCTCGGCATCGCGATCGCGATTCTCAGTGCGAACGGGGTCGTCTCACCGACTGCCGTCAGGGACCTGATGTTCCTGGGCGAACTGGGGCTCGACGGCCGGCTGCGGCCGGTTCGCGGCGTGCTCCCCTCGGTGGCGGCCGCCGCGGCGGCGGGCTTCGGGACGGTCGCCGTGCCGCAGGAGAACGCGCCCGAGGCGTGCCTGGTGCCGGGCATGCGGGTTATCGCCGCACCCAGCCTGGGCTCGCTGCTGGGGTGGCTGCGCGGCCCGGCCCGGCCACCGCGCGCATCCGGGCCGCAGGCAGGCAGACCGCGGGCGGACGGGTCGCAAGCAGCCACGGTTCAGCTGTTCGAGGGCGGGACCATGCCCGTGCTGCCCAGCGGCACCGGCCCAAAGCCCGGACCCGGCCGCGACCTGGCCGATGTGGTCGGCCAGCCGACGGCCCGGCGGGCGGCCGAGATCTGCGCGGCGGGCGGCCATCACCTGCTGCTGCTGGGCCCGCCCGGGGTCGGCAAGACCATGCTGGCCGAACGCCTTCCCACACTGCTACCCCGGCTGGAGCTCGACGCCGCGCTCGAGGTCACGGCGATCCACTCGATCGCGGGAGCGTTGCCGTCCGGCAGCCCGCTGCTGACCGAGCCGCCGTTCTGCGCGCCGCACCACACCTCGACCAGGGCGGCGATCGTGGGTGGCGGCACCGGTGCGCTTCATCCGGGCGCGGCGTCACTTGCGCACAAGGGATTCCTGTTTCTGGACGAGGCACCCGAGTTCGCCCGCGACGTTCTTGATGCCCTCCGCCAGCCGCTGGAATCTGGAGAGGTGCTGCTGGCCCGCTGCGGCCTGACGGCTCGCTTTCCGGCCAGGTTCACCCTGGTGCTGGCGGCCAACCCGTGCCCCTGCTCACGGGCAACGTCCTCCCGGGCGGGGTGTTCCTGCCCTCCGCTGGTCCGCCGGCGGTACCTGGCCCGGCTGTCGGGGCCGCTGCTGGACCGGGTGGACGTGAAGGCGGAGTTCTTCCCGGTCGGCAAGGCCGAGCTGCTCAGCGACCGGAAGTTCACCGAACCGAGCGCGGTGGTGGCCGAGCGGGTGGCGGCGGCCCGGCAGCGGATGGCGTTCCGGCTGCGCGGCACCCGCTGGCGGCTCAACGCCGAGATACCAGGCCGGGAACTGCGGCGCCGCTACGCGCCCGCGCCCGGCGCGCTGGCGCCGCTGGAACGGGCGATGGACCTGGGCGAGATCAGCGCCCGCGGTGTCGATCGCGTCATCCGGCTCGCCTGGACCGTGGCCGACCTCGGCGGCGTGTCCCGGCCCACGGCCGCCGAGATCAGCTACGCGCTGGGCCTGTGGCTGGGCGTGATGAACCACTGATCTGGAAGATCACAGCGG
>Ga0126381_100003760_pt1 | contig 16447 bp, 10 predicted proteins | sample PanSoiMetPlot_28_FD_96465 | JGI IMG/M metagenome (GOLD analysis project Ga0126381, IMG submission 96465) | Tropical forest soil microbial communities from Panama - MetaG Plot_28 | ecosystem: Environmental > Terrestrial > Soil > Tropical forest > Bulk soil | place: Panama | collected 2016-02-17 | reverse complement strand
TGAAACCGCACGGGTTTATACGCATTCACCGCTCTGTGCTGGTCAATACTTCTTTTGTTGAGGAGATTCAACCGTGGCCGACGGGCGAATACCTGCTCAAGATTAAGGGTGGTCAGGAGCTCACCGTGACACGCATGTACAAGAACAACCTGAAATCGATCGCACAACTCTGGGTGGGCACGGACGCATTTTCCTGACATGCGCCTGCTTCCTCCGTTGCGAATCCACCCAGTGTTTGCTCTCTCTCTCTCTGGTCCTGAACAGATTCGGAAGAATCATAGTCTTGACGGGTTCTGGACGTACTATTGGCAAACCAGATTATGCCGACGCTCCGGCAGACGGCTGCGCAGCCGACTCGAGCAGCGGCCCTGCGCCGGCTTCGATCAGCATCTCTGCCGCAAGTTGCCCCAGCTCAACTGGGCCAATCGCCGCACGCTTCGCCTCGTGATGAACCCGGATTGCCTTGCCCGTCGCGGGGTCGGCGACAACACCGAAAATCTCCTGCCATTCGCCCGATTCATCCTGCGGGGCAACGCGGCAGTGGATGCCGATGGGCACCTGGCACCCTCCACCAAGCCCGGCCAGAGCGGCGCGTTCCGCCGTCACTGCATAGCGCGTTGCGTGGTCGTCCAGAAACGCGATTGCGGCAATCGTCGTCGCATCGTCTTTGCGCGTTTCAATTCCCAGCGAGCCCTGTCCCGCTGCAGGACAGAAATGATGTGGCTCGAGACGCTCGCGAACCCATTCGGTCTTCTCGAGACGGTCGAGACCGGCAGCAGCAAGCAGAATCGCGTCAACCTGCCCCTCGGCCAGTTTGCGAAGGCGCGTATCGACGTTGCCGCGGAATTCAACTGCCTGGATGTCGGGCCGGAGTGACAAAAGCTGCGCTCGCCGCCGCTGGCTGCTGGTACCGACCATTGCTTCATGTGGCAGCGCATGCAGACTGTGGTGCTTCACCGAAACCAGAACGTCGCGTGGGTCGACACGCGGCGGCGTGGCAGCCAGCGAAAACGGCGCGGGCAACTCCGTCGGCAGATCCTTTAGCGAGTGGACAGCAAGATCGACCCGGCCCTCTGCAAGAGCTTCTTCAATCTCCTTAGTGAACATGCCCTTGGAGCCAACCTGTGCAAACGTCACTTCCTGCAAGCGATCGCCCGTCGTCTTGATGATCTCGATCTCGACCGTGTGGCAGTGCGCACGCAGCAGCGCGGCGATGTGGTTGGCCTGCCAGAGAGCGAGTTGTGAGCCGCGACTGCCGATGCGCAGATTCATTTGCCCCCTACAGCGCTGGTTTCGTTCTCGCGAGAAGAATCCGGTTGCTTCTCTTCGGGCTGAGTTGTTGGAACAACCGAGCCGTTCTGTTGCGCGTCCTGCTCGGCCACGGATGGCAGCGACCATGTGTCGCAAAGTGCCTCCACGCGTGTGGAGTCGTTGTCGCGTGCGGCCTGCTTGAGCGCCTGCATCGGTGGATGGAGAAACTTGTTCACCAGGCCGCGAGTGAGAGCTTCGACAGCGGCGAGTTGCTCGTCGGTGAGCGATCCGAGCTTCGCGTGCATGCGCTTTAGCTCGTTCACTCGGATCTCTTCGGCCTGCCGCTGGAGTGAGACGATGGCTGGAGCAACATTCACCGCGCGGCGGCGCTGATGGAACCGCTCAACCTCGGCATTGATCAGGGTCTCGGCGTCGTCGGCCTGTGCTGCTCGTTCCGCAATGTGCGAAGCAGCCACGGATTGAAGATCGTCGATGTCGTAAACAAAGATGCCCTCGACCTTATTCATCGCCGGATCAACATCGCGGGGCACGGCGATATCAATAAAGAACATCGGCCGGTTCCGGCGGCGATGCATGAAATGCTGGCCGTGCTCGCGTCGGAAGATCGGGTGCGGCGCCCCCGTGGAGCTAATAACGATGTCGGCCCCGGTCGCGGTTTCGTAGAGCGATTCAAATGGGATCACGCGGCCATTGAAGGGTTCGGCGAGCTGCCGCGCACGTTCCAGCGTACGATTCGTCACCAGGATCGCGCCCGCTCCCTGCTGAACCAGGTGCCGCGCGGCGAGTTCGCTCATCTTCCCCGCCCCGACCAGGAATACCGAGCGGCCCTGCAGCGACCCGAAGATCTTGCGCGCCAGTTCGACAGCGACGGACGCAATCGATACCGAATTCGACCCGATGGCCGTTTCAGTGCGAACCTTCTTCGCAGCAGCGAAGGCCGACTGCAGCAGATGCTCGAGTTGACCCGAGACGGTTCCGGCGGCCCGCGCCGTCGAAAAAGCCTCCTTCACCTGGCCCAGTATCTGCGGCTCGCCAACTACCATCGAGTCCAGGCTGGCCGCAACACGAAACAGATGGCGAATGGCGTCCTGGTCGCGGTGTTCGTAAATGTGAGGGCCAAGAACTCCGCGGTCGATCCCGAAGTGGTTGTAAAGGAACGACGCCACGTCGGTCCCGGACGATTCGACCGTGGCCAAAATCTCTACACGGTTGCAGGTGGAGACGATCATGCACTCGCCTACTCCCGGCATAGCCGCTAGCGCTCGCGTCGCCTCCGGAAGGTCGTCGCGCGAGATCGCGATGCGCTCCCGCAGCTCGATGGGCGCAGTCTTGTGGTTCACTCCGATGAGAACGAACTGGCTCATGGAGCACCGAACCTATGGACGTGGCTGACCAGGTTAGCTGCCCAGACACACAGCATCACAGCCAGAACCGCCCCAGAGAGATAGGCAGCCTTGCGGCCGCGCAGGCCCGCGGACTGCCGCAGGAACAGAAGCAAAACGTAGAGCCCCCACATGGCGTAGGATGCGATCACCTTCGGATCGGCAAAGTAGGCCGCTCCAAGTGTCGTCTCCTGAACCAGGACCGCTCCGAGGATCAGCCCAACCGTCATGCATGGGAAGCCGAACAGCAGCATGGCATGGGCAATGCGCTCCAGCGTGTCCAATGGAGGCAGCCAGTCCAGCGGAATCCACCAGGAGTCGTTCGTCGATTTGAGCTTAGCCTTAAGTCTCCGCTCCTGAACGAGATAGAGCAACGACGCCAGCAGACTGAAACCCAGAGCAGCATAGGCGCACAAAAGCGCAGCAATATGCGCAATTAGCCAGCTGTTTCTGACGCCCTGTGACGGGAATTTGTAGCCATACAATCCCAGAGAAGGGACAAGCACCAGGAAGAATGTGGCCGGAAGCGCGAAAATCCCCAGCGAAATCGCATCGTAGAGCCACCACGCCAGAAAGTAGAACCCGACGACCGCAAATCCAAGCAGTGCTTCAACTTCCCTCGCTCCAACCGGCAGCCATCGGTGCGCCTGCACCAGCATTTCTACCGACGAGACAAAATGAAAGAAGAAAGCCATCCCCCCGAAATGCACACACCATCTGCGCGCACTCTCCGAGGAGTTGAGCACAGCCGGGAAGATGGTGACACTGGCGGCCGCGTAAAGGATTGCCGCGACTCGGAGCCAAAGGAGATGCATGCCGTGTTCAAATCTAAGGCCTTAGCTCCAAGTATACCTGTGATCTAAATCACGCGTTAGTGCGAAGGCCCAGCCCCATCTCCTTGCCTATTCCTGGCAAGGAAATGGGCCAGAATTCCTACTGCTTCGTTGCAGTGTAGGTGTTGGTTCGGCCGGTGACCTTATTTTCTGCAGTCACCTTCATTGTTTTGCCGCCAACCGTCATTGTGTTCACCATAACGACGTTGCCATTGCGCTTTTGAGTCTCCTCGATCGTGTGATCGTTGATCTTTTTCAGCGAAACTGTGTCATATCCGTAGGCGCCCTTCACAGGAGCTTCGGTTCCATCGAGTTTTGCGGTGAAGGTCTCGCCGGTGGGCTGCGACATCGTCAGCTCATCGCCACTCGTCTTGTAGGTGGTTGTGAGACCGTTTTCGCTCTGCTCCACTTTCACGATCTGCCACTCGCCTGATGTGCCATGCACGCCCGACGGTTTGACGCCCGTTCGCTTGCCGGTTGCAGTCGCAGTTACGGTTTGATCGCTATTCATGGGATGAGCAATCGTTTTGACCGTGAGGGTCTTGCCATCGGCTGAGACCGTGCGAGTCTGTTCAGAAACGACTTTCCCGCCTTTCTTAGTTGTAACGGCTATGGTGTTCGGATCGGCCTCTTTGACGACGACAGTGTCGTAGATCTGGCCTGTGACTGATTGGTCGGTGCCGTCGGCTTTCGCATCATACGTCGGATTGCAACTGATGCAGTGATACCAGCCCTGGCTGAGGTAAAAGACGTTTGGCTTCGGCGAGAACTTCGTCTGGGCCATGTTTGTCTTCCAGGTTCCGTCGATTGGGGACTGTGCAACTGCGGCAAGCCCTGCAGAGAGCAAAGCTGAGAGAATCAGCGCGCCGGTCTTGGTCATGGAGCATCTCCTTCCGGGTAAATCGAGATAAAGCCGGGATCTTCGGAGCGGAGAACTTACCGGGGTAATGCCGCAGCGAATTCTATATAAACACAGAACGGCGCCATATAGACGGGAACCACACCGAATAGTTCGAGGCTAAATCGCTGACTGCGCCTCTGCCGAAAACCGGCTGCCTATCGGATTTCGGTTCGCAGCTGGGAAGTTCTGCCAAAGCAGGCAACAAGGCCAGTATTGCAGCCGAGGAGCGGCTCTGGCCCGTTGCCTGCGCCGCCCACGCGATCCGGGTGCCACCGTCGCGTGAGTGGTCCGTAGCCGCACAACATGCGCGTCGCTAATGGGAGTGATCAGACTGAAAGTGCCATCAGGGAATGCCTCTGCGGAGGCGAGAAGGTCTAAAGGTGCGACTGTTTGCTTACGGCCACAACGAATCCAGGCGCGATTATGACGGGAGACGCGATGCTACTCAATGCAGTTTGTGCCAATTATGGGCGTTAAGATGGCGAGGCCAATTCCGGCGAACATTGACGGGGAGCAACGACCGCACAGACGGAGAACCTTTACCTTGCGTGCAGCATGCTTCTCCTCCCGCAGATTCTGGGCTATGCATTCCTCGATCTGCGGGACATTTTTCTGTGCAGCTCTCCTCTGTGCTTTCGCTCTTCTCGTCGCGCGCTGGCATGTTGATATTACAAAGCTTTTTTATTTGCGCCTATGGGGCAGGGAGCTGGCGCCTTTGGGGTCAAACTGCGGAGGCGGAAGATTGGCGCATCAGTCGGCGCTAATATTGGGGGCCGCCGCTGTAGCCACCGTCGCGAGTTCAATTTCAAAGATGGCGTTGAAACGATAGCCCTTTTGTACGGGCCGCCATTGGGAGTGGTGACAGGAGGCTTCCTGGAGCGGCATTGGGGCCTCTACCTTAGGAGCAGGGGCCAGGAGCCGGTGGCGTTGGCGATTGATCCAGGGCCGCGGCATACCAGAACAACTGGCAATGCCCGGCGGTCATGAAACGACCTCCGTTTTCCGCAGGTACAACATCGTTGACGAAGCCGACCTGCTCCGTGCTGCTAACCTGATCGAGGACAAGCGCCAGTCATTCTGCACAGATGATGCACAGTACCACGCAAAACCCTACGATTTACGGCCAAACCGAGGCAAACGCCGCTGATCTGCAATCCGCGGCGCCGCCGCCGTCTTCCCCGGCTCTCGAGGCTACTGAGTTATCAGCTCTTGCGCCGCCTAAAGAAAAGGCCAGTGCGAAGACACCCGAGATGACTCCTTTTATGCGGCAATGGTCCGCCGCCAAAAAGGAGAATCCCGATGCCCTGCTGTTCTTCCGCATGGGCGACTTCTACGAGCTCTTTTACGACGATGCCGTGGTGGCCAGTCGCGAGTTGCAACTCACGCTGACGGCGCGGGATCGCGACCGCCAGGTCCCGATGTGCGGAGTGCCTTACCACTCCGTGGAAAATTACCTCGCCCGTCTGCTGCGAAAGGGCTTCCGAATCGCGATCTGCGATCAGATGGAAGACCCAAAGCTCGCGAAGAAGATCGTCAAGCGTGAAGTCACGCGGGTGCTCTCGCCGGGCACTGCCCTCGATGCGGCGCTGGGACAGGAGCGGAACAATTTTCTGGCAGCGTATTTTGAGACAGGCGGCGTCTCATCCCACCCTGGCGGCAAAGACAAAGATGCCGCCAGGATGGGGCACCCGAATCCGTTATGCGCCATTGCGCTTCTCGATGTCTCCACGGGCGAGTTCCGGACGGCAGAGTACTCCGGCCCCAAGGCTCGGCTGCAGGCTGTGGAGGAACTGGTGCTCGCCGCACCAAGCGAAGTGCTGCTCGCTACGAGCGCACCCATTCCTGCCGAGTTCGAAAAGATTCCCGCGCGGACGCGTGTAGAGGACTGGGTCTGGACGCTAGACTTCGGCGTCCCGCTCGTTGAACGACAATTGCAGGTTCGTTCCCTCGAAGGTTTCGGACTCGTTGGCCATGAAGCTGCCGCGATCGCGGCCGGAGCCGTGCTCCACTACGTGCGCTCGACTCAGAAGAACGAGGCGCTGCACATCGATTCGCTCAAGTTTCAGGAGCACTCAACTGCGCTCGAACTCGACCAGGTGACGGTACGAAACCTCGAACTGGTCGAACCTCTATTTGCCGGCCAAGACGATCGTGCAACGCTCTTCCACACACTCGACGCATGTCAGACGCCGATGGGCAAACGGCTGCTGCGAGCGACAATCCTAAGGCCGCTGATCGATGCCGCCTCACTCAACGCGCGCTATGAGGCAGTCGCCGAAGCGCATCGCGACCTGCTAAGACGCGAGGAGATCCGAAGAGCTTTTGACGGGATTCTCGACCTCGAGCGCCTGCTGGCCCGACTGAGTCTCGACTCCGCCGGCCCGCGCGATGTACGCGCCCTGGCGGCCAGTCTCGCGCGCCTGCCAGGTCTGAAGGCTGCAACGGAAGTGATGCAGGCTCCGTTGTGGCGCGAGCTGATCGCGCGCCTTGACACGCTTGAGGATGTGACGGCACGGATCGCAACGAGCCTCGTCGCCGAGCCTCCGCTCACGATGGTTGACGGTGGAGCGATTGCTCCCGGGGTGGACGCGGAACTCGATGATCTAAGGTCGATCTCGTCGACCGGCAGGCAGTCGATCGCGGCGATCGAGGAGCGCGAGCGGGCACGAACGGGAATCGGCTCGCTGAAGGTCCGATACAACTCGGTCTTCGGCTACTACATCGAGATTACGAAAGCCAACCTCGCGATGGCTCCGGCGGACTATGAGCGCAAACAGACGCTGGTGAATGCCGAGCGCTTTACCACGCCGGAACTGAAGGAGTACGAGGCCAAGATTCTGACGGCGCACGATGGCTGCATCGAGATTGAAAAGCGAATCTTTGCAGAGTTGCGACGCGCCGTTCTCGAGGCCGCCCGGCGGATTCGCCGCGCTTCAGCAGTTGTTGCCGAAGCCGACCTGTTGACCAACTTTGCTCACCTGGCGGCAATTCGTCAATACGTCCGGCCTGTGCTCACCGACGAGCCCGTGCTAGAGGCCGTGGCGGCACGACATCCGGTCATCGAGCAGTGGATGGAAGAGGCGCGCGAAGGGCGATTCATCGCGAATGACCTTTACCTGAGCGCGAGCGAAGAAGGACCAAGCCTGCTGCTGATCACCGGGCCAAACATGGGCGGCAAAAGCACGTACCTGCGGCAGGCAGCGATGCTGGTGCTGATGGCGCAGATGGGCTGCTTCGTGCCGGCGCAGAGCTTGCGCCTCGGGCTCGTTGACCGGATATACACGCGCATCGGGGCGAGTGACAACGTTGCGCGCGGGCGCTCCACCTTCATGGTCGAAATGACCGAGACCGCGACCATCCTCAACACGGCTACCAGGCGTTCTCTGATCCTGCTCGACGAGATGGGGCGCGGCACGGCGACATTCGACGGACTCTCGCTCGCGTGGGCAACGGTCGAGTATCTTCACGCGGAGACGGGCGCTCGCACTCTTTTCGCAACGCACTATCACGAACTGACGATGCTGGCCGAGAAACTTCCGCACGTTCGCAACCTGCGTGTGGGCGTCAAAGAGAACGCAAGCGGTATCGTCTTCTTACATACAATCGAGCCGGGAGCCGCGAGCAAGAGTTATGGCATCGAAGTCGCCAAGCTTGCAGGCCTTCCGTCCGTCGTAATCGAACGCGCTCGGCACGTTCTGCGACAACATGAAAAGCAGGAGCGGCGGAGCGTACAAGCCGAGACTCATCCGGAGCCGATGCAGTTGACCATCTTCACTCCGCTCTCGCAGCGGATCGTGGACCGTATCGAAGCGGTGGATGTGAATGCCCTCACGCCGCTGCAGGCGCTGAATCTGCTGGAGGAGTTGCAGCAGGAAGTGAAGAAGACAGGGAATAGGGAGTAGCGATTAAGGATGAGAACCGATCTCGAGGATTGGTTTTGAATTGGCCTTGTGAAAGGGCAAGAGTGCTTTTGCGGCCGGAAGAAAGATCGCTTCGTGAAAATGACTTGTATTCGACTGAAAGCTGACGGCTGATATCCGACAAGAAACTGGAGATTTGATGGCACTAACGGTACGACATGCGGCGGGGAGTTTGTTGGTAGTCGGGCTTTCGGGCGCCGAGCTTACGGCGCTGGAGCGCGCATGGCTCAAGCTGGTACGCCCCGCCGGCGTTATCCTGTTTCGCCGCAATATTGTGGACGCAGAGCAGACGCGCGCGCTGCTGGATGAAGCCACGGGCCTCGGTGGCCGACACGCCGTGCGGTGCGTGGATGTGGAGGGCGGAACCGTGAACCGCCTGCGCGATGCGCTCTCTCCCATTGCGTCCGCGCAGGCGGTAGCCGCCGCGGCACGCAAGGATGGGGCAGCCGTGACCTTGGCACGCAAACATGGTGAACTGATCGCCCGCGCAACAAAGGCATTCGGATTCAACACGACCCTCGCCCCGGTGGTGGATCTCACGCTGCCTGAGGCGACCGAGGTGCTGGGTTCGCGAACGACAGGCGCTACCGCGACAGATGTGATGGATTATGCTCGCGAGTTTCTCATGGAGATCGCTGCACAGGGAGTCGTCGGTTGCGGCAAGCACTTTCCGGGACTAGGCGGCGCGACCGGCGATACGCACTTCGTCACGCCCGCAATCGAGCGCACCTTGGAGCAGCTCTGGAATGAAGACGTGGTTCCCTACCGCGAACTGCACAAGCAGATGCCGATGATCATGACCAATCACGCAGCCTATCCACAGACTCCGGGAAAGAACGAGCCGGCCAGCGCGTCGCGATTCTGGATAACCGAGACCCTGCGAAAGAAGATCGGCTACAAGGGCATCATTCTCTCCGATGATCTTGAAATGGGCGGCATTCTGAAGTTCCTGCCCGTTGAGCAGGCAGCAATAGCGGCCGTTCGCGCAGGAACAGACCTGCTCGAAATATGCCACAGCCCCGAGCTGATTCTGCGAACGTATGAAGCCCTGGTCTCGGAGGGCGAACGCTCAGCCGCTTTTCGAACGGTTCTTTTGGCCCAAGCGCAGGAGAGCCTCCGGAAGCGCGCGCGACTCTATGCGCATAGTGAAGCGCGTGCCCTGAACTCGAAAGGACTCGAGAAACTTCGCAGCGACATTGCGAAGTTCAACGAGAGGGTGGCGGGAATCCTGCAGGCGGCAGACAATGCTGCACCGCGAGCTGCATCTCCGGCGGAAGCATCATGAAGCCCAGCGCAATGGTGGTTGCCGGAGTGATGAGCGGAACATCCGCCGATGGAATCGACGTCGCACTCGTGCGCATTGCGCCGCGGAAGAACTCCTTCTGGCCGCAGCTGACGCTGCTCGCGCATGAAGGCTTCCGTTATCCGGTTGCGCTGCGCAAAGCCGTCCTCGCCGCGATGAATGCCACGTCGACCACAACGGCGGAGCTCGCGCGACTGAACTGGCGGCTTGGTATAGCTTATGCCGGCGCGGTCCAGGCGACCATTGACAGGCACAAAACCAAAATTGATCTGATCGGTTGTCATGGACAGACGCTCTACCACCAGGCGCGCTCCGAGAGCTATGCGGGAAAGAGCTTCGCGTGTACCTGGCAGACCGGCGAGGCCGCAGTGATTGCAGCGGAGCTTGGCGTTCACGTTGTTTCGAATTTTCGCACCGCCGATATGGCCGTCGGAGGGCAGGGCGCGCCGCTTGTTCCGCTCCTCGACTTCGCTCTGTTCGCTCATCCCAGGCGTGGACGCGTGCTGCAGAACATCGGAGGCATCGCAAACCTGACTTCCCTGCCGGCCAACGCGGCCGGGGATAGCGTCATCGCCTTCGATACCGGCCCGGGCAACATGATCATCGATGCGCTGGCTCAGAAGCTCTTCGGCAAGCCCTACGATCGCAATGGCTCGATCGCGGCGAAAGGTCAGCTTCTCGAGCCTGTGCTGGCGCAGTTGCTGCGCGATCCTTACTTCAAGCTGAAGCCGCCACGCACAGCGGGCCGTGAGCAGTTCGGCCGAGAGTACGCCGCAAAGTTTCTCGCCGCTTGTCGTCACGAAAGCCGCAAGCCTGAAGACGTGTTGACAACGGCCACGGCGCTTAGTGCCGAGAGCATCGCTCGCAGTTTCAACCAGTTCGTGCTGCCGGCGATGGAAAGCGCGCCGATTGACTACATCGTCTCCGGCGGCGGCGCGCGCAATCGCACGCTGATGAAGATGCTGGGCGACCGGCTCAATCCCTTAGGCTGCAAGCTGGCGACAATCGAACACTTCGGGATGCCCGCAGAGGCGAAAGAGGCTGCAGCCTTTGCGCTGCTCGCTTGGATGACCTGGCATTACCTTCCGGGGAACATGCCAACCGCGACAGGTGCTAAGCGCCCCGCAATTCTGGGACAGGTCAGCTATGCCTAAGTCGCACTGGATCGCTGCGCTTTTCTCAGGTTCCTGCAAGTGACTGACACGTGCAGCAGCTTAAGGTTCGCTTAACAATCTCGATTCAAAGTAAGTACCTGCCCCACTACTACATGCGGGCTTCCGCGCATCGGTTCATAGTTTGACATCATCTTCTCAACCTTTTACGAAGCTGGCTCGTCTACCGAACAGTGAACAAAAGCGCCGCAGGAGATAGGCGCAGAAGCGGATTTATGAAAAGAAAGACTCTGAAACAATCCGGCGCTTTAGCATCTTTCGCGTTGCTATTTGTTCTCGCGATGCACTCGCTCATCGCCAATGCCCAGGCCAACGCCCAGCGTTTTCTGGGGACGATCACCACAATCGCCGGCGACATGCTGACGATCAAGCCGGACTCCGGAGATGCCCGCCAGGTTCAGGTACCCTCATTGGCGGTTCTGAAGAGAATCGCGCCCGGCCAGAAGGATCTCAGCACCGCAGAGACCATCCAGCTAAGCGATCTGACAACCGGCGATCGCGTGTTGGTCAAGCTCGACCCGAACGTAACCGGGACGCCGCAGGTTCTGCAGCTCATCGCCATGAAACAATCCGACATCGCGCAGAAGCAGCAGCAGGAGCGTGATGACTGGCAGCGCAACGGCGTCGGCGGTCTGGTGAAGAGCGTAGACATTGGTTCCGGCGTCGTTGTAGTTACAAGCGGCGCGGGCCCGACCGCGAAGACAATCACAATTCACATCGGCAAAAATGCGCTGCTCAAGCGTTACGCACCGAATTCGATTCGGTTTTCTGATGCGCAGCCGGCACCGATCGAGGAAATCCGCACGGGCGATCAGCTTCGCGCACGCGGACAAAAGAATGCCGATGGCACGGAGATCGATGCGACCGCCGTTGTCTCGGGCAGTTTCAGGAACATCTCCGGCACTGTCAGTTCGATCGATGCGGCCTCCTCAACGCTCTCTGTGAAGGATCTGGTAACCAAGAAGAATGTGACGATTCACATTGCACCGGATGCGCAGATGCGCCGACTGCCCGACATGATGGCGCGCATGATTGCTGCGCGGCTTAAGGGAACGACGCTGGCCGGCTCGGGCGGAGCAGCTGTTACGCAGCAGGGTGGAGCTGGTTCGCCCCCGCCGCAGGCCATGAATGGCCAACCGGGCGGGCAGGGCCCGGGTCAGGGTCGCCCGCGTGGAGATATGGAAACAGTTCTCGACCGTGCGCCCGCGATTCAGCTCGCCGATTTGCAGAAGGGCGAGGCGGTAATGCTGGTCTCAACAGAAGGAACCACGGATGTGACTGCCATCAAGCTGCTTGCGGGAGTCGAGCCGCTGCTCGAAAGCCCCGAGGCATCAAGAAATCTGCTCGCCAACTGGAGCATGGGGTCGGGCGGAGCAGAACTAGCGGGCTCACAATAGGCGATTTTTGAGATTCGGGAATTCAGTGAGGAAGAAGTGTACCCAAGACATCATTGTTTTTTTCATGTCCTGATTGCCCTGGTATTCGCGATGGCAAGCATCGCTGCGCATGGGCAATCCACTCCCCAGGACGCGGCATCCAAGGCAACGATCCACGGTCACATTGCCGATCAAACCGGCGCGCTGATTCCCGGAGCGAAAGTGACCGTCACCTCTGCTAGCGGAAAGATCGCCGCCACCGCGACGGCCGACGCGAGCGGCGCCTACTCCGTGAGCGGGCTTGCGGCAGGCAGTTACATCGTGAGTGCCACATTTTCGGGATTCGCCGACTTTACATCACAGCCGATAGCAGTCACCGCCGGTCAGATCAAGCGCGTCGATATTGCGATGGCAATCGAGGTAGCCCAGCAGAGCGTCGTGGTGACCGATGAATCACCGACCGTGAACGTCGAGGCCGCCGGAAATGCGAATTCGGTGGTGCTGAAGGACAAGGACCTCGATGCGCTCTCAGACGATCCCGATGAGTTGTCGAGTGAGTTGTCGGCTCTTGCGGGTCCGTCTGCCGGACCAAACGGCGGCCAGATTTACATCGACGGATTCACGGGCGGGCAGCTTCCGCCAAAGTCGGCGATCCGCGAGATTCGCATCAACCAAAATCCGTTTTCGGCTGAATTCGACCGGCTCGGATACGGCCGCATCGAGATCCTGACCAAGCCCGGCACCGACAAGCTGCACGGCCAGTTCTTCATTCAGGGCAATGACAGCGCGTTCAACACCGGCAACCCGTTCACGCCGAACATTCCTCCCTATAACCGGATCCAATACAACGGCACGATCAACGGCGCACTGAGCCACAACGCCTCGTTCTTTCTCAGCGTGGAGCAGCGCGACAACCATGATGTGCAGGTTTACAACTACTTCCCTGCCGTGTACGACAGCGCGAGCAATACTTATTCGCTTTCCACATCGCGCGTTTCCGGCACTCAATCAAATCCGCACAATCACATCAACGTAACTCCGCGCATTGACCTGCAACTTGGCCAGAAAGATACCGTAACGCTTCGCTACCAGTTTTATTACGACTCGGAGTCGGGTGATATCACGTCACAGCAACTGCCTACGCAGTCAATGGATAGCCGATCGACCGAGCATACAATTCAGCTCAGCGAGTCCCACATCATCAACGATCACACGGTCAACGAGACGCGCCTCGAGTATCGCCGGCAGATCAACAAGGACACTCCGGTGAACACAGATCCAACGCTTATTGTCAGCGGCAACTTTACAGGCGGCGGTGCGACGGGCCAGTTCTCCACAGACCACCAGGATCACTTCGAACTACAGAACTACACAACGATGAGCCTGGGCAGGCACGCCCTGAAGTTCGGCGCATGGTTGCGCGACAACCGCGACGCCACCTCGGCATATTCCAATCACAACGGAACTCTGGTGTTCAATGACGCCGGGTACATCAAGGCGCTGAACACGCTGGCCGCCGGTGGAAATCTGAATTCGATCGGAACGGGCTCCGCAACCAGCGCCGGGCTCACGAGCTTGACGATTACCGCCGGTCAGACGGACTACAAGGCCAACGTCCTTGACGGTGCGCTGTTTGTGCAGGACGACTGGAAGGTGAATCCGAGGCTGACACTTTCGGGCGGTCTTCGTTGGGAGGCGCAGAACCATATTGCTGACCACAACGACTGGGCTCCGCGCGTTGCGATGGCGTATGCGCTCGATGCCAAGGGAAACAAACCGGCGAAAACGGTTCTTCGCGCAGGTTTCGGCATGTTCTATGACCGCTTCAACATTAACAATGTGATGACGGCGACGCGGCAGAGCGTGACTTCGAACCAGGTCCAGGTGACAACCAATTCGCCAAGTTGTCTGAACGCAACCAGTCTCACGAGCGTGGATTTTTCGGGATGCCTGCCGACAACCCTGGAGCCGAACTCGCAAAGCACGGTCGTGCAGATCTCGCCGACGTTCCACACGCCATACTCCGAGCAGATCGGCGCGAGTATCGAGCGGCAGTTGACCAAGACAACCACCTTCACCGGAACCTACCTGCACACCTTTGGTGTGCATCAGCTGGTGACGCGCAATGCAAACGCCTACCTGCCCGGCGAGTACGTGGTCGGCGCAGAGACTCAGCCCGCGAACCGTCCGAATCCCACGCTCGGCATCATCAATGAGTTCTATCCCGAGGCGGTGTACAAGCAGAACCAGATGATTCTGAATGTGAATGCCCGGATATCGCCGAAGTTCAGCCTGATGGGCTTCTATAACCTCTCGTTTGCGAACACTGATGGCGCCGGCGGATATGCGTCGAATGCGTACAACCTGAGCCAGGATTACGGGCGTGCAAGCTTCGTGGCGCGAAACATGCTGTTCCTCATGGGCAACTACACGGCTCCGTGGGGGGTTCGTTTGAATCCGTTTCTGATTGCGAATTCCGGCCGCCCATTCAACATCATTTCTCCTTACGATCTGACCGGCGACAACTACCTCAACAGCAGGCCGTCGGAGGTGGATGCGTCGAACTGCACGGCGGGATCTACCCAGTTCTACTCAACTTCGTTTGGCTGCCTCAATACGCTCCCGGCGGCGAACGAAACGCTCTTGCCGATGAACCTTGGTACTGGGCCGACGGCAGTCGCGTTCAATCTTCGCGTGAGCAAGGCCATCGGAATCGGTCCGAAGATCGAATCGGCAGGCAGACCGAACACGGGCCAGGGCGGTCCGGGCGGCGGCGGTCCGCCTCCCGGCGGAGGTCGCGGAGGCCCCGGTGGTGGTGGTCCCGGTGGCGGACTCGGACCTGGCGGACTTGGCGGAGGAGGGATGCGCGGCGGGGGCGGCATGTTTGGCGGGTCCAGCTCCGGGAGCAAGTACACATTGAACTTCAGCGCGCAAGCATTGAACCTCTTCAATAACATCAACTACGGAACGCCGGGCGGCACGGTGGGATCGCCCAACTTCGGGCAGTCTACGTCGCTGGCCGGCCGCCCCTTCTCGAGTGGTGCCGCGGTACGATCAATCTTCCTGCAGGCAGTGTTCTCGTTCTGAAGGTGAGTTCACGGCGAAAATGAGGTGTAGTGCGAGAAGATTTGTCACCAAGGACTGTCATTCCGACCGCCCCTGACGCGACACGTTCTTTGGCCGGCCATGCGCCCTCACCCCGAGAAGGAGAGGCTCGCCTAGCGCTCAGACATTTGATCTACCTATGAGGTCGCCGAAGCGATCACGCGGAATCACAAACGATATCGCTGCACGAAAACCGAGCGGTCCGCACAAGCCAACAACATTTTCCTGCCATCGGGAGTGGTGCCCATGGCGGCCGTCAGTTCGATCACTCCAGCTGAGATGCCAGAAAAGCTCGCAGGAAGTCCTCGTAATTCTCAGGCGTGGCCCGCGCAACGAAACGGCTACGATCGGACAGCGGTGTCGGAGATTCAGGCATCGCTACGGCTTACCACTGAACCCACTGGCAGAATCTCCAGCGGTTTTGTTTAGAAGGTGTCGCGGCAACTAGGAAAAAGGAGCCAGCAGCTTCATCAGCCCCCGCGGCTTGAGATCCGGCGCAAGGAACTTGCACTCGGCAAGCTCAGTCGCGCAGATGGCGTCGGCAGCGATGTGGCCGGAGCGGGCCGCGCTCTCCATCGTTGAGGGCCAGCCGGTGGAGACCCAGTCCCCTGCGAGAAAGCAATTGGGCCACGGAGCCGCCGTGGGCGGTCTTACCCCGTCGATCCCTGGAGGCACTCCAAAAGTCGCGCGGACTTCCTTGACCAGCGCAGCCTTCTCCAGCTTTGCTCCCATGACCTCCGGAAAGAATTCGGCGAGTTCGCCGAGTGCCTGATCGATGGCCTCGTTGCGTTCGCGCGCGGCGAAGGCTCGGGAAGCCGACTGAACAAGCTCGAGGTAGCTGCCTTTGTAGTTGCGCCAAGGCTGCAGAACGCTTTTGTTGTACATCCAGTGAATCTCGCGATCGAGCAGAACGGCGTGAGGCAGGTCGGTAATCTCGCGATCGAACCAGAGATGCACACTGCAGATTGGCCAGTGTGTGAAGGCCTCAGTCTGGCGTGCGAGTTCTTCCGCATGCTGCGCAGGCGGCAGATTCGGCAGGAGTTTCTGCATGGCCTCGAATGGAAGCGCGATAACAAGGAACTCGGAGACGAGCGTGCCGTTGCGGGTGTGCACGGACCACTCGGCGACGTCTTCGTCCCACTCCGCCGATTCGACGTTGGCATTCAACTGAACAGTCGAGCCT
>Ga0126381_100003759_pt1 | contig 16449 bp, 7 predicted proteins | sample PanSoiMetPlot_28_FD_96465 | JGI IMG/M metagenome (GOLD analysis project Ga0126381, IMG submission 96465) | Tropical forest soil microbial communities from Panama - MetaG Plot_28 | ecosystem: Environmental > Terrestrial > Soil > Tropical forest > Bulk soil | place: Panama | collected 2016-02-17 | reverse complement strand
GTCTATCCCGCGAGCATCATTCCGCCAAAGTGGCGCCTGTGGTACGGACTCAACCCTATGGCGGGAGTCGTCGATGGATTCCGCTGGTCGATTCTCGGAAGGGCCGGGCATCCCGGGCCAATGATTTGGGTCTCCGCCGCTGCCGTCATCGTACTGCTTGCCGGCGGATATCTGTATTTCAGAAAGATGGAGACTTCGTTCGCGGACATCGTTTAGCGTATGCGGCTGCTAAGTAAATTTCAACGGGAGTCGAGTTGAGTTCCATTGCCATACAGTCTGAGCGCCTTAGCAAGCGCTATCGCCTCGGCAACAGTGTTCCTTACCAGACCCTGCGCGAGTCGCTGCCGGCACTGATTCGTGGTGCAGCGAAGCGAGTACGGTCCCTCGGTACAGGCGAAGAGCGCCCGAATACCTTCTGGGCGCTGCGTGATGTTTCGTTTCAGGTGCAGCATGGCGAAGTGATCGGCGTCATCGGCCGCAACGGTGCAGGGAAAAGCACGCTCCTTAAGATTCTTTCGCGCATTACCTGGCCGACCGAAGGGCGCGCCTTGATCCACGGCCGCATCGGATCGTTGCTCGAAGTCGGAACCGGTTTCCATCCCGAGCTCACCGGACGCGAGAACATTTTTCTGAACGGCGCGATCATGGGCATGCGCAAGGCTGAGATCACGTCGAAGTTCGACGAGATCGTCGCCTTCGCCGAGGTGGAGAAGTTCATCGACACCCCGGTCAAGCACTATTCCAGCGGTATGTACGTCCGGCTGGCGTTCGCCATTGCCGCCCATCTCGAACCGGAAATCCTGATTGTCGACGAGGTGCTAGCGGTCGGTGACCTGGCCTTCCAGCAGAAGTGCCTCGGCAAGATGAGCGAGGTCAGCCGCGAAGGACGCACCATTCTGTTCGTATCGCACAACATGGCCGTGGTCGAAAGGCTGTGCGAGCGCGCCATCGTACTACACCAGGGCCAGATCGAATACCAGGGCGACACCGAGAATGCTATTCATCACTATCTCAATAGCATGCTTGTAGCCACCAACCCTGATGGCCACGTTTTTGACTTGGCCAATTGCACCAACCGTCAATCGAACGTGGGCAAGCTACTAAAGCGTATTGAGCTCTACACCGACGACGACTTGCCGGTTCTCGAGGGTATCCGGATCGGTACTAAATTGAGGGCGAAGATTTTCTTTGACCTTCCTAGGCCTACGCGGAACCTCGACATGGGTTTAGCTTTTGACAGCATGTTCGGACAGCGGATCTTCACGGCGCACAGCCTGTTCGAACCGTCACGACCTGTTGGCGAATGGGTTGGCCCCCAAATCTTCGTTTGCGATATCCCCAGCTTCACCCTGATGCCGGGGATGTACAGCATACGGATCTGGCTCGACATCAACCATGCAGAGGCCGACTTGATTAACAATGCGGCTAGGATCACGGTTCTCGAATCTGATTATTACGGTACCGGCAAGGCGCCTTGGAACGGCACGTTTGTTTTGAAGCACAATTGGTACTTAGAACAGAACCAAGAGGCATGGCGCTCCGCTGGGCAGTGGACCTCCGGCCTGTAGCCGGTATTGTGGGATTATCTGGACTTGGGTTCCGATAACTCCGGGAACTATCCAACCTTTCAAACGATGCTATCTGAGTGCCTTTCACGAACCACTGTTTGCTAGCCTTGGGCGCGTTGCAATGCTAAAGTACGCGAATGGCGAAAGTGCTCCTGATGGTTCCGCACTTCTGGGATCCAGTTTGTGTTCCCTTGGGCATCAGCTCGCTCAAGGCCTTCGCCGAGTCCCACGGGCACGAAGTGGATCTGTTCGATTTCAACACCGTTCCCGAAGTGTTTGCGGTTCAGCGGGCGTATTTCAACGAATGCAAGTCGCAGTTTCCCTATTTTAGCGATTGGAACATCGAGCGGAACGGGACTGAGATGCTTGCCATCCACCAGATCCTGTATCTGTTCGCTCGCAATCGTCCGAACTATCCCGAGTTAGTGGCGGAAGTTCTGAATATGGATGGGCGCGACCATGGATGGTTCATGGACCATCTGGATGTGTCTCGTTTTGATACACTGTTTGCCACGCTCTATGCCAAGGTTTCCTCGACTCTGGCGCGCCTGCTGAATTCCTTCCATTACGATATTGCGGGCTGTTCGCTGTTTAACTCAACCTGGCCAGCGACACTCTTTCTACTAAAGCGAATTAAGTCCCATGTTCCCGGTATCAGAACGGTCGTGGGAGGGCCGGGGCCGCTGATGGGAATCACTTCCAGAGCCGAGGAGGTGAAGAGCTTTATCGACCATCATGAGTTTATCGATTACTTCGTCATCGGTGAGGGCGAGCCCCCATTTCTTCGAGTGTTAGAGGAACTAGACCTCCCTCGCGGTGTAGTTGATCCTGGGCGCAACCTCACGGCCATCGAGTCGCGGAAAGCGTTTGCGAAGCCAAACGAACTTCCAGCGCCGGATTATGGCCAGCTGGACGTCTCACGATACCTGCAACTCTCCGTTGCCAGTTCGCGGGGTTGCCCATTTGAATGCTCCTTCTGCGCGGAGACCGTGTTCTGGAAGGGCTACCGTTCGCTGGGCCAGAATCGCACCTTTCAGCAGATGCAGGCGCTGGCGCAGAAATACAATCGGGGATCGTTCTATTTGTGCGATTCGCTTAGCAACACAACCATCGAGGGCATTACCTCAGACATTCGCAGGACCGGCAGGCCGTTCACCCTCGATTGTTATTTACGGGCGGATAAGACGGTGTCGGAGCGGGAAAAGGTTCGAGGCTGGCGAGAAGGCGGACTGGTGAGAAGCCGCCTGGGAATGGAGTCAGCGAGCCAACGAATCCTCGACGCCATGATCAAGAAGACAACGCCCGAGCAGATGGAGCGCAGCCTGGAAGTACTCTCTGCCGAAGGAGTGATTACTAGTACTCTGTGGATCGTCTGCTACCCGCGCGAGTCAGAAGACGAGTTCAACCAGACTCTGTCGTTCATCAGAACCAACCGCGAACGCATTTATCAGGCCGACGCATGGCTGTTCCAATATCACCCTGCGGGCCTCGCACATTCGGGCGAGATCGAGGTTGAGCGTGGATCACGAACCCGCTACAGTAAAGACGTCAATCAAATCCTTGCCGTCGCACCTTACGTGGTAGACCGCGATGTTAGTCCCGCCGAGCGCTTCGAGCGGCTGGAGAGGTTTGTCCGAACCATGCGAGAGTTGCAAATACCGAACCCCTACAGCGTATATGAATGGATCGCGGCCGAAGGGCGATGGGGATCGCTGGGGCGCGAGTCGCACTGGAACATTGAGACCAGTATGATGGCGTTGAACGCCTGAGGCGACTATGAGTCACCAGGACCGGGAAGCGGCCGACCTTATCAGCCTCCGCATTGCGGCCAATTTCACCATCGAACCGATCGAAGAGTTCTTGACCTACTGGCTGTCGGAACTGAAGATTCCTGCGACCGTCCGCTTCGCACCTTACAATCAGGTATTTCAGCAACTCCTAGAGGGAGGGCTGCTGCGCTCGAATCCAGGAGGAATTAACCTTGTCGCACTGGACCTGGACGCCTGGTTGGTCGACGGTCCGATCGAAAAGGCGCGCCCCCCGCTGGAGAGGACCGTTAAGGATTTTCTCAGGGTGCTAGGGACGGCAGGCAGCCATGGAGTAGGCGGGGCGGTGCTGATCTTTCCTTCCGTCACCCATCCGCAACCCAGCGAAGATCGGACTGCCGCGATCGCGACGGCCAAAGATTCGATCCTGGCACGATGCGCGTCGACGACGGGTTGGAGAGCGTTGGATCTGGCCCCGGTTGCGGCGCTCTATTCGGTGGCGGAGACGCGCGATCCCTTTACTGACGAGTTGGGAAACATTCCGTTCACGGAAGAGATGTACGTAACGGCTGCCACGGCGGCCGCTCGTTGGATTTGTTCGGTCTCCAGCAAGGCAAGGAAAGTAATCGTTCTGGACTGTGACAACACGCTGTGGCAGGGCATTTGCGGCGAAGGCCCAGTACTGGTCACCGCGCCATATCGCCGGCTTCAGGAGTTCATGCTCCGTCAGCGCGATGACGGCATGCTTCTGACTTTGGCGAGCAAGAACAACGAATCGGACGTCATGGAGATTTTAGAGTCCGGACAGTCCTTGCTGAAGCCTGAGCACTTTACTGCTTGGCAGATTAACTGGCAGACAAAGTCTGACAGCGTTAAGTCGTTGTCAGAGGAGTTGGGACTCGCGCTCAACAGTTTCGTGTTCCTGGATGACAGTCCTTACGAATGCATGGAAGTTCGCAACGCGTGTCCCGAGGTCCTCGCGATCGCGTTGCCCCCTGTAGCGGAATCGATTCCGGCGTTTCTTAATCATCTGTGGGTATTCGACCGTCCGGCTGCTACCGAAGAGGATCGCGCGCGGGCCAATATGTATGAGGCGGAACGCCGACGCTCCGACTTAAGCAAGAGCGCGCTGACTGCCGAAGAGTTTCTCGCCAGCTTGAGGATTGAGATTGAGATTGCTCCGGTCGCGGAAATTGACGTGCCGCGGGTGGTCCAGCTTACGCAACGCACCACCCAATTCAATGTGACGGGAGTCCTCTACACGGTGCAGAGCCTGACCGCGAAGCTGGCACAAGCCGGCAGCGAGTGTTATACAGTGCGCGTGCGGGATGTATTCGGCGATTATGGACTGGTTGGCGTAATGTTGTTTGAAAACGCCGACGCCAGCCTGCGAGTTGACACATTTTTGCTTAGCTGCCGGGCGCTGGGCCGTGGCGTCGAGGATCGCATGATGGGGAACCTCAAGCGCTGGGCAGTTGAGCGCGGCGTCGAGCAGATAGTCATACCGGTCGCACCAACGGCCAGGAACCGGCCCGCTTTGGAGTTTCTGAGCCGGCTGTGCGAACTACCGCCTGACCTGAAAAGCCCATTCGAATGCGTGCTGTCGGTTGCGCGAGGTGCGCCAGAATGGCGTCCTACTGCAGGGCCTTCCCCGGTCGCTGGCGCTGCTCCGGTACGGGAAGTTTCACGATCTCCCAACACCGACGGAGAGCTGGTGCACATTGCCGGCCAGTTGCAGTCGGCGGCCGCTATAGTTGCCGCGGCACGAAACCGGAAGAAGCGGCGCCCCACCGACGCCGGGCCGTTTGTCGCACCTAGCTACGGAATCGAAGAGACGCTGGCGCAAATCTGGTCGGAATGTTTGGCAATCGAGCCCATTGGCGCCAAAGACAACTTCTTCGATTTCGGTGGACACTCGCTGATCGCAACCCGAATTCTCGCCCGCGTCCGTTCCGAACTTGGCATCGATATGACTCTGACCGACCTGTTCGAGAAGCCGACTGTTGGGGAGATGGCACAGCACATTTCTCAGGCACTTTCGCAGGGATCAGTAGCTCGTTAGCGGGCCGATGTAAATACCCATCCACCGGGCGCGGCTATTCCGGTTTTTGATTGATTATCCAGTTGACTTAGTTACCATCACCTTCAAATCCCACGCACCGGGGGCGACGGCAATCCTGCTAATGCGCTCTTCCACATCCTTTGCCGCCAGCACGTAATTTTGGTCCCCGCCGCTCTCCGCAATGGACTTGAGAAAGGCCAGCATGGGCTGGTTTCGTCCGCTCGGCCGGTAAGCAAAAACGATTGTGTTGAGATGTCGATCAGTTGCAATCTGGGCTAAGGCCGAGAGTACGGCGTGCTCCACCTGCTTTCCGAGCACAGTGCAACTGAGCGACAGGGAATCGACGACCAGACCTTCTTCTGCCGCGTGTGCGACCACGACTCCCGAGGGACCATAGTTGGAGAGCCGATCGCTAACAGAAACAAGCATGCAGTTCTGTGAGGTGAGAACCGTATTAATCGCAGCTTCGGAGATCGTAGGGTTCTCGCCCGTCAGCGAAAACGAAGCGGCCGTGCGGAGAATGCGATCGACATGCACCCGGCCTCTGTGTTCCGCCGGGGCAAGGTCCACTTGGACGCTAAGTCCCGCCAGAAATGCAGCCAGCTCTGGCGATCCTGTGGCTGCGGTTGCGGTCACCTCTCCCTTTTGCAGCGTGCGGGCGAGTTGAGGGCCTAGGAACTCACCTAGATGATCGAAACTGCCAATCGAAAATGGAATGTGTTCCGCCTCGTCCCGACCATGGTCGTCTAATTCACTGGCGGACCAGGAGGCCGGCCAGTTCAGCACTATGAGCTGCGAAACATTACGCGCCCGTGCGGACAATAGGTTCGAGTACGTCCGGCACAACGTTCCGAGTTTGTGCCGGGCGGAAATCCATCCCGTCGACGGGCAGGCTAGAAACCAAACGGGGCGTCCCCGCAGAGCGAGGATAGCGAGTTGACTAAGGAACTCATCGATTCGGGCGCGAAGCTGCTGGCGGACGCCATTATCGGTAAGCCGTTCTGACGCGGCATCAACGTATTCGCGCAGAAAGTCCTCTACGCGAACCACGACAATTGTCCCAAGGATCTGCTCCGAATCCAGGGCTGGCGACAACATGTACTCGGCCATCTGGGCGGGCGAGGTGAATCCAACAGCGTCCGCTATGTCCGCGTCACTGACGGAGCGTCGCAGCGAGTGCTCAATTGGAGTACATACAAAAGTCGATGCGATCTGAATCAAAAGTCCGGTTTTCACGAGGCCCATAATCGAGTATAAACAGGCAGCCTATCTCCCCGGGGGCCCAATCCCCAACGCCGAGGCGAGAGCACAATCACGATGCCGGACACCGCCAGGCCCGCAGCTTGGAAGAGCTCACGGGCTTCGCCATGCCGCAGAAGGATAGTATCGGCATCCACAGGGTTGCGACTCACGATAAGCCGGGTCACGGGATTGTAGGGATTGTGTTCCACGATGGCGAAACGGCCCCCGGGCCTAAGCACTCGGACCACTTCGCGGGCCAGCGCAACCCTCGACGCTGGGCACATGGCGAAATACACGGCGTGACGAAATCGAATTCCGCATCTTTAAACGGAATCTTTTCGGGATCGTTCTGCGGCCGCGTATCGATTTCCTCGGCGGAGGCCAGCATTTCGATAGAAGGATCACTTCCGGCAAGCCGACCGAAGTCGACGCGCAGAAGCTCAGTAACTCACCTTACCGCATCCAAGGTCGAGATAATTCAGGCCGGCAGTGTTGATACGGCGCTGCTTGAAGTAGGCAGAAATCAGATCGCGTCTCCGCAGTGAAAGAACGTCGAGCCGCCGCCACCGGAGAGGTCGGGAATCGGATCCTTAAGCAACTGCTATTGCTTCGGAATGTGGTATACCCACATGGTTTTGCCAACCACAGCGAGGCGTTGCTGCTGAGGCAGCCACGGCCAACACTCCGGGTAGCGGCGGACGCGACGCACGGCCATAATCACCCATCCTGACGGAGTACCGCCGCACTTCAACACTTGTGTTTCGGGAAGTCCCAGGGGGCCGGGCTCATAGAAGCCTTCGTACGCCAGGCGGATGTGGTCGATATGGCGCTCACGCAAATACGCTGCCAGCCTAGACAAATCCTGCCCCCAGTCGAGGTCACTAACCACAAGTAGACGGGAGGGGTCGCTGCCACCGAACTCGTTGAAATAGGCGAGGTAATCGGGATGTGCCCGCGCGGAAGAGATAGTCAGCCAGCAGAAAAGGAGAACGGCGAGGACACGAGAAAGAGTCTGATGTTCGCGTCGGGCCCACAGCGCGACGATTCCCAAGGCAGCAATCATGCTGATGAATACAAAGACAGGCATGACATACCGAACACCCATGTTGATCCTGGCGGGCGCGGTGACGACCAGAATCATGATCATCGACACGAGTGGCGCCGGACTCTGCCAGTCGCCGCGGTCTCGCCAATAACGAGCGGCGAGTAATCCTGAACCGAGGGCCGTCAAGAGAAGGACGGCAAGAGGTGTCTTTACCGCCAACGCGGCGATGAAAAAGTACCAGAAGCCCCCCTCTTTGGTGTGGCCGAAAAGATAAGATCTGGTGCCTTCGTTGTTCTGATTGCGTAGGACACGAACGCCATCGATAATTTCCGGGGCCGGGACAGGAACTCGGGCCGTGACCACCGAAATGAGACTCCTTGTACCCGACGATGGTCCGAATATCTTGGCAACCATCCGATCAGGAGCTGTCGTGACCTGCCTCAACGGTGCGTGTGAGAAGCGATAGGCCGACCAGGTGGCGAAGAAAGCGCAAATAACGACAACCGCCAAGCTGCGCAGGAGCGAACGCCAGTTCCGTTTGCCCGCTACAAGGTACATCGCGAAAATCGGTGCGGCACAGGCGGGTAAGAAAACGATGGTCGAAAACTTGGTAGCAAGCGCCAGACCGGAGGAAACGCCAAACAGCGCAGCGGTTTTCCAGTTCGGCTGTTGCAACCAGAGGGTGAAGGCATAGAGTGCCCAGCAAAACATTGCGGTGAGCGCAATATCCGTCGTCGCTACTGCCGAGTGGGCCAGAACGGTCGGCAGCATAGTGAAGATGGCGGCGGCCAGCAATCCGCCGGACGTACCATAGAGCCGCTTGGTCCAGAGAAAAACCACCAAAGTGGCAATGACGAAGAACGGAAGTATACCAACGCGAGCGAGCGTCAGGTTTTGCCAGTAATGTCCGTTCGCCGCAAGAGTCGGGAATGTCTCCATCCAATTCTGGGGTTGGCCCACCATTCGCACCCCAGCGAGATATGGCAGGAATGCTATGGATATGCGCGCCAATGGGGCATGTTTTGTCTCAATGCGATATACGCCTTTTTCCCACCACTCAATGCCGCAGGCCAGGTGGGAAGGCTCGTCAATGGTGTGGCTTAAGACGTGATACGTCGCGACGATTCTCAGGATGCCAATTGCGATCAGCAGTGTAAGGCAAAGCGCCCATGCCGCAGGGCGGTGCACAAGCTTCGTCGAGGCCGACGTAACCTCGGCGACCTCCGTTTGAGTAGCGTTTAGAACCACAGGCTGGTCCTCGCTTCTAGGTACCATCTGTCAGAACCTGCTGTGCTTGCCGCCCCTTATCGTCGAGCGCCGGGACGAGGTACCTGACCCAAAACAGTCTCGATGAGTGCTTAGCATAACCGGATTGAATCCCGGGGTAAACGACATTCCTGACACTGCCTTGACAATCGGATAGATAACAGCTATTCAATTGTCCACCTTGACCGTCGCCGCAAACCTGTTAAGACAAGAAGAAAATAGAGGGGATTGAGGCGTCGGACGGAGCCGGGGGCATCAGGCTCCGCTACAATTGGGTGTTCTTGTCGTCATCGGTATTATTTCCCTGTCCACACCTATGGCGCCACATGGAGTTTTGGAAACTCGGACAATTCGACGACGCACCAGTTGCAATTGACACTCGCATCGGGAAAAAGTGGAACTACGCGGAATTGCGCGAAGACGCAACTCGGATCCGAGCGTCGTTGCCATGCCGAAATGGTAAGTCGTTGGGTTTGCTGATTGCGCAAAACCGCTATGAATGCCTAGCTGCGTATCTTGCGGCATTAAACGCCAACACAGCACTCATTCTTCTAGATGCCGCGCTGAACGCCGGACTGTTGAGAGATTTCGTGGCGGCGTATCGCCCCGATTGGGTTTTTTCCGTCTTGCCAGAACTCGAGATCGCTGGGTACCGAAAGAGTCCCTACGCCGAGCCCGGTTTGCTTGAAGTCGAGAATCCAATCGAGAACGAAATTCATTCTGATCTGGCACTCCTGCTGACCACATCAGGCTCGACCGGCAGTCCGAAGCTGGTTCGCCTTACCCTGCGCAACCTGGCGGCGAATGCCGAGTCAATCGCGCAATACCTCCAGCTCACCCCCAGCGAAAGAGCCATCACCTCATTGCCAATGTCGTACTCATATGGCCTGTCGGTCATTAACAGCCACTTGCATACTGGTGCAAGCATTGTATTTACCGAAGATGGTGTATTGCAGAGAGGCTTTTGGGACGCCTTGGACCGTTTCGTCTGTACGTCGCTTGCTGGAGTCCCGTACACCTATCAAGTGCTTCTGCAGACCGGATTGCTCAACGAGAGGGGATCCTCGCTCAAGACGTTGACCCAGGCGGGCGGTAGGCTCGAGGAGCACTACATCAGTCAAATGTATGACTTAACGCAGGCTAACGGATGGGAGTTCTTCGTCATGTACGGCCAGACCGAGGCAACGGCCCGGATTTCTTACGTCCCCTATCAAGAACTCGGCAGAAAGATTGGCTCGGTCGGAATAGCCATCCCCAACGGATCGCTAACCCTTGACGACGTTACCGGCGAGCTGATTTATCGCGGCCCAAACGTCATGATGGGGTATGCCGAGTCACGGGCCGATCTGGCGAAAGGCGACGAATTAGAGGGCGAACTTCGCACGGGTGATCTCGCGCGAAGAGATAGCGACGGCTATTTCTACATCACAGGCCGGTTACAGCGCTTTCTGAAAATGTTTGGCAAGCGCTTCAATCTTGATGATGTTGAAAAACAGTTGGCGCGGCGTTTCGATGCCAGCATGGCTTGTTACGGTCGCGACGATTTACTCGTGACAGCGGTGGAGAACGGCGTAGATCCGGAAACAGTCCATGCCACCATCTGCGAAACGTTTGATTTACCTCGGCCGGCGGTAAAGGTGACAGCGGTGAAGGAGTTGCCCCGCACTCCGAACGGGAAACTGGACTATGCGCGGCTGACGGAATCGGGCCGACAACAGGAAATGTCGGCAGCGGGCTAAGTGGGGAAATGGCGAAGGAAACAGCAAATCCGAAAGCGCAACATCCGGTGTCGTCGAACGGCAAGCGGAAGGCGATTGAGGAAGCGCTCACCAGCATCTGGGCCGGAGTTCTCCGAGTGCCGCACGTCGATCGCCACGCCAATTTCTTCGAGATCGGTGGTGACTCACTGAAAGTGATGGACATAATCGCCCGAGTCAGGGATGTGTTCGAAGTCGATCTGCCGCTGATCAGCTTCTTCGAAGATCCCACGGTACATCATCTGGCTGAGGTGCTATCGGGCGAACAGCCGGTTTTGGAAGAGGCCGTCACGAAAATCTTGTGCGAAGTGCTGCATCGGACGCAGGTCGACGCAGATGCAAACTTCTTTGAAATAGGTGGCGATTCGCTGAGAGCGATGGAAGTGATCGCGCGCGTGAGCGAGGTGTTGCATGTCGACCTACCGCTAATCGCCTTTTTCGAGGAACCGTCGATACGACATCTTGCTGATGTGCTGGCGAGTGAGCAGGACAGCTCGGAACAACAGCTCGCGAGAATCTGGGAAGAGGTACTTCGGGTTCCGCGCGTTGAGAAGAGCGCCAACTTCTTCGACCTGGGAGGTGACTCGTTGAAGGCGATGGAAGTGGTTGTTCGGGTCAGCGAAGTCCTTCACGTCGATCTCCCATTGATTGCCTTCTTCGAAGACCCCACTGTTGTCCATTTGGCCGCTGTAGTCCACGAGCTGAGAGCTACCGGAACCACGCCGCCGATCACGCGCGTAGGCGATCGCAGCGAGTTTCCGTTGTCATATTCGCAGCAAGTTTTCTGGTTGCTAGAGCAGCAGAATCCCGGAACAGGAATCTACAACAAGCCACGCGTCTTCCGGGTTCGCGGCAAAGTCGACGCCAACATCATGCAGCGCAGCTTGAACGAGCTGCGACAACGACACGAGATATTGCGCGTGCGGTTTGTTGCCGGAGTGAATGGCCCGACCCAGATCGTAGTTAACGAAGGCTCATATTCGTTTGCGATCACAGACCTGTCAATGCTCGAGGCGATAGATCGCGAACCGACGGCGATGAAGCTGGCGCTCCAAACCGTACGCGAGCCGCTTGATCTGGCTTCGGGTGAAGTAGAAAGGGCGCGACTCATTCAGCTCGCGCCTGAGGAATACATCCTTTGCATTGTTGAGCACCATGTCGCAAACGACGGCTTTACGGGCAGCATTCTGCTTGAGGAATTAGGGGCTGTCTACGACGCTTTGGCTGCAGGCCAACCGAATCCCCTGCCGCCGGCGGAAGTGCACTACACCAACTACGCAGTGTGGGAGCAGCAATGGATGCAAGGCGAGCGGCTGGCAGGAGAAATTGAGCACTGGCAGGCGCTACTGAGCGACGCGCCGAAGCTGCTCGACGTTCCGGCCGATACTCCACCGGGCACAGAACCTGACCGTCGCGGCCACCTGCATTCCATCATGGTCTCGCCCGAGTTGCTCGAAAGCGTCCAGGCGCTGGCGCAGGCCAATGGCACAACTCAGTTCACGGTGATGGCTGCGGCGCTACGAGTTCTGCTGCATTGCTGGTCTGGGCAGCTGGATTTCCTGTTAGGCACGACGGCGAGCAATCGCAGCCGCAAGGGTACCGAGCGGATGCCAGGACCGTTCGTCAATCCCCTGCCACTGCGCAACCCAATTTCTCAGGGACAGACCGCGCAAGACTTGCTGAACAGCGAAAAGAAAGCGGTGATGGAGGCCTTCGCCCACCAGGATTGCCCGTTTGCCAAGATTGTCGAAGCCGTGAACCCGGAACGCACCAGCGACGATAACCCGTTATTCAACGTCGCCCTGGTGATGGAAAACTTTCCGGAGATCGGGCTGAAAGGGCGACACTTCGAGGCGGAATATCTAAATTTTGATCCCGAAGTCTCGCTGATTGATTTGCGCTTTATCGCAATCGAGAAGGATGGGGCACTGCGCCTCTCTTGTGAATACAAGAGCCCGCGGTTCAGTGTCGAAACCATCGATGCACTCTTGCATGCCTATCGAGGAGTGCTCGATGAGATGACCGCCAATCCGGCAAGGCCAGTCACGGACTTTGTATTGCCGGAATACCTGGCAAGCCAAGCTGAGGCCAAAGCGCTTGAGCGAAAACGGACGATCGTCATTGCGGCGACCTACACAGCTGAGCCTATCGAAGATGCGCTGAAGTTCTGGCTGCGGCAACTAGGCATGCAGGCAAACATCGAATTTGCGCCCTTTAATCAGGTTTACCAGCAACTGCTCGATCCGAAGAGCCTGTTCGCGACCAACGAGTATGGCGCAAATGTCGTTTTGCTTCGCGTCGACGATTTACAGGGAAGAGAGAGCGCGAGCTCGGCGGCTTTGGGCGGTCTCGAGGCAGGGGTTGAAGATTTCTTGGTGGCGCTGCGTGCCGGTGCGAAACATGAGGCAGCGCCGGTGCTTGTCCTGGTGGGACCGCCTTCAGGTTCCACGTTGGCGGACTCGGAACTAAGTCAGGCGATCGAGCGCGCGGAGGCGAGGTTGTTAGCTCGGGTGCAAGAAATTCCCGGCGCTCAGATCGTGGGGTCGAGAGAGCTTCTGAAGCTGTACCCGGTCGCCGACTACGACGATCAATACGGCTACAGGATAAGCCACATCCCTTACAAGCCAGCGATGTTCACCGCAATGGCGACTGTGCTCGCCCGACGCATATTTGGGCTGCATCAGACTGCACGTGAGGTGATCGTTCTCGACAGCGACAGCGCGCTGTGGAGTTCGAGTCCCAATGGAATCGGTGTTCCGCGCGCGGAGTTGCAGCAGTTCATGGCTGACCAGGAAGCAATTGGGATGCTCCTGTGCCTGTGCGGTCGCGAAGCGGAAGCGGATGTTACTGCCCGCTTGCAGACGACAGACGCCATGATGCTGGACTGGCAGATCTTTGCGGCATCTCAGTTCGGCGTGCGTGCGAAGTCCGATGGCCTGAAAGGGCTGGCAAACAGTTTGGGTCTAGGACTGGATCGGTTCGTCTTCGTTACCGGTGACTCGATCGACGCAGCTGAAGTCCGCGCGAACTGTCCATCGGTCGTGGTGGCGAAACTGCCTTCCGACGGCAGGCAGATTCCGAAGTTCCTTGCCAACTTCTGGGCATTTGATCGCCGGCCGGTCGAGGGCGCTCGGGTTCGAGGAATGGTTCGTAATTCCACTGACTTACTGAATCGAATCGCAACGCAACACGATAGCGTGGAAGCGATCAACAAGGCGATCGAATCGAGCGGAGTGCTGCAGGCGCCAGGGTCAACCGAATTTGCGCCGCCACGCACGCAGGTCGAAGAATTTCTGGCCAAGGCTTGGGCGCGGCTGTTGCGACTGGAACGCGTCGGCGTTCATGACAACTTCTTTGTCATGGGGGGCCACTCGTTGATGGCGGCGCAGGTGATCGCACGGGTGCGCGAGCGGCTCGGCGTAGAGTTGCCGCTACGGACGATGTTTGAAGCGCCGACCATCGCGCAGTTCGCAGAGTCGGTCGAGAAGGAACGGCGTAGCCATACCGGCGCGGTGATCCCGCCGATGACACGCGTGTCACGAGAGGGTGAAATCCCACTTTCTTATGCGCAGCAGCGCCTGTGGTTCATCGATCAACTCAAGCCCGGCAACGCGCTGTACAACCTCGCATCGATGTATCGCATTCGGGGCCACTTGAACATCGCCGCCCTGGAGCAGTCGCTCAACGAGATCGTGCGCCGGCACGAGTCATTACGCACAACCTTCGGTAACGTGGATGGGCAGCCAGTGCAGGCGATCGCAGCCGAACTCCATATGCCGCTGCCAGTAGGACAAGTTGAGGGCATAGATGACGATCAGCGGGAAGCAGACTTGCGCCGGCTGGCGCGTGAAGAAGCAGTCAGGCCATTTGATTTGGCCAAAGGGCCGCTGTTGCGTGCGCGGCTCGTGCGTGTGGATGACACCGATTATGCGCTGCTGATTGTGGTGCACCACATTGTCGGAGACGGTTGGTCGGGAAGCATGATCGCCAGCGAGATGGCCGCGTTGTACGCCGCGTTTGTTGAGGGCCGTGCTACACCACTGCCGGATTTACCCACGCAGTACGCCGACTTTGCCGTGTGGCAGCGTCAGTGGCTGGAGGGAGAGCTCCGCGAAAAACAGGTGGACTACTGGCGCCGCCAGCTTGCCGGCGCTCCGGCGGTGGTGGAATTGCCGACTGACTGGCCAAGACTGGCAGTGCAGACACATCGCGGCAATCTGCAGAAGTATGTTGTGTCCAGCGAGCTGTTTGAACAGTTACAAGCGTTCAGCAAAGCGGAGGGCGTAACTCTGTTCATGGTCCTTCTGGCGGCGTTTCAGGCGCTGCTTTCAAAGTATTCAGGGCAGGATGAGGTCGTAGTTGGCTCGCCCATGGCTGGCCGCGTGCGCACGGAGGTCGAATCACTAATCGGGTTCTTCGTGAATACAGTGCCGCTGCGCACGAGCCTCGCCGGCAATCCCAGCGTGCGTGAACTTCTGACCCGCGTCAAAGATGTCATCCTAGGCGCTGACGCACATCAGCACGTTCCGTTTGAGCGCCTGGTGGAAGAGCTGCATCCGGAGCGCAGTCTGAGTTACAACCCCATTTTTCAGGTGGCATTCGGTCTCCAAAACATGCCGCGCCAAGGGTTCGAGATGGCGGATCTGCATGTGCAGCGAACCATGGTGCATCAAGGTACGTCGGTTTTCGACATGCACTGGTTGGCTTCGGTGAGCGACGGCGAACTCATGCTGCGAATCGAATACGACACCGACCTTTATCGTTCCCCGACCATCGATCGGACATTTGCACATTTCCAGAAGCTGCTGAAGGCATTTGTCGCAGATCCGGAATGCCGGCTGTCGGAGCTGTCGCTACTGAGCGATGATGACCGGCGGACGCTTCTGGTCGACTGGAACGACACCGCCGCAGGGTATCCGCGCGAGGCATGTGCGCATGAGTTGTTTGAGAAATCGGCCGAAACGAGCTCGAGCAACTTAGCCGTGCTCGATCAGAACCGCAGTCTCACGTACGGCGAGCTCAATCAGCGGGCAAACCAAATCGCGCATCGTCTCCGCAGGTTTGGAGTTGGACCAGATTCCGTAGCAGCGATCTGCATGGACCGGTCGCTCGACATGGTTCTGAGTGTAGTCGGCGTGTTGAAGGCTGGCGGCGCGTATTTGCCGCTTGATCCCGCCTATCCCAGGGAACGGCTGGCCTTCATGTTGGAGGACGCGGGCGTCACAGTACTGCTGACTGAGTCGAAACAGTTGGCTCAGTTGCCCGCGCTGCCGCATGTCGTCTGTGTAGATCGCGACTGGTCCAATATAGCGAAAGAATCGACGGCGAACCCTGCTCGAATTGCGCGCGCGGACAATCTGGCCTATGTGATCTACACTTCGGGTTCGACGGGTAAGCCAAAGGGAGTGGAGATCGAGCATCGGAGTGTTGTCAACCTCCTGAGCTCGATGCAACGTCAACCAGGTATGAGCGCCGCCGACGTGCTCGTTGCAGTAACCACTTTGTCATTCGATATAGCAGGGCTGGAGCTTTTTCTTCCGCTTCTCGTGGGCGGACGACTAGTGATCGCTCCGCGGGAGACGACAGCCGATGGCCGCTTGCTGATGCAGCTGCTGACGCAGAGCGGCGCAACCATAATGCAGGCCACACCGACTACCTGGCGGTTGTTGCTTGAGTCGGGATGGGAGGGCAACGACAAACTGAAAGTGCTGGTCGGCGGAGAAGCACTTTCGGCAGATTTAGC
>Ga0126381_100003758_pt1 | contig 16456 bp, 12 predicted proteins | sample PanSoiMetPlot_28_FD_96465 | JGI IMG/M metagenome (GOLD analysis project Ga0126381, IMG submission 96465) | Tropical forest soil microbial communities from Panama - MetaG Plot_28 | ecosystem: Environmental > Terrestrial > Soil > Tropical forest > Bulk soil | place: Panama | collected 2016-02-17 | reverse complement strand
CGGCCTGCTCGGCCAGGATCGACAGCAGCGGCCCCGGGCGCATCGCATCGGCCGCCCGGTCGCTGGCGAACACCTGCCCGCCCAGCCCGGCCGGCCCGGCCATCACCGCCAGCTCGGCCGGGTCCACGTCCGCCGCCTCGCCGAGGGTGAACCATACCGCCGGGCCGGCCGGCATGCCCGCCAGCGACTCGGGCGTCTCGGGCGGGATCGCGATCAGGCCCGCGTCGACATCGGCCAGGAACCGGGCCAGATCAGCATCGGCGTCAAAGTCCTCGTCACCGTCACCGTCACCGGCCGCGCCGCCAGCGGCCGCAGCCGGGGGATGCCCGCCCGCCACGGCATCGCGGACGGGGCCGGCGGCCGGGGTCCCGGCCGGTCCCGCGCCAGCATCCGTCGTGCTGTCGGCCGGGGTCCCGGCCAGTCCCGCGCCAGCGTCCGTCGTGCAGTCAGCCGGGGTCCCGGCCAGTCCCGCGCTGGCGTCCGTCGTGCTGTCGGCCGGGGTCCCGGCGGGATCCGCGCCGTCCCGCGCGCCATCGCCAGGCCGAAGCGGCTCGTCGCCGTCGGGCCCGGGGGCGGGGAACGGGGGCTGGGACATTGGGGGCCTGTCTGTTCGGAGGATCAGGGAGAGGAAGCACCTGATACGAACACTCTATCGCCCACCGCCGACATTCCAGGACCACCATGTAACCATTTCGCGGGGCTCTTTCGAATTCCCCTTTGAGCATAATGTTGCCTCATTGGAACGACAGGGACTGAAGCGAGTCCTGAGACAGTCTGTTACCGCATACTTCGCGCGCGATATGTCGTTTAACTGTATGTTTATCCAATGCTCGCAACTGGCCTCTCGGGTACCAGCAATACCGAGGCTATCGTCGGTTTGATTATCATCGGCGTGTTCGTCCTAGTGATCGCGGCGCTGACAGTAGCGCTATTCCGAGCACAAGTTCGACTTGCTCGCGTTGAAACTGAGCTTACCTTCCTGCGGGCTGCGACCCCGCCGAAATCCCCGTCAGCCGCGTCCGCGACTGACGATACTGACATCGGCGGCAAGGTGAGCCGGCGCCAGAACGGATAGCCGTGAGACTCCGCAAGGTCGGCTGAAATCCACCGCAACCATCGCGTCGGCACCGGCGTCCTTGGTGTTGGTTGGATCGCCCACCTTGGAAGGAAAGCCTGATGTTCACTAACGTTTGGAAGCGCGGCCGGGTCGCCGCGCTGAGCGCTGTTTGCGTCGCCGGACTGCTGGGAGCTGGCGCCGCGGGGGCCGCCAGCGCCAGCGCTGGCGCGTCCGCCGCGCGGCCGCAGGCGGGTGTGCCGTGGTCCCAGGTTGGCCCCGGCTGGACCCTCGTTGAGTACACCAACGGCACGATGACCAAGCACGCCCCGACCATGCTGTACGTAGTCAGCCCGGGCGGCGTGAAGTACCTGGTGCACACCTGGCCCAAGACGGCGGCATTCCCGCCTAACCTGATTTCCTGGTCAGGCGACAAGACCCGCCTACTGTTCGTCAGCAGTGACCCCGGCCACCTGGCGCAGCTGAACCTGCGGACCGGCGCGCTGAGCACGATCAGCATGCAGGGGTCTGTGCAGCTCATCGGCTACACCCGGCCGCACGGCCTGAACATCCTTGGCGGGGCTGGCACCGGCAAGGTCGTCAAGCTGGCCCGGTACAGCCTGACCGGCAAGCTGCTCAAGGTGCTTGCCACTGGCAACGAATTCCAAGTCACCGCGATCGACTCGGCCGACGGCACGACGCTCGCGGTCTCGACCGGCAAGGGCCTGGAACTGGTCAGCAACACCGGCGGTGTGATCCGCCAGCTGCCCGTGCGGGGAACCAGCCAGTGCACCCCGGTGCGCTGGTGGGACAGCAAGACCATCGTGGCCGTTTGCTTCGACGGCAATCTGAACGACATCGCCAGGCTGTGGCTGGTGCCGGCCAGCGGCGCCGCGCCGACCGCGCTGACCCCGCGGCGCACGGCCTCGTCGATGGACATGGGCGACCTCGACGCGTGGCAGCTGAAGTCCGGGCTGTACCTGCAGTCGGCGGTCGCCTGCGGCACGGTCGTGATCAACAGGCAGAACCCGAACCACACGCTCACCCGGATCAATGTGCCGGGCACGCTCAACACCAACAACCGGGTGCTGACCGCGAACGGGCAGAACCTGCTGGTTGACGCGCTGACCGAGTGCCCGGGCACGAGCTCGCTGCTGTGGTTCAACCCGGCTACTAAGGCCGAGAAGTGGCTGTTCAGGACCCCGGCAGGCGCCCTCGGCGTGCTCGCGGCGTTCCCGTTCTACAGCACGGAAAACGCGGGCGGCATGTAGCCGACCCCGGTCAACGAAACTGCCGGCGCCACCGCCCTTCCTCCCAGGGGCGGTGGCGCCGGCGCGTTTCAGCCGTGGTACGCGATCGTGGTGTAGTCGTAGAGCGACAGGGGCGCCGAGACGATGTACCCGGTGACGAACACCGCCCCCGTCAGGTGGCTGACGGCCATCGAGAGCGCGGCGCCGGGCAGGGACGGGACAAGCAGGCCGTCGTAGCGCCTGACCCAAAGCTGGGCGCCCGTGGCGGCGTTGTAGCCGATCGTGGCGTAGCCGCGCCCGCTGGCGCCGGTGACGTACACCGTCTTCCCCGTGGGGCTGACGGCTACGGCGTGGGCGTAGTCGGTACCGCCGTCCGGGTTGTAGCGCTTGGCCCACACCTGGGCGCCCGTAGCGGCGTTGTACGCGACGGTGGCGTAGTCCTCATCCCCCTCGCCCCCGCCGCCGTAGACTCCGCCGGTGACGAACACCGTCTTCCCCGACGGGCTCACGGCCACCGAGTTTGCGGCGTCGGAACCCCCCTTGGGGGTATAGCGCTTGACCCACAGCGGTGCGCCGGTCGCCGCGTTGTAGGCGACAGTGGCGTAACCGGCGCTCGAGGCGGCCTCGTAGTAGCCGGTGACGTAGATCGCTTTACCCGAAGGGCCGGCGGTGACCGCGGTGGCCTGGCAGATGCTGGCGGCGGGGAAGCGGTAGAGCCTGACCCACAGCTGGGCGCCGGTGGCCGCGTTGTAGGCGATGGTCGCGTAGTCGGCATTGTTGGAAGTCACGCCTTGTCCGGTGACGTACACCGTCTTGCCGGTCGGGCTGACGGCGACCGAAGCGGCCGCCTCCACTCTGAAGCCGAGGTTGCCGGCACCGTGGTACGTCTTCGCCCACAGCTGGGCGCCATTGGCCGCGTTGTAGGCGACGGTTCCGTAGTAAGGAGACCCGAAGCCGCCGACGAAAGTCTGCCCCGTGACGAACACCGCGTTCCCCGACGGGCTGACCGCCATCGAGAAGGCCTCGTCGTTGCCGGTACCGCCGTAGCGCTTGACCCACAGCTGGGCGCCAGTGGCCGCGTTGTAGGCGATGGTGGCGATGTCCGTGCCCGTGGCTGGGCTCCCGTAGGTGTACCCGGTGACGAACACCGTCTTGCCTGACGGGCTGACCGCCACGGCCTCGGCGATGCCGCCGGCGTTGCCTGGTCCGTTGTACCGCTTGACCCACAACTGGGCGCCGGTGGCGGCGTTATAGGCGACGGTGGCGTAGTCGCCGATGCCCGCGGCCGAGTTCGCGTAGCTGGTCCCAGTGACGTACACCGTCTTGCCTGACGGGCTGACGGCGACCGAATGAGCCTGGTCGACACCGTTGCCCGGGCCGTTGTAGCGCTTGAACCACAGCTGGGCGCCCGGGCCGGATGTGGCTGACGCGCTCGCCCCGATCAACGGTCCCATGGCGAGCGCGACGACGGCGACAGCCGCGGCAGCGCACGCGCGAATAAAACTCCTGGACATTTGAACCCCCCGCCCTGGCTGATCCGGCTGGCGTCCCGGTGCCGGAAACGTCCAACTATCGGCACAGCCAGGACGGGGTGTCAAGGGCTTGAGCTGCGGCGTCAGAAGCCGGGGAATACCGCCTTCAGTCCGTCCACGCTCACGTTCGACGCGTGTACCTCGCCGGTGCTCTCGCCCGAGTCGCCGATGCGCCCGTACACGAGCCGCAGCAGCGCCTCGGCCGTCAGGTCCAGGGACCCGGCGGCGTCGCCGTCACCGGCTCCTGGTGTCAGCGCGACGCCCCCGGTGTCGAGCGTGAACGTACGCGGCGGGTCGGTCGTCGTGACGGCGATCACCGCGGGATCGGCGGCCTTCTTGCCCATCCACGCCATCATCTGCGGCAGGCCGTCGATGAGCAGCGCGACCGCGTCGGACGAGACCCGGGCGGCCGGGTCGACGGCGACGGCGACGTCCCAGGTGTGCACCGCGTGCTCGGACAGGCGCATCCGCAGCATGCCGGCCAAGTCCAGGGTCATGCCGAACATCTGCGCCTTGAACGCGTCGCGCTTTTCCGCGCTGAGCCCCTCGATGCGGGAGATGACCTCCTCGTTCGCCGCGAGGCTCACCGACGCCTGCTCCTGCGGCGGCCGCGCGTTCCACACATCCCAGATCGCCTGGAATTTCTCCCGCGCGGGCGGGTCGGAGCCGGCCAGGCCGGCGGTCAGGTTCAGTTCGAAGATTTCCGCGCCGCTGCCCAGGTGGGACAGCACCTGCGCGATTGACCATTCGCTGGCGTAAGACTGCCGCGTCAGGTCGTCGGCGTCCAGTGTGTCCATGATGGTGACGAGCCGGTCATGCGAAGCTCGCAGGGCGCGCAGCCAGGGTTCGGGATCAGTTGCCACGACTCGATCCTATGACCGCTGCGTTGATTGCGATGATGGGGTGCATGACCGAGTTCACCGGGCAGGACCTGACCGCCGCCCGCTTCGAGGACGTACACCTGAATTTCGCCCGGTTCCGTGACGTCGACCTGTCCAGCGCCCGCTTCTCACTCGTCGATATGACGGGGGCGGTGATCCGCGGCGCGGTAATGGTGAACGTGGAGATCAGCGGCATCGTGGAGAACCTGCGGGTGAACGGCGTCGACGTCGCCCCGCTCGTGGAAGCCGAGCTCAACCGCCGCTACCCCGAGCGCGCCGCAATGGATCCCGCCGACGCCGACGGGTTCCGCGAGGCGTGGGATGTCGTCGCGCGGCTGTGGCAGCAGACGGTCACCCGCGCCAGGAGCCTGGATCCGGAGCTGCTGAACGAACGGGTAGACGGGGAATGGTCGTTCATCGAGACGCTGCGCCACCTCGTCTTCGCCACCGACGCGTGGGTGCTGCGCGCGATACTCGGCGACCCGGCGCCCTGGGATCCGCTGGACCTGCCCCACGACGAGATGCCCGACGAGCCGGGCATTCCGCGCGATCGCATCGCGCGCCCTTCCCTCGACGACGTGCTCGCGCTGCGCGCCGACCGGATGGCCACCGTGCGGGGCCTGCTCGCCGACGTGACCGACGCCAGGCTGGACGAGATGACGGCGCCGGTCACCGAGCCCGGCTACCCGGAGCCGGAGAGCTTCTCCGTGCGCGGCTGCCTGCGGGTCATCCTGAGCGAAGAATGGGAGCACCGGCTATACGCCGAACGCGACCTCGACGTCCTGGAATCAAGAGAACAGCGCCCTTAAATCAAGAGCACAGAGCTCTTATCCGGAACGAACCGTGCCGTCTCCCCCAGCCCGCCTGCTCCCTTACCCAACCGCGGCCTCGGCGGCGGCCTGGCCCGCGATTCGCCCCGAGAACAGGCAGCCGCCGAGGAACGTGCCTTCGAGGGAGCGGTAGCCGTGCATGCCGCCGCCGCCGAAGCCGGCCGCCTCGCCCGCGGCGTACAGGCCAGGCACGGGCTCGCCGCCCGCGCCGAGCACCCGCGCCGACAGGTCGGTGTGCAGCCCGCCGAGGCTCTTGCGGGTCAGCACGCGCAGCCGCACCGCGATCAGCGGCCCGGCCGCCGGGTCGAGCAGCCGGTGCGGCCGCGCCACCCGCATGAGCCGGTCCCCCAGGTACGCGCGCGCGCCCCTGATGGCGGTCAGCTGGCCGTCCTTGCTGAACGCGTTCGCGGCCTCCCGGTCGCGCGCCACCACTTCGGCCTCGACCGCGGCGGCGTCAAGAGGCGGCTCTCCCCCGGTGATCTTGTTCATCCCGTCGACGAGCCCGCGCACGTCGCGTGCGGTCACGAAGTCGGCGCCGTGGTCGAGGAACGCCTGCACCGGCCCGGGTACCCTGCCGCCGAGCCGGCTGGTCAGCATCGCGCGGCGGTCCCGCCCGGTGATGTCGGGGTTCTGCTCTGAGCCGGACAGCGCGAACTCGCGCGCGATGATCTTGCGGGTGAGGATGAACCAGCTGTGGTCGTAGCCGGTCTGCCGCAGGTACTCCAGGGTGCCGAGGGTGTCGAAGCCCGGGTAGAGCGGGCCGGGCAGCCGCCGCCCGGTCGCGTCGAGCCACAGCGAGGACGGCCCGGGCAGGATGCGGATCCCGTGCGACGGCCAGATCGGGTCCCAGTTCGTGATGCCCTCGACGTAGTGCCACATCCGGTCGCCGTTGATCACCTGCCCGCCCGCCTGCTCGGTGATCGCGATCATCGCGCCGTCGACGTGCTCGGGCACGCCTGACAGCATCGTGGTCGGCGGGGCGCCGAGCCGCTCCGGCCAGGCCTGCCTGACCAGGTCGTGGTTGCCGCCGATGCCGCCAGAGGCGACGATCACCGCCTGGGCGCGCAGTTCGAAGGTGCCCGCCTCGGTGCGCGACGTCGAAGCGCCGCGCGGTGCGGCGCTCGGCTCGAGCACGGTCCCCGTGACGCCGTCGACGACGCCGTTCGTCACGGTCAGCGCGTCCACCCGGTGCCGGAACCTGAACGTGAGCCGGCCGGCGTCGGCGGCGGCCCGCACGCGCCGTTCGAACGGCTCTACCACGCCGGGCCCGGTGCCCCAGGTGACGTGGAACCGCGGCACCGAGTTGCCGTGACCGGTGGCGAGGTAGCCGCCGCGTTCGGCCCAGCCGACCACGGGTATCACCTGGTGGCCCATCTGCCGCAGCCACGAGCGCTTCTCCGTGGCGGCCCACTCCACGTACGCGCGTGCCCACTTCCTCGGCATCTCGTCCTCGGGCCGGTCGAACCCGGCGGTGCCCGTCCAGTCCTGCCAGGCGAGTTCGACGGAGTCCCTGATCCGCAGCCGCCGCTGCTCCGGCGAGTCGACGAAGAACAGCCCGCCGAACGACCACCAGGCCTGCCCGCCGAGCGACTGCTCCGGCTCCTGATCGAGCAGCAGCACCTTGCGGCCCGCTTTCGCGGCCTCGGCGGCGGCGGCCAGGCCGGCCAGCCCGGCCCCGACCACGATCACGTCGGCGTCCATCGCACACCTCCCCATTTCGCTCCCGGCAAAGCTTAATTAGCTTAATTCGCTAGTCTAGCTAGACGAGCCAGATTGGCTCGATTAGCTCAATTAGCTGTATTCGCTGAATAAGCGCAATTCGGGGCGCATCGGCCCGGCTCGCCGCGCTCGAAGCTTAACGCAATCTTGCATTTCCTCGGTTACGCACTGTAGTTTAAGCCTGGTCAGGAATTGGGTAGCAAGTCAGCGCTGGCAGATTCGCCGTGTTTCGGGGGGAGTAAACATGCGGGCGACGCTGGTTCTTTTTCTTGCCACAGGTGCGGCACTCGGCGCGGTTTCTGTGAGTCCCGCGCGGGCCGCGACGCACGGCCTGCTATCGCGTTCGCAGGTGCTGGCGCAATCACGGACGATGGCCCAGGCCGCCCCGGCGGCCGCGGCCGCGGCGGGGCCGGGCGACCCGAGCACCACGGTGACGTTCACCGTCACTAGCGGCGCGCTCACGCTGACCGTGCCGGTGAGCGCCAACCTCGGCAGTGGCGCGCCTGGCACGACGATCTCCGCGCCGATCGGCCCGTGCACCGTCACCGACGCTCGCGCCCTGGCCAGTGCCTCGTGGACCGTGACCGCGGCGGAGACCGACTTCAGCAACGGCGCCCAGACCATCGTGGCTACCAACGCCACGTACGCGGTCGGCACGGTCACCACCACGGGAACGATCACGGCTACGCCGACGAACGTGACGCTGAGCAACTCCGCGCAGACGGTGCTTACCGGCAGCGCGGGAGTCGGCGACAACACCGCCTCCTGGAACCCGACGGTCGCGGTCAACGTGCCGGCCGCCGCGGTGGCAGGCCTTTACACCGGCACGCTCACCCAGTCGGTGGCATGACCCAAGCCCCCCGCACGCACGCCATCGCGGCCGCCGCGCGCCGAGTGGGCGGCGCGCTGGCGCTGACGCTGACGCTGGCGGCCGCGGGCCTTGCCCCGGCCCTCGGTGCTGCCGCGGTGGCGCTGCCTGCGGGCGGGCCGCCGCCCACGCCGACCACGCCGGCCACGCCGGCCGAGCGGGCCGAGGCCGCGCTCAAGCAGCTGCACTTCGGCGTCCGGCTCGTCGACGTGCCCGTGGACGAGGCACACAACCCGCGCGCTCTGCGCTACATCATCGACTTCCTGCCCACCGGGTCGGTCATCCACCGCCGCATCATGATCATCAACGACGAGCCGCGGACGGCGCGCTTTTCCGTGTACCCCGCCGCCGCCGTGATCAACGGCGGGATGTTCCTCGGCCTGGCGGGCCACGCGCGCAACGAGCTGACCGGCTGGATCACCGTGCAGCACCCGTCGGTCACAATCGGCCCTGGACAGTCCGCGCTGGACCTGGTCACGATCCGGGTGCCGCCGCGCGCCACCGCGGCGGAGCACTTCGCCGTGATCTGGGCCGAGCAGTCGCAGTGGGTCCGGTCCAGCGCGCACGTCACGATCAGGGAGGTGGCGCGCGTTGGCGTCCGCGTCTACCTAGCCGTCGGGCGCGGCGGGGTGCCGCCGACGAGCTTCGTCGTCACGTCGATGACCGGGCGGCTGCCCGGGCCGGGCAAGCCGTCGCTCACGGTCGGCGTGCGCGATACCGGCGGGCGGGCAGTCGACCTGGATGGCCGGCTGCTGCTGAGTAATGGTCCCGGCGGGAGTAGCGCCGGTCCGTTCCGTGACATACATACCGTCACCCTCGCGCCCGGTCAGTCGGGCAGCCTGACCTTCGCCCTCCCCGCGGCGCTTCCCGCCGGCCCGTGGACCGCCACCGTGACGCTCGTCAGCGGCCAGACCACCGCGACCGCCAGGACGGGCGTCTCGTTCGGCGCGCGGCTGGCCGCGGCCTCGTGGGCTAACGCCGCGACGCTGGCGTGGGGCGGCGGCATGCTGCTCGGCATGGTCGTCATCGGCTCGGTGCTCGCGGTGCGGTTCTGGCGGCCGCGCCGCCGGTCAGTGGCCTGACCGCCGCGCCGCTCCCCCGCCTGAGCGGAGACCGGGCCACGCCCCCCCGCCTGAGCGGAGAGACCAGGCCACGCCCCCCGCCTGAGCGGAGACCAGGCCACGCTCCCCCGCCTGAGCGGAGACCAGGCCACGCTCCCCCGCCTGAGCGGAGACCAGGCCACGCCCCCCCGCCTCGGCGGGGTCAGGCCACCGATTGGGTGATCGTGGCGGTGTAGGTTCCCGCCACTGTCGCCAGCGGCACCGCGACGACCAGGGTGGGGTTCCACGACGCGGAGTTGACCGCGCTGCCGCCGGTCAGGCTGAAGGCCGTCCTGTTGATGGTCAGCGTCACCGCGTTCGCCGCGGTCGGCTGCGCCGCGGTGAAGGTGCCCGTGCCGCTGGTCGCGGTGGCGGGCCCGGACCAGTAGCTGATCTGGGACAGGGCGATCGTGTTCGGCCCGGACTGGAACGAGGTCGAGGACACCGTCGCCGTCCATGACCCGACGCCGCGGTCGTCCGAGACGGTCACCGTGCCGAGATGGGCGCTTGTCGTGTTTCCCGGCGCGACGGACGGCAGCGTCGCGGTGCCGGACACCGTCATGGTCAGCACGCCCTGCGGGGTGACCGTCACCGGGGTGCTCGGCACCGAATCGGCGGCGGTCGTGTGGGTGACCACGGTGACCGTGTAGGTGGTGTTGTTGGTAAGCCCGGTGATCACGCAGGTGGTCGCGCCGGTGGTCGAGCAGGAGAACGATTGACCGCCGACGGTCGCGGTCGCTGTATACCCAAGCAAGCTCCCCGAGCCGAGGCTGGACGGCGCCGTCCAGGAGACCGTCGCCTTGGCGTCCCCGGGCGTCGCGATCACGGCCGTCGGCGGCCCCGGCGGCGTCACCGCGGGCAGGCCGATGACCTTGACAGGGACGGTGCTCGGGCCGCCGCTGGTGCCGTTGCCGAGCTGACCGTTGCCGTTCTGCCCCCAGCAGTAGACGTTGCTTGACGCGTCCATCGCGCACGTGCTGTTGGTGCCCGAGTCGATCTGGGTCAGGGTCACCCCCGCTAGGACGCCGGTGGCTGTGACGGCGACCGGCACATTGCTCTGGGAGAACGAGTTGTCGCCGAGCTGACCCTGGCTGCCGTCTCCCCAGCAGTACGCCTTGCCCGTGGTGTCGAGCGCGCAGCTGAAGCCGTTGCCAGCGGTGATGTCGTTCAGCGACTTGCCCGCGAGCACGCCGCTGGTTGTGACCGCCACGGGGACATGGCTCTCGGTTGTCGAGTTGTTGCCCAGCTGGCCGGTGCTGTTCTGGCCCCAGCAGTAGGCGGCGCCCGTGCTGTCCAGCCCGCAGGCGAACGAGGCACCGGCGTCGATCTCGGTCAGCGTCTTGCCCGCGAGCACGCCCGTGGTGGTGACCGCGACCGGCACCAGGCTCTGCGTGGTCGAGTTGTTGCCGAGCTCGCCGTTGGTGTTCAGCCCCCAGCAGTACGCCTTGCCCGTGGTGTCGAGCGCGCACGTGAACGACGTGCCCACGGCGATCTTGGTCAGGGTTTTGCCCGCCAGCACGCCCGTGGTGTCCACCGCGACCGGCACCAGGCTCTGCGTGGTCGAGTTGTTGCCGAGCTGGCCGTTGGTGTTCAGCCCCCAGCACCAGGCCTTGCCGGCGGTGTCGATCGCGCACGTGTGGTTGCCGAGGTCGCTCGCGGAGATCTCGGTGAACGCGTGTCCGCCGGAGACGGCCACCGGCACCGCACTGGGGGTCGTGGAGTTGTTGCCGAGCTGGCCGTTGCCGTTCTGCCCCCAGCAGTAGGCCGCGCCGTTGGTGTCGAGCGCGCAGGTCCAGGAGTCGCCCGCGGTGATGTCGGTCAGCGTCTTGCCGGCGAGCACCCCGGTGGTGCTCACCGCGACGGCGGTGGTGCTTGACACGCCCGGGTTGTTGTTGCCGAGCTCGCCTGCCGAGTTGTCGCCCCAGCAGAACGCCTTGCCGGCGACGATCGCGCACGCGTGGTTCTGGCCTACCGCGACCGTGGTCTGGGTGGTCGCCGCCGCCGACGTCGTCCACACCGCCTGCCCGGCCGCGTACAGCGCGAGCGTGAGCGCGAGCACCACCACCACACGTGGCGCCCGGCGGTTAACCCCTGCCTGCCACCGACGACGCACCCCGGTCCCCCGTCCGTGATCCGGTACATTAATTGCGATACAGCCGATTTAGGCAATTAGCGCGATGCGAAATCCGCTAATGGACTTCCGCCCAGGCTAGAATCTCCTAAAGCCGCGCGCAAGCAGCGCAGACGCAATTAACAAGGCTCACTGGTATTCGCGGATCCGGCGGGCGAGGCCGAAGAAGCAGGCGACGGCCATCAGCAAGGACGCGACGATCAGCACGCCTTCGAGCGGGCCGAAAGCGTTGGCGCCCGCCGACGCACTGGTGCGAAAAGCGCTGAGATCGTCCTTAATCGCGTTGTTGATATCGCTTTCAAGCCGGTCAAATCCGGAAGAGGCCGGGCTGCTGCTCCCCGTCACCAGGTGAGTCTCGCCGGCGTACGCCGACGCCAGGTCAAGGTTGTACACCTGGTCGTTGGCGGTGTACCAGCTGGACGCGTCGGCTTTCGCCGCCGTGATCTTGTCGACGGCAGGCCCGCGGCTCGACGCCGCCGCCGTGTCGAGCAGCGTGCCAGGACCCGGGCCGATCTCGGCGCGCACCTGCTGGTAGTTGTCCTTGAACGAGGTGTCGCCGCTGCGCGAGATCAGGTTGAGAACCTGGTCGCCGCGCACCTGCTGCACGTCGATGCTCGCCTGTGCCAGGGTGCCGGCCGGACGTGAGCCGTAGGTTATGCCCTGCGACAGGTCAGAGCGCGCCACCGCGAACGTGGCCGCCAGCCACACCACGCTGATGACCAGCGCGGCCGACGCGGTAAGCAGGCCGTAGTTGAAGACCCGGTGGGTGCGACGCGACAGCCACCGCTGCGCGCGGAACAGCACGAACGCGGTGATCAGCGCGAGCACGCCGGCGACGATCAGCGGCGGAAGGCTTGTCGCCTGGTCGCTCGCCGACGTCAGCGCGGCGTCCTGCAGGCTGTAGATGGTCTTCGCGGCCGGCAGCAGCACCAGGTGCGCTTCCTCCGAGGCCACCTGCATGAACGAGCCGCCGGTCAGCGGGTAGCCGAGCGCGTTGTCTGACTGCGCCTGCGCGACGTAGCTGGTGTACAGGGGCAAGCTGGCGGAAAACTTTCCGATGGCCGCCGTCAGCTGCGAGTTACCGTTGGCCGCGCCTTTCAGCGTGGTCAGGTCGGCGGCGGCGGTGGCGATGTCGCGACGGTACTGCTGCAGCGGCGCCAGCGGCGGCTCGGCGCCCGACAGGAACGTCGTGGTCGCCGTCACGTCCGCGTCGGAGATGGACTGGTACATCTGCTGGGCGGCGACGGTGAGCGGCTGCTCGGTGTTGACCACGTCGCTGGCGGCGGAGGAATGCTGGCTGACCGTCCAGCCGGCGAGCGCGCCCCACGCCAGCGAGAGCAGGACGAGCGCGACGCTGAGCACCCGGAGCTTGGCGGGCGTGGTGGCCGCCCACGAGCGCGCGGCCATCAGCCGATCCGCGCGATCTGCGCTTTGGCGAGGGTGACGACCGACTGGGGCAGCGGCTCGAACCTCACCGCCTGCAGGTATGTCATGGAGTTTCCTGTCGTGATCGCCCAGTTGAGGAAGTCCCTGATGGCCTTGGCCTTGGCCGGGTCACGCTGGCTGGTGCTGACCACGGCGTATTCGTAGTTCACGATCGGGTACCCGTCCGGCGCGGGGCCGTTGACCATTGAGATCGTCTCGTTCGGCGGGGTCGACGACACGAAGCTGGCCACCGAGGCCGTGATCGTCGTCCCCGAGGGCAGCTCCGGGTTGCCGGCGGCGTTGGCGAGCGCGGCGTAGCCGCAGCCGTTGCCGATCGCCCTGTTCAGGTAGCTGATGCCCGCGTAGGCGACGCAGCCGGCTGTCCTCCCGCACGTGTCCACCATGTCCTTGTTGCTAGCCTCGCTGAGCTCGCCGGGCACGTGCGGCCACGCCACCGAGGTGCCGTACCCGATGTCGGCGTTCCAGACGGGGTACTGGGTGGACAGGTAGCTGGTGAACAAGAACGTGTCACCGGAATTCCCCGAGCGAACCAGGGGGACGATCGGGACCGACGGCAGCCTGACGCCCTTGTTGAGGATGGCGATCCGCCCGTCGCTCCACTTCGTGATCGTCCCGTTGTAGATCTCGGCGAGCACCTTGCCATCGAGGTTGATGTGCGTGCCGGGGTCGTTGAAGCCGGGGACGTTGTAGTTGACCTGCTGGGCGGAGATGACCAGCGGGATGTTCAGCAGCGAGGTGTTCTTGACCAGGTCGCCGCTGGACAGGTAGGCGTCCGTGGTGCCGATGTCGGCCGTCCCCGCCGACGCGTCCTTGATGCCCGTGCCCGAACTGGTCGCCGCGGCGTTGACGGTGACACCGGGGACCTGCCGGTGGTAGTCCGCCGCCCAGTTCGACATGAGAGGCGCCAGCAGCGTGCTTCCGGTTTCGGTCAGCGTCCCAGGGCCCGTCCCGGCCGGCTTGTCAGTGACGGTAAGGCGCGCGCCCCCGTTGGATGCGCCGCCGTTGGACGCACCGCCGGTGGACGCGCCGCCGCACGCCACCGTCAGCACGAGGAGGAACGCGGCGATCATCGCGATCAGCGGCATCCGGTTTTTCCCCGCCATCATCGGATGCACCTCGCGTGAGATAGTCCCAAGTTGAACCTTCGACGGCTTCTGCACTCTATCGGTGAGAACGGTTAGCGAGCGCCGAGAATTGTGGCCGCACAGTTACGCGAATCTGAACTCCCGGCAAACAAATCCAGCGATGAGCGGGGGCCCGGCCGATTCGTCGCGCCCCGCGCACCGCTACGCCCGTCCGTTGTCCGTTTTGCACGAATTGTCCGTTCGCAGTTCATGATCATGAAGATTATCGCTACTATACGCTCTAATCCTTTACGTGATAAGAAATGTTTTCGAGTTCGGGGCTTACCGCGGGCAAGGGATAAATCAGTACGGACATCGTTTTGCCATCCGTTACGTTGGCGTCATGAGCGTTCCGTTTCCGTCGCCGATGACCCCGGCCGGGTCCCGTGCCGAAGTGTTCACGCGCTACCTCGACTACTTTCGCGACCGCCTGGAGGCGAAGCTCCGCGCCCTGCCGGCCGGCGATCTGCGGGTCAGTCACCTGCCGTCCGGCTGGACGCCACTGGAGTTGCTCAAGCACCTGACCTACGTGGAGTTGCGCTGGCTGGAATGGGGCTTCGAGGGACGCGCCGTGCCAGACCCATGGGGCGACCGACGGCACGACCGCTGGTATGTCGGGCCGGAAGAAACGCTCGACGATCTGCTGGCGAAGCTGGCCGGGCAGGCGCGGCGCAGCACGGAGATCATCAGCGGCCACGACCTTGCCGAGGTCGGGCAGCCCGGCGACCGGTGGGCTGGCGAGCCGCCGGCCACGCTCGAACGCGTCCTGTTCCATCTGCTGCAGGAGTACGCGCGGCACCTCGGCCACCTGGACATCGTCGTCGAACTCGCCGGCGGTCCGGCCGGGGAGTTACGCCCGCGATGTCACACCGCAGGCGGTGCGTCTCGTCTGACAAGCATGAGACTTGGCATACCGGGCAAGCGGGCGATCGCCTGCGTGCTCGCGGCGTCGGCGGCTTACGTGGGGCTGTGGGCCGAACCCGCGCCCAGATCGTTCTACGACTCGTTCCCGTTCGCCGGTCACCACTGGGTGGCGGCGCTCGGCCCGTACAACGAGCACCTGACCCGCGACGTCGGCGGCCTGTACCTGGCGCTTTTCGTCATGTCCGGATGGGCGGCGCTGCGGCCGCGCGCGCAGACGTTCGCCGTGATTGGCGCCGGCTGGCTCGCGTTCAGCGTCCCGCACCTGGTCTTTCACGCGTTCCATCTCGACGGGTTCGGGATCGCCGACAAGATCGGGAACGTCGTCTCACTCGGCGCTGTGGCGATCCTCGCGGCGCTGCTGCTCGTGCCGGCCGGCCAGACTATCGGTGAGGTGGAGTAACCATGCACGTCGCGGTGGCCGGTGGAACCGGCTTGATCGGCAGGATGGTCGTCGAGGCGGTACGCGCCAACGGCGACACCACAGTCGTGCTCGCCCGCTCCGAGGGTGTCGACCTCACGACCGGCGATGGCCTGGACGCCAGGCTGGCCGGCGCGGCGGCGGTCATCGACGTCAGCAACGTCGTGACCTTCAGCGGCCGGAAGTCGGTGGCGTTCTTCGCGGCGGCGACCGCGAACCTGCTGGCCGCCGGGGAACGCGCCGGCGTCCGCCACCACGTGGCGCTGTCGATCGTCGGCGTCGACAAGGTCGGCCTGGGCTACTACCTCGGCAAGCGCCGGCAGGAGGAGCTCGTGCTGGCCGGGCCCGTCCCGGGCACCGTGCTGCGGGCCACTCAGTTCCACGAGTTCGCCGCCCAGATGCTCGCGCGCGGCGGCCCGATCGCGATCGCCCCGCGGATGCTGAGCCAGCCGGTCGCCGCCCGCGAGGTGGCCGAAGCGCTCGCCCGGATCTGCCGGGACTCCCCCGCCGGGCTGGCACCCGACATGGCGGGCCCGCGCACCGAGTACATGCCTGACATGGTGCGCCGCCTCGCCAGGGCCCGCGGCCTGCACCGGATCGTGGTCCCCGTATGGCTGCCAGGCACGGTGGGCAAGGCGATGACCGACGGGAGCCTGCTGCCCGCCGCCGACGGGCAGCTGGGCACGCAGACGTTCAGCCAGTGGCTGGCCGCCGACGGGGTCGCCGGGGCGTGAGCGTCCGGGAGAGCGAGCTCGCCGCCGCCTACCAGCGGGCCAGGCCCCGCCTCGTCCGGGTGGCATACGCCGTGCTCGGCAGCCATGCCGAGGCCGAGGACGTGGTCGCCGAATGCTGGCTGCGGCTAGCCGCCGCCGACACCCGCGACCCGGTCGCCGACGTCGAGGCGTGGTCCACCGTGACGGTCGCCAGGGCGGCCCTCGACGCGCTGCGCTCGGCCCGGGTACGCCGCGAGACGTATCCGGGGCCGTGGCTGCCCGAGCCGGTCGTCGAGGCCGGACCGGTCGGCGTCGGCCAGGATCCGGCCGACCGGGTGAGCCTGGACGACTCCGTCAGCTACGCGCTGCTCGTCGTGCTCGAGACGCTCACCCCGGCGGAGCGGACCGCGTGGGTGCTGCACGACCTTTTCGGGATGACGTTCACCGACGTGGCGCAGACCGTCGG
>Ga0126381_100003757_pt1 | contig 16471 bp, 7 predicted proteins | sample PanSoiMetPlot_28_FD_96465 | JGI IMG/M metagenome (GOLD analysis project Ga0126381, IMG submission 96465) | Tropical forest soil microbial communities from Panama - MetaG Plot_28 | ecosystem: Environmental > Terrestrial > Soil > Tropical forest > Bulk soil | place: Panama | collected 2016-02-17 | reverse complement strand
TTCGAGGGGCTTGGCGGTCTTTCAGAACTTTGTCTAAATCAGCCGCACCCCTCTATGCCCAGCAAATCGCTGAGTGATTCGGTCAGATACGACTGGAATAGGCTCTTCACGAAAATGAGAATAACCCAGTTCTAATTAAAGCGCAACTAACTTTCTGGTTGTTACTCGAAGAAGTAGTGTATTCACCTTGAATTATTGTTGCTTCTCTTTGAGAATTAGGGCATGATAACAATCATGCTGAGGCGAGTCTCATCGACGGATCGTCGCGACGCGAAAGGCTTACGGCCGTATTCGCAATGCGAACTCTTATCCGTGCCAGGACTCGATTGGACTAGCGCGTAGCGCTTTTTCAGAAGCAGACTTTCGAGCCCCTGGCCTGATGGTCAGGGGCTTTTTCGTGGGGCATTGAAGACTATTGTCGCGAATTGGCTTAGGAGCGACCGAAGCAAGTGAGGATCACTCTCGTGATACGCATGGAGATTCTTGATAACCAGATTCCTGTCTTCGGTCAGGCTGATGATCGTACGCTGAACCAGATTCGTGTCTGTGCACGCACTGCCGATAAAGTTGCACTGATGCCCGATAACCACGTCGGCTACGGTGTACCGATCGGTGGCGTGGTTGCCTATAAGAATGCGATCAGCCCTACAGGTGTCGGCTATGACATCGGCTGCGGAAACAAGGCCGTGCGCGTTGATATGCCCGGCTCCGAGCTGCGTTCGCGCATTGCCGAGATCATGGACGATGTGTGGTCTACGATCAGCTTCGGTGTTGGCCGCAAGAACAACGAGAAGGTGGACCACGCTCTGTTCGATGATGTTGCCTGGAAGCTGAAGGCGATATCACCTCTCAAGGAGATGGCGCGAAATCAGCTCGGAACGGTGGGCAGCGGCAATCACTATGTCGATCTGTTCACCGACGAAGAGGATCGCGTGTGGATTGGCGTGCACTTCGGTTCGCGCGGACTCGGTCACAAGACGGCGACGCACTTCCTGAAGGCTGCAGGCGCCTCGGACGGGATGGACGTTGAGCCTTGCGTGCTTTCAACCGACAGCGATCTTGGCGCCGATTATCTTGAAGCCATGCGTGTCGCTGGCGAGTATGCCTATGCAGGACGTGACTGGGTCTGCGCCCGCGTAGCGGCGATCTTGAACGCACCGATTGTCGAGCAGGTGCACAACCACCACAACTACGCCTGGCGCGAAGAACACAACGGCGAGCGGCTGTGGGTTGTGCGGAAGGGTGCTACTCCAGCCTTTCCGGGCCAGCGCGGGTTTGTCGGCGGCACGATGGGTGAGCAGTCGGTGATTCTCGAAGGAGTGGAGAACGAGCATGCCCGCTATTCGCTCTATTCCACTGTGCACGGCGCGGGTCGCGCACTCGGACGGCGCGAAGCAACAGGCGTTGTCGACCGCAAGACCGGAGCGGTCAAGCGTGCTGGCAAGGTCACCCCGGAGATGATGCGCGCCTGGGTTGATCGTGCGCGAATCGAGTTGCGCGGTGCAGGCCTCGACGAGTCTCCTGACTGCTATAAGCGCTTGTATGAAGTGCTTGAGTCTGTCGGAGACACCGTGCGCATCCTTCACCGTCTCACGCCTGTCGGGGTCGCCATGGCGGGAGCGAACGAGTTCGATCCCTACAAGGACTGAACCCAAGACCGGATTGGCTGTGCAGGGTAGGCAGCCTGCCAGCCAATTCGGCAACAGATCCACGAGGCAGTACTCAAGAAGACAACGTTATGGCGTTCATGAAATTGAATGGATTCCTGGATCATCTAGCCATAAGGCGACTTTTCGGTTAGTAATCGATTTCGATGCGCGCCTTGGCGATTTGGCGTCCGTTGACGCTATGGGCGCAAGAAAACTGGCTGCATGCAGTAAGATGAAACAAACCTGGCTCAAGCGAAGCCGTTCTAGTCTAGGCCCGCAGAATCAGCTTTACAATGGTGGTTGTGGACACCCAATTCGTTTTGGCCTCTTGGCTCGGGATTGGGGGAAAGAATCTTCTACCACGGTTCTCTGGTGGATGCTCACCTTCCTCGCGAACTCTCGACTGATCTTCTCTTGGTTGACCGCAGACGACTCGATTCAGTAGTACCAGCTTAGACCGAGCCTACGATTAGTGATCTGCCCGAATCGTAAAGGCAAGGATCGCAGGATGGCCTCAGTGGCCAGCCAATCAGAGATTGTGAAACGGCCCCTAACGGGAATCCCCTCAACGATCGGTCATTCATGGCTAACACCCACGAGGTATCACGGCTACTGGCTGAGTGGGCAAATGGTAACCAGCAAGCCCTCAACGACCTTACTCCGCTGGTGTACCGGGAGCTTCGCCGACTGGCAGCCAGTTATTTGAGGAAGGAGCAGCCGGGCCACACCCTACAGCCGACTGCTTTGGTCCACGAGCTATACTTGCGCCTTGCAGATCAAAGGAATCCGGACTGGCAGGGCCGGGCTCACTTTTTTAAGATTGCTGCACACTTGATGCGCGAGATCCTCGTTGATCATGCTCGAAGGAAACAGGCAGCCAAACGTGCAGGAATTAGGGTTTCGCTGGACGATGTGGTGAGTATTCCAGATCAACACAGCATCGACGTTATAGCTCTTGATTCTAGTCTCAATGCGATTGAGAAGTTCGACCCGCGAAAATGCATGGCGATCGAATTGCGCTATTTCGGCGGGCTCTCAATGGACGAGATAGCTAGGGTGCTGGAAGTCTCTCCGGTTACCGTACGTCGCGACTTGAGGATTGCTGAGGCGTGGCTTCACCAGGAAATGCAGAGGGGGTAGGTCTGCATGACTCCCGAGCGGTGGGCTCAAATCGAGGAACTGTTTCATCGCGTAGCGGAGTGCAACGCCGAGCAGCGGGGCCCTCTTCTGGATCGGGCATGCCAGGACGACATTGATCTGCGGCGTGAAGTTGACGCGCTGCTTGCGTCGGATCAAATCGCCGGGCACGATCTGAGCTCGGTCGTTCGCAAGGAGTTGAAGGACTTCGCGTTCCCACGTGTAGGTCAAACGATCTCCCATTTCCGCATCGTCAACGGGCTCGGTGGCGGGGGCATGGGCTTGGTTTACAAGGCTGAAGATCTCAAACTTGGTCGTCAGGTTGCTCTCAAGTTCCTGCCTGAAGAATCGGCCAAGGATCCCGCCGCCTTGGGGAGATTCGAGCGCGAAGCGCGCTCGGCTTCTTCCCTGGAACATCCCAACATCTGTCCCGTTTACGAATTCGTCGAGCAAGACGGCCAGCCATTTCTCGTCATGCAGTTGTTGGAAGGCCGAACCCTGCAAGAGCTGATTTCCGAACAGGGGCCAGGTAAATCACCGTTCTCAGTTGAAAAGCTGGTCGATCTCGCCATTCAAATTGCGAGCGCATTAGAAGCTGCGCACAAAAAGCGCATCATTCATCGTGACATCAAGCCATCCAACATTTTTGTTACATCGCGTGGCGAACCAAAGATACTGGATTTTGGCTTGGCCAAGCTGTATGAATCCGATTCGGTGGAACAACCGCCAAGTTCGTTTGAAACAGCTAAAGGCTGGGAACGTGATGTCACTCTCACGCGAGCAGGCACGGCAATCGGAACAGCGGCTTATATGTCTCCCGAACAGATTCGAGGAGAGAAGCTAGACGCCCGAACCGATCTGTTCTCATTTGGACTTGTTTTGTATGAGATGGCAGTCGGAAGGAGAGCGTTCAGCGAGGAAACTGGGCCGCAGCTTCGAGAGGCGATTCTTGCGGAGACGCCGGTGCCGGTACGGCAGCTGAATCGTGCGCTCCCCACGAGAATTGAAGCTATCGTCAAGAAAGCTATTGAAAAGAATCGGGACGAGCGCTACCAATCGGCGGCGGATCTGCGCAGCGACCTGGAAGCGCTGCAGAAGACAATCAAACGTCGCTCGCCACATCGCTTCTGGATCCTGGCAGCAGGAGCACTCATCGCGGTTCTGGGCATTGTTACAAGCTTGAGAATTGCTAAACGCCTACAATCGCGATCTGTGGCCGCGCCGCCCAACATAAAGCTTCGCCAACTTACCTTCAACTCCTTTGAGAATCGGGTCACCAGTGGGGCAATTTCGCCGGATGGCAGGTTTGTCGCATATGCCGACGTAAACGGAATGTACGTCATGACCCTTCAGACCGGTGAGACCCGGTTAATTCCGGAGCCAGACGAACTCAGAGGCAAAAATGTGCAATGGGAGATTGACGCTGGCTCGCCCGAGGCAGTCTGGTTCGGTGACAGCGCAAGCTTCGTCGCCAACGCACATTTATCGACTCCGGATCCGAGCCTATGGGGTCCAGAAAACACAAGCGTGTGGGTCGTCAACGCTTCGCACGGGGCCCCGCACAAAATTCGCGACAATTCGGTTGCATATGCCGTCGCTTCGATTCGGAATCAGATTGCTTTTACTACTCGCGAAGGACGAGAGCTGTGGGTAATGGGGCCGGGCGGTGATGAGGCCCGAAAGATTGTAGAGCGTCCCGCAACCACCCCGATCATCGCAGCCTATTGGAGTCCTGACGCGAAGCAACTGATTTATGGGGTAGAGGACCACCCGGACTCCCCCAGGGTGCTGAGCCGAGACCTTCAAAGTGGCGCCGAAATCGAATTGCTTTCGACGTCCGAGGTCAAGAACATGCAAGATGTTACGTGGCTGCCGGACGGACGCATGCTTTATTCGGTAGCAAAGGACTCTGGTGATGGATGCGACTACTGGACCATGCGACGTGACTTGAAGTCCGGGAAGACTGTTGAAGCGCCAAAGCAAATCACAAACTGGAGCGGCTTCTGCATGTCTGGTGCTAGCGCGACCGCCGATGGACGGGAACTCGTTTTCCTAAAGACTGTGCCGGGACATATGACCTCATATGTGGCCGAGATCTCAGAAGGTGGAAGGCGGCTTCGCAATCTTCGACATTTTCCGCTGAGCGAGAATTCTGACGCGGTTGCGGATTGGATGGCCGATAACAAGGAAGTTCTCACGGTTTCCAATCGAACAGGTAGTTTCGGAATATACAAACAGGCCCTGGACAGTGAGACTGCCAGACCAATCGTGACCGAGGGCTATGGACGCGAGCCTCATCTGACTCCTGACGGGAAGTGGGTTCTCTTTTTGGGGACCGGCAACGCCGGTGAATCTGTCAAAACCAACCCGCAACCTCTCATGCGAGTATCGGTCAATGGCGGGGCGCCGCAACGATTGTCCCCCTCCGTCCCATATGGTCTTCTCTCTTGTGCGCGGGCTCCCGCTCGCCTGTGCGTCCTGGCTCGACCCACTGACGATCGAAAGCAGTTAATCATCAGTTCAATCGATCCTCTAAAAGGCATTGGCCCAGAACTGATGAGATTTCCACTCGATCCGAACCGCTATGACTGGTTTCTCGCTCTCTCCAGCGACGGCACTCGACTCGCTGTGACTCGAAATGAGTCGGGTCCAATCTATACCTTTCTGGTCAGCGGAAAGCCCATTGATCAGATCAACGTGAAAAATTGGAGCAATCTGCTCGAATTTGCCTGGGCTGTTGACGGAAGAGGCCTGTATGTCGTCGCTGTCACTCGAGGCGGACACACTCTACTTTATGTAGATCCTCATGGGAATGCGTATCCCTTGTGGGAGAGTTTCGGAGCCAATGTTGAGACAAAGCCAATTCTCTCCCCGGACGGCCGGCAGATTGCCGTTCAAACTTGGACAACAAACGGCAATCTCTGGATGGCTCAGAGCCTCGAGTATACGATGCAATAAGGTCTGACGGCTTCCCTCGGCGTCAGAATTGGAGTTGGGCTTTTACCTGAATCATTCGTGGCGAAGCATCTCCTCCAAACCCGCCACCAAGGATGCTCGTCGGAGGCTGTTCCATGCCAAGAATCTGCCCAAAGGTTGGGCTGGAAATGGAATTGTCAGGAAAGCCGAAATTGGGGTGGTTGAGCAGATTAAAAAACTGGAGACCGAGACCAAATCTGGCGTTTGCCCATCCGGGCATTTTGGTGTTTTTCATGACTCCAAAGTCTGTATTGAAGTAGACCGGCCCGCGGAAGCTGTTGCGTTGCTGCCTGATTGAAATCGTTGGCCCGCTGCAAGGGCCTGACGTTCCGGGGAGATGTCCAACGTTGAACCCGGTTTCGCACCCGGCTTGGAGAAACTGAGAATCAGGATTCGGAGTGCCGTTTGGTAATGTCTGTGGGGGCAGGCATGGCATGGTTGCGGCGGTTACAGCTGCTCTATTTCCGCACGTGTGCCCTGAGTTATGCGGATGCGTCGGCACTGCATAGAGGATGCCGTAGTAATTGTTCGGCAACAGGCTACCGGACATTCCATAATCGACAACCGTGTAAGGGAACCCGGTGCGGAAGAAGATTGTCCCTGAAACCTGCCACCCATTCATCAGCCCGTCGGGCCCATGGGCGCGAGCGAGTTTCTTCAGCGGGGGTTCCCAAAGATAATTGGCATTCAACGAGTGGCGAACGTCATATTCGGCTGGTCCGTAAGCGCCGCGGAGATTGTTTGGGTCCTGAGGACCTGTTATGCCGACGGTCGTGAAATTGAATAGCCCACCATTGGAAACTTCATCGAAAGCGTGTCCCAAGGTGTAGTTGACTTGTAGCAAGCCCGAAGATGCGGCGCCGAATCGACGCTGAAACGAGACCGTAAGTCCGTTGTAGTTCGACAAAGAACTCGTATCGAATTCCAGCACCTGTGAGAATCTTGGATCGGCGCACGGCGGAACTGGCGGGCTCGTGCAGGGGCCTGACGGAAGCGGGCCGAATCCAAATGCATTCACATTTGCGTTTTGATACAAGCCATGAATCCCGTGATATCCGAAATATCCGATATCCAGCGATGTATGCGCGCCGAACGCCTGTTGCCACTCGAGATTCCATCGTTGATATTGCGCGAAATGCATCCTTCTCTGCGCTACATCGATCGCCGGCGGCGAGAAATTCGGAATCTCTTCCTGAACCTGGCTAAGTGTCTGTCCGCTGGCGAAGGCGGCTAGAAAACTCTGATTCGAGGCCGCTGCATCCTTGAATAGATTGCTTTGTTCGTTTGGGGCAAGGTTGTCTCCGAACACGTTGAATAGGTTACGGAGGGGGGAATTGCCAGAGAATGACGACAGTATTCCGGACGGTATCGGATCATAAAATAGGCCCGCGCCGCCACGGATCACCATGTTGCGGGATACTCCGAAAGGCTGCCACGCGAAGCTGAATCTCGGCGCCCACAGGACATTGTCCATCTCCTGAAACGCGGTTCTCTGATTGACCAGGATCGTCTGATCATAGGGCTGCTCAGGATCATGAGAGGACTCAGCAAACGGAGTGGCGAGTCGCGCGAAGCATCCCACTCGGCACACCGGGTTGCCGTAGTGTTCGGCTCGAAGTCCTAGAGTGAGCGTCAGACCCGTCCGCGCACGCCACTCGTCTTGACCATAGAACGAGAAGCTTAGAAAGGCGACTCGCGTCCTGTCCTGCTGCGAGAACGATTGACTGAGCAGGGTAAAGTCGGTAGCCGAAGAAACGGGATCAACCCCGCCATAGAAAAAAGCATTCAAGGTCTGCACGTCCAGCTGTCCGAATGCATAGCCGGATGTGCCATAGGCATTCGCCGTTTGAGTCTCAAAAACTCGTTCTAGACGTAAACCTATCCCGAGCCTGTTCGGGCCAGAGGACTTCGTTATATCCTCCGAAACTTGGAACTGCGTGGAAGCCCCTGCAATCAGCTGCGCCCAAAGAGCCCCCGCAAGAATAGTGAACGGTCCCTGTTGAAAGAAGAGAGTGGTAGGAAATGTAGCCAGCGCTTGTGACGGATTGTTGTCCTGATAGCTTTGTGCCTGATAAGAGCCAGCCACGATGAACTGGCTTGCGGCCGACGAGCCGAAGGCGTGCGTTTCCATCAATTCGCCTTGCCACCACGGCGAGTTCACGGCATCGACATCGAAATGCGAACTGATGGGATCTGTTATCAGTGCGCCACGGCCAACTTCGTTTTGCAACCGGAAAAAGACCCGATCGGCGCTTCCCGGTATCCAGTCAAGACGGGCGGACGCGAGCACGTCATGACTCGGACGTCCGCGATCGCTGGTGAAATGCGCGCTGCAGGGGACGCTCATGCCGAGCCCATCAGGTCCGGAAAACCCAGTACAACCGAGGGGGTCGGCGGCGCTGAATCCTCCGCGGATCGCAGTTCGCGCTCCGGGCGCATTGTTGTAAACGTCAAATATCTGGTTGTAGAACCGGTGCGAGGTCGAATTTGCTCCAAATTTGAAATCGATGTTCGCGAGGGTCGCAGCTTCAAACTGTGGGCTCGGAATCGTTACCAGTGACACTTGAGGAATGAGAATTCGCAGGCCCTCTGTGTCCGCAAAATAGAACAGCACATTCTTCTTGATGGGCCCTCCAATTGACGCAGCCCATTGATTTGCAGTGTCCGGAGGACGTGATTTTCCTGTCGCCTTTAAGAGCCAATCATTTGCGTTCAATTGCTGGCCGTTCCAGTAATACTGAGCGTTCCCGTGTGATTCGTTTGACCCCGATTTGGTGACATAGTTGATGTTTCCGCCAGCTGCGCCGCCAAACTGGCCGGAATAGCCAGTGCTCACTACCGTTGCTTCCTCAATCTGGTTCTGCCCCAGGAACAGGTTAAGCACGCCGACACGATTCAAGTTGATCCCATTGTCGTTTTCGTTTATTCCGTCGATGGTGTAGAGATACGAAGTGCCCGGCATCCCCAGAATAGAGAAACTGGCAGTCCCCGGTTCATCGGTGTTCATAATCGCGCCAGGAGACGACTGGGCAATGTAGGTGAGGTCGTTGCCGGGATTAGGAAGCTCAGAGATCTGCTTCTCATTTATCGTCGAGGAGACATCACCGTTCTCAGCGTTGATGATTGGCGCCACCCTGGTGACCTTGATCTCGTTACTTGCCCTGGCAACTTGGAGCGCGATGTTCACCGTGTCCGGTGGACCCAACCGCACTTCCACTGCGCGGCTCTCCTGCTGAAAGCCAACATGCTCCACCGTGAGTACATATCTTCCTGGCGGAAGATAGAAGAATTGATAGACTCCTTCCCGATCGGTCTTCGTGGATTGCGTTCTGCCTTTTGCCTCGTCCTTGAGTTCCACGTCTGCATCCGGAATTACCGCTCCGGTTCGATCGGCGACTACACCAGTCAGTCCGCCAGACGTCGTTGTTTGAGAAGCCAGTTCTTTTGCAAAGAGAATCGTGAAGAGGAAGATCGAGCTTATTGTGTAAAGAAATGTAGCTCGACGCGGTACGGCCGCTCTGACTTCGTTCGACGACCACATCGTCCTTTTCGCATTGAACCGCGATCTTTCCACCGTACAGCAACTCCCGTCATGCGCAGCTCCCGCACTTGGAACGCAGAAGTGTCTTCTTGAAGGGAATCCCGAGGGAAAATTTCTTTCCCCGAGTGTTCGATTTTGCCTCGAACTCACGCATAAGTAAATAGGGGCGCTTGATTCAGGACGAAGTTCATCCGCCTCTTCACGCTTGGGAGGAGCCATGAAAATCGGGATGAAACTCGGGATGCCAATGTTGATGGTTGCGACCCTGGTTTGCATAGAGCTGACGAGCCCAGCTCGGCTATGTGCGCAGGGCCCGCGATACAAAGTGATCGATCTCGGAACGTCGGGCGGGCCGCAAAGCTACCTGTATATCCCGGATCAGTATGCACGAGTACTGAATAACAGCGGTGCGGTGGCAGGCTGGGCCGATACCTCCACGTTCGACTCCTTCCCCAGCTTCTGCTTCGACCAGGACTGCTTGGTTTCGAAAGCATTCCAATGGCAAGACGGAGTTCACACCGATCTGGACGAACTCGTCCCCGGCTTTAGCAACCAAGCCAATTGGATCAATGCCGGCGGGTTAGTTGCGGGTTTTGCTGAAAACGGCGAAATCGATCCGTTAATTTCTGGCTTCCCCGAAACCCACGCCGTCCTGTGGAACAACGGCGGCATTGTAGATCTGGGTACGCTGGCTGGTGGATACGAGAGTATTGCCAGCGCGGTCAACAGCAAAGGTCAGGTGGCCGGATGGGCACAGAATACTATCCCCGATTCAAATTCCATGGCATGTCCCGGCTTTTGCACGACGGAGACGCGCGCGTTTCTTTGGCAAAACGGCATGATTCAGGACTTGGGTACTTTGCAGGGTGGCACAGATGCAATGGCTCTTCTTATCAACGACCTCGGGCAAGTCGTTGGCAACTCCTATACGAAGTCCAAACCGAGTGCCTATTGCGCAAAACCACAGATCGGCTTCCCGCTCACTACAGGCGCGTTCATTTGGCAGGAAGGGAAGATGAAAGATCTCGGCAACTTCGGAGGTACCTGCACCCTAGCATCTGCGCTGAACAACCTAGGCCAGGTTGTCGGCCTGTCGACGTTGAAAGACGACGTGGCGCAACATCCTTTTCTTTGGGATGGGGAAAGGCTGAAGGACCTCGGTACCTTTGGAGGAAGCTTAGGCAACGCCATCGCCATCAGCGACACAGGTAAGGTCGCTGGTTGGGCCTCGGTATCTGGAGATCAGGCCCAGCATGCTTTCCTGTGGGAGCAGGGAGCCATGACAGATCTTGGAATCTTGCCCGATACCTTGCCGGACCTAGTCAACAGCTTCGCGGTTGACGTCAATTCATCGGGCCAGATAATCGGCTTTCTGGCCGACTCTCAGCTTGCTAATTTCCGCGCATTCGTGTGGCAGAAAGGCCATATGTACGACTTGGACGCGCTGATCGCAAGCTCCGGCCTGCAGCTGGGGTCCGAAGTAGCGAACATCAATGATCTCGGAGAGATCGCTGGCAACGCAACGGACGTCAATAACCAATCGCACGCCGTCCTGCTGGTTCCTTGTGACGCCAATGACAGCGACTGTCCCGATGCTACTGCTGACACGAAAGTCCGACCAGCCCCGGCCATAACAAGTCCGACTAAGAATCTGAATAACGCAATGCGCCTAATGCTCCGCCGTCGGTTGGCGCCTCTAGAGATCCCGTCTGCCAAGACGTCTCCCGGGCCGACATCGCCGGACGGGGCCAGTGGTGCTCCTAAAGACAGCACGCCAATCTTAAGGACGCCACCGCTCCCGATTGTGCCCCCGTCACTTCGTCAATTTCCCGGCAGATGCACTAGAGAGGGAATGGAGTGCCCACCGATATTCCCTCCTTGCTGCGCAGGATTAACTTGCGTACCTGAATCAACCCGCGCTTTTTGCCTCCGCATTTAGCGATCTTCCCCCTGAATCCAGCGCGACACCCGTGTCCAGCCCCCGTCCGCGCAGCCTTTCACCATTAGCAAGAAATGCGAGGGAGCACGCCATGAAATCCCCAAACTTCATCTTGGCAATGACAGTCGCGGTTGTGACGACGATAACTATATGGACCGACCTCGCCGCGCAGGAGCCGACTACACCAGTCAACAACGCACAGCATCATCACTACAAGCTCATTGATGTCGGGACGCTGGGAGGTCCTGCGGGTGGCTTGTTTGATTCCCAGAAAGAGCTGACACCCAACGGAACTCTGGTGGGTTGGGCCGACACAGCAATTTCAAATCCCTATTCGAGCTGCTTTAACTTCAACTTCAGCCCGGATTGCATGGTGCAGCATGGCTTTCAATTCAAGGGTGGCGTAATGACCGACTTGGGAGCGCTTTCGGTCTTTGACAGTAGCCAGGCGGAAGCCACCGATGAAAACGGTTTGATTGTTGGACAGTCGGAGAATGGTCTCACCGATACCTATCTGAAAATTCCAGCGACCAGCGTTGTTACCTGGTCCAATGGCAAGATCTCTGACTTAGGGACTCTCGGCGGTTATCAGGGTATTGCCTTCGATGTTAACAATGCCGGGCAAGTCACCGGCATGGCTACAAATACCATCCCGGACCCATACAGTTTCTTAGGCGGAACGCAATCTCACGCATTCTTTTTGGAGGGTGGCGCGCTGCGTGATTTGGGCACTCTCGGCGGACCGGACTCCTTTGGTCAGTTCATCAATAATCTTGGTCAGATCGCCGGCTTTTCTTTTACGAGCTCAAATCCAGGTGTGACCGGCCTGCCGCCCTTCGATGCCTTTCTCTGGGACAAGAAAAACGGTATGAGGGATCTCGGCAATTTTGGAGGCACTCAGGCGAATCCATACCGTCTCAACAATCGGGGCGAACTGGTCGGTGCCCTCAGTCTCGCGGGAGAGCAAGAGTGGCACCCCTTCCTGTGGAACGGAACGGATTTGATCGATCTGGGAAACCTGTCGGGCAGTTACGGACAGGCAGACTGGATCAACGAGGCAGGAGATGTCGTTGGTCTCTCCTTCTACGCCGACGGAGAAGGACGCGCCGTTTTGTGGGCGCATGAAGATCCAAAGATCAAGGATCTCGGGACGCTAGAGGGTGACAACTGCAGCATCGCGTGGGCCACGAATGAAAAGGGGCAAATTGTGGGGTTTTCTTCGGCGCAGGAGATTGGGACTAGCGGCTCGTGTTTTGACAACGTCTCAACGGTTACTGCCATCCGCGCGACACTTTGGGAAAACGGATCAATCGTTGATCTAAACGATCTGATTCCTCCCGGCTCTGGGCTGCACCTGGTCATCGCAAAGTTGATCAACGACCGTGGCGAAATTGCGGGCGTCGGCAACCCGCCTGGAGTTCAGTTGAACAACGGGAACAATGAAGCTCAGGGGCATGACTTCATTCTGATCCCCTGCGATGAGAACCATCCCGGCGTCGAGGGCTGCGACTACAGCTTGGTTGACGCAAACTCGACGGCGAATATCGGAACTTCAGATCCTTCTTACGTCACTCCAAATGCCTCAAATACCTTGATAACTGAGCCACTCAAAAAGGGTGGGGGCGGCGGCGGTGGTGGAGGCGCTGGGCCATCTCCGACGCTCTCGCCTACAAGTCTGCGGTTTCTTTGCCGAAACGTGAATAACGTCGGTTGTGAATGCCTCACGGACAGAACGACGACGGTTAGCAACCCAGGGAGCGGGAATCTGAGCATCAACAGCATTTCCACGACTGGAGCCTTTACCCAGTCGAATAACTGTGGAACGAGCTTGGGCCCAGGACAATCCTGCACGATTTCGGTCCACTGGTCGGGGACCAATTCCGTCGGCCTTGTCGATGTCAGCGACAATGCGTCTGGCAGCCCACAGACGGTGTCATTGAGCGGCTATAGGACCTGCACACCACTGTGACACTCGCATGGGCTAGGGAGGAGTCCTAAGCGGAGGAATTATGAGACGGCTCTTGGTGCTTGTCGCCGCTAGAAGACCGCGAAATGCTCTTACGATCTCGTCGCACGTCGGATGTCAATTGTTGCGAACCGGCCTTAGCGCAATTCGACGGCCCTAACATCGATGATCTGAAAGAACTCTGGCTTGGAGCACCGAGTTTTCTCGCCTGCAAAATCACCTGCCGAATTCTCGAGCTGTGCGCTGTTCGGGATTCATGCGGCGGCCGAGTATGTCACCCATATAAATTATGTTTATTCAGCGACGTACACCAAACAATCCCAGAACTCATTCCCGCCAGCAGCGGGTTCAGCGACCGGTTCCTCTGTACGGGAAGAGGTCGAGAGGAATCAGAAAGACCTTGCACGAATGAATCGGGAGTTGATGGCATGTGGGAAATACTCAAAAGAGTCTAAAAATAGAAGCCAAGTTCTGATCGAGGGTCGTTACGGTCGAGCGAAGTTCGCAGGATTGCGTGACTCTCGATCATTTCTCGTGTTTGCATCCGCAGGACTCTCGTATCGTCATGGTAACCGGGAGTGTCATCCTGAGGCTTGAGGGCTCCAATTCGCCTTTGATTCGCTGCAAGAGCAAGCGAGCCGCCATGCTTCCAAGTTCGGCCGCAGGCTGACGAACGGCGGTAATCGGTGGTTTGATCAGAGTGAAGAAGTCAACATCGTCAAAGCCGGCGACCGCAACGTCCTTGCCCATTTCAATCTTCAACTCCTGGAGTGCCTCGATAACCCAGATCGTTGCGGCATTGTTGGCTGTAAACAAAGCGTCAGGACGGTTGGGCGAGTCAAACAGATCCAACAAGGCGGATCTCGCGGAGGAGGGGTCGGATAATCGCAGCTCTTTTGGGCATGGGAGCTTCGCATGCTTGATCGACTCCCTATATCCGATCATGCGTTGTTTGATGGTCAACAGATGAGGATTGACCGCTACGCATGTGATCTTCTTATAGCCGTGCTGGATGAGATGCTCCACAGCCAGTTGCGCCCCGATGCGGTTTTCGACGCCGACTGAATCTGTTGTAGCTATTTCGATGGGACGATCGATCGTGACGATCGGGGTTGTTCCCGCAGCTAACGTCTTGAGGTATGTGTCTCTGCTGTCAGCCGGGACAAGGAGGATGCCATCAACAGGATGATGGATCATAATTTCCGCTTGTGCAGCTTCGACGGACGGGTCCTCGTTGGATGCAGCTAGCCAAACGAGATAATCGCTTGCACGTGCAGTCTCCTGAACTGCCTGACTGATAACTGAGAAAAAGGTGTCCGCGATATCGGGAACGATAAGGCCGATGGAGCGCGAGTGCTTTCCCGAGAGTATGCGTGCCGCGTGGTTCGGCCGATAATCAAGCCGTCGAATGGCCGCTCTAACCTTCTTCGCTGTCTCCTCAGCGACATACGGGTGTCCATTGATGGTGCGAGAAACCGTCATCGGCCCTACTCCGGCCGCCCGAGCCACATCTTCAAGGGTTGCCCGTTTCGCTGGACGCTTATGCAATACGCTTACCTTCCATATGAGAGGGCTAACATAAAAAACCTATAATGCGCAATCCAGTTTGGCTGAATCTAGTCATTTAATTGTTGACAAATTCATTGAAGAGTGTGTAAAGACTGTGAGATTGTGATAGCGCAACCATAAAACGACCTGTAATCTTTTTGAATGCTTTCCCGGAGGCCGCAAGTGAGAAACCACAGGTATAAGATCGCGCTCGTGGTCATGACGTTTCCGGTCATGGCTCGAACTTTGCTCTTTGCTCAATCTAATCCTCGTCTCGGTCTGGCACCGTCGCGGATTCTTCGGTGCCGTCGTTCTCGGCACAAAGGTCATTGCACGCAATCAGGCCACGCAGACCATCGGGGGATGCTATCTCCAAGGAAGATGGCAATTTCTTCTTATTAATGGACATCGCGATACTGGAAGCACGTACCCAGTGGCGCGATTTTGTGGCGCAATCATGTATATAGATTGCGCAATCCCCAAAAGGCAGTCATTCAGAGTTTCAGGGCAATCTTCTTCGAAAAGGAGTCGCCATGCGGAAATCTGGTCAGATCCAGATGTGGAGCTTTTGCGCTGTCCTGTCGATCGCTTTTCTCTGCTCAGCCCATGCATTCGCTCAATCGGATGTGGGCACAATCAGTGGGTTTGTTCGAGACCAGTCGGGCGCCGGAGTGCCGAACGCGCGAATAGCTGTTCTCAATGAAAGCACCTCGGAATCACACACGGCGACCTCCGACTCGCAGGGTCACTACACCATCACGAATCTGCTACCTGCCGTTTACACGGTGACCGTCGAGGCACAAGGCTTCAAGAAGTTCACCAGCGCGCATAATAAGCTGAATGCCAGCACTGCGCTCTCGCTTGATGCTGACCTGGCGGTCGGCGCGACAAGCGAGACCGTCCAGGTAACCGCTACCGCATCGGTTCTTGAAACCGAATCCGGATCGGTGCAAAGCCAGGTCTCCGGCCGACAGATCAGCGACCAGGAACTGAATGGCCGCAATCCGTTGTACATGGGTTCCCTACTCCCGGGACTTCGCAGCGGCGCAACGCTTGGCGACTTTAACTTCGCTGTCGGCGGCGGCGTTCCCTTCCAGATTAACGGAGCGCGCACCCAGGATACGCTGGTGACGTTCGACGGGGCCCCCTCAGTCCGCACCCGAGGCAGCGGAGCAGTCATCGGTGTTGCCAGTGTTGACGCGACTGCAGAGATGCAGGTACTAACCGCTGACTATCAAGCTGAGTACGGCGGTGCAGCTGGTGGCCAGGTGCGGCTCATCACCAAGAGCGGCGGACATGATTTTCACGGATCGTTGTACGAGTATCTGAGAAACTCCGCCATGAACGCCAACACCTGGACGCGTAATCAAAGTCCAACCACAAGCTTTGCACCTCCGTTCCGCTACAACAACTTCGGCTTCGCAGTAGGCGGCCCGGTTTGGATTCCCGGAGTCCACTCGACTGACCCTCTTCGTCAAAAGCTCTTCTGGTTTGTGAATGAAGAATGGATCCGCTATCGCTTCACCGACACTCAGACTCAAGCTGTGCCCACCGTGCTCATGCGCCAGGGAAACTTCAGCGAGTTGCTGAGTCCAAACCCCTGGTACAAGGGCGTGACCACGATATACGACCCGACAACCTGCCCGAAGGTTGGAGCTGCAAGCTGCGTTCCATACCCAAACAACGTCATCCCATCGGGACTGAGTCCTAACGGC
>Ga0126381_100003756_pt1 | contig 16472 bp, 12 predicted proteins | sample PanSoiMetPlot_28_FD_96465 | JGI IMG/M metagenome (GOLD analysis project Ga0126381, IMG submission 96465) | Tropical forest soil microbial communities from Panama - MetaG Plot_28 | ecosystem: Environmental > Terrestrial > Soil > Tropical forest > Bulk soil | place: Panama | collected 2016-02-17 | reverse complement strand
CGGGGTCAGCTGGAAGGTCTACAACCACCCGCTCGCCGAGCTGGCCTTCAGCCCGTTGCCCTTCTTCAAGGCCTTCGCCGACCCGTTCTCCGTCACCGGAATCGAGCTGACCCGCAAAGGGCTCGCCCCCTCGTGGCCGGACGACTTCCAGCACGATGTGGCCGCCGGGGAGTTGCCCGCCGTGTCGTGGCTCATCTCGCCGCTGGCGCAGAGCGAGCACCCCGCCGCGCCGCCGGAGTACGGCGAGCATTACACCCAGGAGATCCTGCGGACTCTGGTGTCCAATCCGGGCGTGTGGGCCCACACGGTGATGTTCGTCGTGCACGACGAGAACGGCGGCTTCTTCGACCATGTGCCGCCGGTCACCGCCCCGGAGGGGACGACGGGCGAGTGGCTGACCGCTGCGCTGCCCGCGGCCGCCAAAGGTATCGCCGGGCCGATCGGTCTCGGCTTCAGGGTCCCGTGCCTGGTGATCTCGCCGTTCAGCCGAGGCGGGCACCTGTGCTCGGACGTCTTCGACCACACCTCGCTGCTGCGCTTCATCGAGACCAGGTTCGGCGTCGAGGTGCCCAACCTGTCAGCCTGGCGGCGGTCGGTCACCGGTGATATGACGAGTGCGCTCGCCCTGGCCCGGCCGCCCGACACCCAGGTCCCGCCGTTGCCCGAGGCCAGCCTGGGCGACGTGAAGGTGGCCGAGCAGGCGGTGCTCAACGCGATCGCCGGCTCCTTCGATGTGGGTATCCCGTACCCGATCCCGAAGACGAACACCATGCCGGCCCAGGAGCCGGGCCCGCCCCGCCCGCCGGTCGCCCGGGGGTGAGACCGGGCGCGAGTGGGGAACACCGCTCGTGCTGCCGGGATGTGACTGTTTACGTCGCCGGGGCGCAAGCTCGCCCACGGCGCTCGCGACCGTCAGCAGCAGGGTTAGCCCCGCCCCGGCCAGCATGGCGGCCGTCGGTGAAGCCGCGCTTTGCACCGCCCCGGCCAGGGCCGCGCTGGCGGCGTAGCCGACACCGGTCGCGGCGTACATCACCGAGTACCCCGCCGCGTGCGCGCTGGACGGCAAGGCCTCACGCAGGGATAGGTTGCGGGTCACCTGTACGCCGGACTCCAACAGCCCGGCCAGGACCAGCGCGACCGCGATCCACGCCAGGGAAGGCACCGTGGCTGCCAGCGTCACGCAGGCGGTCACGCCCAGCAGCAGAACCAGGCTCTGCGTGTGCACTGAGCCCGGCCAGCTTCCGCGCGCGCCGTACAGGGCTGCGCCGATGGCCGATGCGACCGAGAACCCGGCGAGCAGGGACCCCGCCCAGCCCACACCGATGGCCGCTGCCGCAAGAGTGCGGGCAGGGCGAGTTCAGCCAGCGCCAGCAGGGACATAGCGGCGGCACCGGTGAGGTAGATCGGCCAGGCGCGAGCGAGTGTCTGTGCCATCGAGGCACCCCCGCGGTCGCCGCCGTCCGCTGCCCACCCTGCGGGCAGCGCCCGCATCCCGGCCGCCGCCGCGGCCATGAGCGCGGCGGCCAGCACCAGCGGCGCGGACGCTGCGACGCTGAGCGCGAGCACGACGGTCAGGGCGGGCGAAGCAGTCCACACACCGTAGGTAAGGACGGACTCCGCGCTCAGTGCCTTAACGATGAGCGTGTCCGGGAGCTGAGAGGTCAGCAGTGTGCGCAGGCCGCCGGGCGCCGCAGCAGGTGCGGCTCCCGCGAGGACGGCGAAGGCCCCGAGCACGGGCGGATCCGCGCCGGGCAGCAGGCCGAGCCCGGCGAACGAGCAAGCGCCGAGGGCCAGCCCGGCCGCCAGGTGGAAGCGGGCCCGCTCCGGGTTCAGCCGTGGCCCCAGAACCGCGGCCCCTGCCACTTCGCCGATCACGTACGCGGCGGCGAGCCCGGCGCCCAGCGCATACCCGCCGGGGCGCTCGCGGACGAGGAAGACAAGCGCGAACGGCGCCATCGCCACCGGGAGCCGGGCTCCGATGGCTACAAGTGCCCAGTTCAGCACGGGTTTGGTGGCGAGCTGGCGGTAACTCATGACGGCGTAACTCCAGGCGCGCACAGACGCGCACGGACGAGCGACACGAGTCTCCAAGGCTAATGCGCCGACCGCAGACGCTCCCAGATTTGATCATGCAGCCCGGCGTCGAAGCCGGGCCGGTCACGTGGGGTGCCGGGTGGGGGCGGTGAAGTAGTGGCGCCCCGCGGGAGTGATCCAGGTCATGACGCCGGGCGCGGGCTGGTGCAGCTTCCAGCCCTGGGCCTGTTTCATCCGGTGGTGGTAGCGGCACAGCGGGCCCAGGTTGCACTCGCAGGTCAGGCCGTGTTCGTCATACGGGACGGTGTGATCGAGATCGCAGCCGACGGCGGGGTTGCGGCAGCCGGAAGCGGTGCAGGTGCTGCTGCGGGCCCGGATCAGCTGCTGCAAGGCCGGGCTGGGCCGGTAGCCGGGTTCGCGGTTGTGATGATCGCAGTCCCCGGTGGTGATCGGCTCGGCCGTCACCGTCACCGTCCACCCGCCGCCCGGGCTGGTCTGGGTGCCGCGGCGGGCGGTGCCGTGGGCCAGGGCCTGGCCGTCGGGTCCGGTCACGGTGACGTGCCACCGCGCCGCGCCGTGCCCCGCGGCCGCGCAGGCCAGGATGCGGGCGGTGTCGGGGTCCAGCGACCCGTACCCAGCCGCGTCGCCGGGTGCGTCGCTCAGGCCGAGCAGGGTACCGAGCGGGACGGTCAGGTGGACCGACCCGGCCAGCGGCCCCACCGCACCCGCGCCCGGGTCAGGCCGGCGCAGTCCGGGCGGAAGTTGCTGGCTATCGCGGCCCGCCGTGGCCGCCGGGTCCGGTGTGTTGCCTGCCGGTGTGGCCGTAGGGCCCGCGCCCGGTGCAGTAGCCGGAGGGGTGGCCGCGGGGCCAGGGGTGGGCGCGGGGCCAGGGGTGGCCGCGGGGCCAGGGGTGGGCGCGGAGCCTGCCGGGAGCAGGTCGGGGGGCGGGACGTCCACGTCGTGGCCGAGCAGCAGCGCCAGATAGGCACGAGCCCGGAGCAGGTCCATGCCGCCCACGGCACCCTGCTTCTTCCAGGCGCGGGCGACCTGGCACAGCCGCTTGTCGGCGGCCAGTGTCTGGGCGGAGGGCAGGTCGCGACCGACCAGGTTGGCGGTCCCGGTCGGGTCGGTCCAGCACTCGACCCGCGCCTCGGCCAGCCGTTCCTCGCGGTCGCGGCGGGCCGCGTCGGGATCGGCGGCCAGCACCGCGCTGGCTACCGCGGCGCGCAGCTGTCCGGAGGTCATCGCCGGCGCCTCGGCCAGCACGGCGGCCTCCACCGCCGCCGCGTGCGCGGGCTCCAGACCGCTGACGGCGTCAGCGATCATCCGGGCGCGCGTCAGGTCGATCCGTCCGGCTTCCAGCGTCGCGGCGGTGGCCGGCAGGTAGGCCAGGTCGATGGCCAGGCTCAGTTCGAGGCCGGCGGCGCGCCCGGTCAGGGTCAGCGCGAGGGCGACCTCGTCGGCGACGAACTCGCTCAGGTTGCGCGGGAACCGGCCGGGCGAGGCGGCGGCGGTGCCCTCAGCGGGACGGCGGCGTGCCAGCTCGGCTATCGCGGCCAGCTTCCGCGCCTGTGCCCAGGAGACCTGCCGTTGCCAGCCGCGTAGCACTCCGATCAGCTCATCATCGGTGAGCGCGCCGAGCCGGGCGTGCGCGTCGTCGGCGAACCCGGCCAGCGCCACCCCGGGAGCCAGGGCGTCCAGTGCGCCACCGTCGGCGAAACCGCTCCCGTGACCGGACCCGTCTCGCGGCAGGAGCCCTGCCGGGCCGAACTCGACCGGCGGTGTCTTCGGCGGATAGAGCTCGTCCAGCTCCGCGCTGGTCAGGCCGGCTAGCTCGGGCGGGGGATCGCCATCCGGGTCCGGGACGGTCCATCCTTCATCCCACCCCCCGCCGGGCGGGATGTCGCGCTCATCGAGCGAGGCCGGCGCGGCGGCCAGGATCTGCTCCTGGGGCTCTGGCCGCGGGGTCGCTGTGGGCACGAGTATTCACCTCCGTCCGGAGCGCGCCGATCAGGTTCTTCGAATACTTTATCGCAGAGGTACGACAGAATGGCGAACGACACGCCGATAAGTTCGATTGCAGCGTGCCGGGGCAAGATTAATGCAATCCAGCCGGGCGGGGTGATCGGCACTGAGTTATTGGCCGCGTGTCGATGTGAGTGCGCGGTGTCGCGGCCGGGCAGAATGGTCATGCGAGAATAAGGCGGGACCCCTCCATGCATGAGATGGAGGGGCCCCGCCCGGTCTCACGGCGCAATGCCTCCGGTTGCCCGATGGCGATGCGCTATTCGACCTGCTACCAGGGCCAGTGACCCGCCTGAAGTGCCGGTTTCCCGACTTTCCCTGCGTTCCGAGGTTTCCCCCGGTTGGTCACCGTTTCCGGTGGTGAGTGCATTTCTACGCCTTACCGGCTACCCGGCACAAGAGTTTGCGGCCAGTATTCTCATGATTTTCTAGCCGTCCACATGTCGTGCACAGAACGGCCACGGTTATCCCCCGCATCGGTTGTTTCTCCACCGGCTCGTCCACATCTTCATCCACAGGTGAGCCCAGCCCATTGACCGCGCCGTGGTTGCTTACCCGGTCGGCGGGCCCGCGGTCAGCCGGGCCCGGACCTGATCCATTCGCTCCTCGGCATCGTGCGGCATCTGCCAGCGCGTCTCGAGCCACCACGTGCACCCGGCCTCTGCCCACGGGGTGACCACGGCGGCGGCCGCGGTGTGATCGTCGGCCGGCGTCTCGCCCTCGGAGATCACATCGATCCCGGCCTGGGCTCCGTGATCGATCAGCCAGTCCCTCATCTCGCGCGCGTCGCTGGGCTTGGGCTCCCGGCCGTCGAGGTCGTACTGCGGGATGATCCCGTCGCAGCGCAACACCCGGCGCATGGACTTGGGCCTGGGCCACACGCCGATCACCCAGATCGGGATCCGTTCCTGGACCGGCCTGGTCACCTGTCCGAGATCTATCCGTCCGGTGTGGTAGTCATAGTGTCGGCCGTGGTAGTCGTTCCGCCCGGCCCACAGCTCGCGGATCAGGTCGATGCCCTCGTCCAGGCGCTCGGCGCGGCCGCGGATGTCGGTCACCTCCCCGGTGCTCGGCAGGTCGGTACCGGTCGCGCCCACCCCGACCGCGAGGATGGCCCGCCCGCCCGATAGCTGGTCGAGCGTCGCGACCTGGCTCGCCACCTTCCACGGGCGTCGCCAGGGCAGCGGGGTGAGCATGGTGCCGAGCTTGATCCGCGTGGTGCGCGCGGCCATGGCGGCCAGCAGGCTCCAGGCGTCGATGCCGTAGGCGGCCTCCCAGACGAAGATCCCGTCCCAGCCTGCCTGCTCGGCGAGAATCGCAAGATCGAGCTGTTCGGCGGCCGTCCCCCAGGGCAGGACGAAGCCACTGTGCATGTCGTGTCCGGCCATGCTCGGGTTCTACCAGGACCCTCCGACATCCCGACGGCTCGCAGGAGGGCCGGTCCGGCGGAGGCCGGTCACCGCCGGGGATCGTTCTGCGACATCCACACGGCGATCTGGGCCCGCGACTGGAAACCCAGCTTCGTCAGGATGTTCGCGACGTGCCTGGCCACCGTGGCCGTGCTGATGACCAGCTCCCTGCCGATGGCCCGGTTCGTCATGCCGCGGGACACCAGGGTGGCGATCTCGCGCTCGCGCGGGGTCAGCGTGCTCGGGGGCGCGACCACGGGGCGGCGGCCGGCCGTGCCCCGGCTTTCGCCGGCACCGAGGCTGAACGCCCCGGCCCCGTCCCCGGGACCGAATCCATTCCCGCGAGTGCCCTCCCCGAGGCCGGAGTCGCTCGCGCCGGCCACGGTCCCGGAGCCGGATCCGCTCGCGCCGGCCCGGGCCCCGGAGCCGGATCCGCTGACGCCAGCCCCGCTCTGGTGTCCAGATCCGTTCGCGCTGACTGCGGCCCCGCGGCCGGGCCCGTCCGCGGCTCCCCGGCCGGACCCGTGCGCGGCCGCGCTTTCCCCGGTACTGGGGCGGTTCGTACCGAGACTGCCCTCCGGGCTGGCCCCTTCCCTGGTACCGGGGAGGTCCGCGCCGAGACCGCCCTGCGGGCCGACGCCGTTCCCCGACTCGGCGGGCATCGCGCCGAGCGCGAGCGCCACGGCCTTGTCCGCGCTCAGCTCCGCGCCCGCCGCCCACAGCCGGGCTACCTCGGGCTTACCGAGATCGCGGCGGGCCGGGGCGAGGTAGCGCTCGATCCGCGCGCCGGGGATGGGCGGGAACCCCGCTGACTGCCGCAGGGTCGAGGCCGCCGCGGTCAGCCGGACGGCAAGGTCGCTGCGGCCCAGGGCGACGGCGAGCGCAGCCATCCATTCCAGTCCGTGTGCCACCCCGGCCCGTGCCCCGGTGGCCTGGCTGAGCCGAAGGCTCTCGGCCAGGTGCCTGCGGGCCACCTCGGTATCGCCCTCGTCGAGGGCCATCCGGCCGATGCCGGCCAGGCAGCGGGCGATTTCCGGGCGGGCGTCTATCTCGCGCAGGATGGGCAGCGCTTCGAGATAGCAGCGGCGCGCGCCGCCCGGATCGCCGCGCAGTCTGGCTAGCGAGCCGAGCCCGGCCAGAGTCCGCGCCACGCCCCACTGCTGGTCGATGCGCTGCATGACCTCCAACGCCGCTTCACCGAGGCGCTGCGCTTCCCGCAGCCGGCCCCCGGCCGCGGCGAGGCCGGCCTGAATGCCGAGCGCATAGCCCTCGTTCCACTCATCGGGAATCGCCCGGCTGACGACTAGCGCCTCGTCGATGCGCTCCTGGGCCAGGTCCAGGCGTCCCGCGTGCAGGTCCGCCTCGGCGAGCAGGTTGAGTGCCGCGGCCACCCGCACCTGTGCTCCGGCCCGGCGGCACAGGTCCAGGCCCGCCTCGGCGTCCCGCACCGCTCCGGCCGGGTCGCTCGTGAGGACCAGTTGCGCGCGGGCGACCAGCGCGGCGCCGTGTACTCCGGGGGAGAGGCCGCAGGCCGGGCCGGGCGGGGACCCGGGCTCGCGTTCGGAGGCGAGGAAACGATCGAACCACCCACTCCCGCGCACGAAGGCGCCGCGCGCGATCCAGTACGCGTCCAGGGCCGTGCAGATCCGCAGCCCGGTTTCGGCGTCATCGCTGGCCAGGCAGCCCGACAGCACCTGCTGCATGTTGTCCTGGTCGGCATCGCACCGGCGGAACACGTCGACGGTGGCTGACCAGGGGGCCGCGATCCTGACCATGCCGATCGCGGCCGCGTGCTCCAGGTACCGCAGGAAGTAGTCGCACAGCCTGCGCTGCAGCTGCGCGGTCTCGCCGGCGGCGTCCAGTCGCTCGGCCGCGTACTCGCGGATGGAATCGAGCAGCCGGTACCGGGTCTGGTCGAGCAGCTCGCCCTCCACAACCACCAGTGACTTGTCCACCAGCGTCGTGATCAGATCCAGCACGTCGCCGGGCGAGAGGTGGTCCCCGGCCCCGGATGCCTCGTCGTCGGCGCAGATCCGCTCGGCCATATCCAGTGACCAGCCGGCGAACACGGACAGCCGGCGCAGGAGCACCTGCTCCTTCCTGGTCAGCAGGGTATGGCTCCAGTCGATCGTGGCCCGCAGCGTGCGCTGCCTCGGCGGGGCCGTGCGCTCGCCGACGGCCAGCAGCCGGAAACGATCAGTCAGCAAGGCCGAGATCTGCTCCACGGACAGCGCCCGGACCCGGGCGGCGGCCAGCTCGATCGCCAGCGGAACCCCGTCCAGGGCGCGGCACAGCCCGGTCACGACCCTGGCGTTCTGCGCTGTGAGCGCGAAGCCCGACCGGGCCGCGGCGGCCCGCTCGACGAACAGGCTGATGGCCTCGTAGCCGGACAGCTCCTCGGGTGCCTGCCCGGCGGCCTCCCGCGGCGGGATCGACAGCGGTTCTACCCGCCACACGGTCTCCGCGGGTACCCGGAGCGGCTCGCGGCTGGTGGCCACCACGCGCAGCTCGGGCACGCCCGCCAGCAGCCGCTGGCACAGCCGCGCGCACGCCTCCACCAGGTGCTCGCAGTTGTCGAGGGCTAGCAGCAGGCGCCGCGGACGCAACGCCTCGATCAGCGTTTCGAGCAGCGGGCGGTCGGTCTCCTCGGTCACCCCGATCGTGCCGGCCACGCGCGCGACCACCAGATCGGGCTGCCCGACATCGCCGAGCTCGACCAGCCACGCGCCGTCGGGAAAGGCATCGGCGAGCATCGCGACCACGTGCAGGGCCAGGCGTGTCTTTCCGATTCCCCCGACCCCGCAGAGGGTCACCGCCCGGGTCGCGTTGAGAAACCCCCGAAGCTCGTCTATATCGCGCTCGCGGCCGATGAACCTGTTCGGCTCGGCCGGCAGGTTGTGCCGAATCGTTGTTAACGCCATGGCCCTGAAACCTGGTGAGCTCCCACCGTTTCTATGAGTCTGACATCCCGGGCCCCAGGACGTCATCTAAGTGGGACGAGCGGCACAGCCGGGTGGCGGCTTGCGACGGACTCATTACGATCGGTGATCAATGTCAGCCGGGCCGCGGCCAGCTAGTGGCCGTACACCGGGATGATCACGCCCCGGGCGATCGTGTGGAACCTGAGATTGAACCCGGCCACCGCGGGCGAGATGTCGGAATCCACGCCGAGGTCGTCGGTGTCGAGCGCGTGCACGGCGAACACGTAGCGGTGCGGCGGGTCGCCTTGCGGCGGCGCGGCGCCGCCGAAGTCCTTGGCCCCGTAGTCGTTCCTGACGTGGAATGCCTGGCCGGGCAGGTCCTGCCCGCCCGAGCCGGCCACACCGGACGGCAGCTCGGTGACCGAGTCCGGCACGCCGAGCACCACCCAGTGCCAGAAGCCCGACCCAGTCGGCGCGTCCGGGTCAAAGGCGGTGACCGCGAATCCCTTGGTCTCGGCCGGGAAGCCCGACCAGCGCAGGTGCGGTGAACGATTCTCCCCGGACATGCCGAAGCTGTTGAATACCTGGTCGTTGCTCATCTGCTCGCCGTCGGCGACGTCGTCGCTTTCGACGGTGAACGACGGAACATCAGGGTGGAAGTCGTAGGGCAGCGGTGCCCGCTCTGGCATTTGTTCCTCCTGGAGCCGCCGGGGTGCGCGCCGCGCGCGGAAGCCGTGCACGGCCAGGACAACGCTACCGGGCGCCGGTGCGGGCCACGCGAGAGATCCGCTTTCCCTCCCTCGCATGCGAGGCAGCCGTGTTTGGTCATACGGTTGACGCAGACGGGGCATCGGCGCGGGTGAGAGGACCGGGCCAACCGAGCGGGGCAGCAGACAGGAGAGGCTGTGGGGCGCGGACGGCACCGCTGGCTGCGCCGCGCCGTGCTCGCGGCCGCTCTGGTCCTGGTGGCGTTCGTCCCGGGCCAGGCGCCCAGCACCCCCGCTTCGAGCTGTCCCCCCGCGCGTTGCGGCGGCGACGGAGGGGTGGTGCGCTGGAGCCGCCCGCTCCCCGGATCGTGGGTCGCGGCGACCAGCGTCCTCGGCACCGTCCCCGCGGGCCAGGCCGGCTCCGGGCAGGCGTACGCGGCGGCGGGCAAGTCGGTGGCCGCCGTCGGGTTCGGGATGACCGTGTACGCCTACCGCGCGCGTAACGGGCAGGCGCTGTGGACGGCCCGCCTGTCCGGCTTCCCGGCCGGATCGCAGATCGTGGCGGTCCGGGTCTGGCCCGGCGTGGTCACCGTCGGAGTGACCCGCGCGCCGCGCGCGGCCCGCGCCCGCCGCCGGCACGCGACCGGCGCCGGATCGGCGCGCGTTACCTGGGCCGCGCAGAGTGCCGTGGTGCTCAGCGCCGGTGACGGGCGGCAACTGCGATCGCTCCCGGCAGCGCCGTTCGGAGGAGCCATCACCGCGAACTCCGAGGACACTGTCGTCATCGGGCCGGCCTCGGTGACCAGCTACGACAACGCCACCGGCCGGGTGAACTGGACGCGCGGCACCGGGGGCGCTACCCAGGCGTGGCAGCGGGCCGGCGATTACCTGTACCTGACCCAGTCGGCGGGCGGGCCGCTGGGCTCCCAGCCGGTCACCGCGCTGCGCCGGATCAACCTGCGCACCGGGAGCGAGCAGGACATCCGCGCCCACGGCAGCGCGTTCGCCGGCCGGCTGAGCGCGGTGCTAGACGGCGTGCTGCTGTTTTCCGGCGGGCAGGGCGTCACCGCCTACAGCGCGAGCACCGGAATGCTGCTGTGGCGGCGGGCGGGCGCGGTGCCGGAGAGCGTGGACATGGTCAGCGGGCTGTTCTACCTGACCGTGGGCAGCACGCTGACCGGCGTGCAGCCGTGGACCGGACAGGTCGAGGCCAGGGTCACCGGGGCCAACAGTTCCGGATCCGGCGGGATCTACGGCGTGCGGAACGGCGTGGCGCTCGGGCTGGACCAGGGGCCGGCCGGACAGGCGTGGGGCTACGACGTGGCCGGCCAGCGGGTCATCTGGAGCACCCGGGTCCTGCCCTGGCCGCATTACTTCGTGGACCTGTCCGGAATCGGCGGCAGCGCGGACCCGGGTAGCGACACCGTGATCCTGACCGCCTGTGCGCAGCGCATCCAGTCCGGCTCCCAGCAGATCTGCCAGCGCCCTCAGCTCGTGGTCATCGACCGCTGAGGCGGCTGGCGGGGCAACGCGTGACCCGCGCCTCATTCCGGATAGACCGGCATTTGCTGGGCAGCAGACCACGGTTGCGAACCCCAGCCCGGCCCGTGGAGGGAGAACCGCAACCATGCGAGGTTCGGCGCCGCCTGGCGTTCCGGCGCCCGCGGTGGTTGACCGCGTGCCTGCCGACGCCGTGCACCGGGCCGTCCGGGTGCTGCCCGCGGACTTGCGTATCGTCCTGTACCTGACCGACGTGGAGGGGCTCAGCCACCAGGAGGCGGGCAGGGTCATGGGCACGAGCGCTGACGTGGTGGCGGCCAGACTGCACCGGGCCCGGAGCTGGCTGGGCGCGTGCCTGGCCCGCCGGCTCCGTTCGGCATGATCAAGACCGGCTCACCCCCGAGGTGGCCGACGGCACATCGAGGTTGCCGATGGCACATCGCCGCCCCTGTAGGGGAGGTAACGGTACATCGATCTTGACCCTGGGGACCGCCGCCCCCGGCGGCGCGCTTACGGTCGGGGCCTAGTGCAGCCACAGGCGGTACCGGGCGGCGGAGGCCTGCTTCCAGGTCCGCCAGGCCCGGTCCCGGAGCTGCCGCGCCCGGGTGGCCTCGGCCTCGTACATGACGCCGTAGGCGAACGCGTTCTCGCCGGCCACCGCGGCGCGCACGGCCAGGTCACGCACGCACTGGCGGGTGATCACGGCATCCTGGTGCTCGCCGAGCACCGACTGCAGGTCTTTCATCTGCCGGCCGAACCGCCGCGCCGGCCGGCCGGCGACCGGGCGCAGCACCTCCGCGGCGTAGCGGGTGCGCTTGGCCGCCTTGCGGGCTTCGTGCAGCGCGGCGTCGAGATCTCCGCCGGGTTCGGCGTGGCGCGCGTGGCGCATCCGCGCCCGCACCCGCCGGTAGGCCCGCGCCACCGCCGTGGGTAGCTCATCGCCTGCCGGCCGCCCGGCCGCGGCGGTCAGCGGCGGGTCGTTGAGCAGCCGCTCCAGGTCATCGAGCAGTTTGACGTACCGTTCGGAATCCAGGGCTTCCAGCACGGCCTGCCGGGTGGCGGCCCGCAGCGGTGCGAAATGCGCCTGGATGCGCGCGGCCACCGGCCCCATCACGAGCTCGGCCGGCATCTGCTGCACCAGCGCCTCCAGCCGCTCGGCGAGGATCTCGGCGTCCCGCGACTCACCGAGCACGCCGCCGAGCCAGCGCAGCTCGTCGCGCATCGGCCGGGTGGCCGGCGACGGCAGGATCGTGCCGAAGGATTGCAGCGTGCTGCGCAGCCGCCGGGCGGCGATCCGCATCTGGTGCACCGAGTCGGGCTCGTCCCGCCGGACCAGCGGATCGTACGCCTTCATCACTCTGGACTGCTCGCGCAGGTAGGCCAGCAGCACCGCTGCCGAGGCGGACTTCGGGCCCGGCCGGCCGGCGGGAGCGGGGACGGGCAGGCGATCGGCCAGGGCCCGTTCCAGCTTCGCCGAGTGCTCCGCGCGGCGGAGCCCGCCGCTGCGCAGCCGCCGGTCGGCCGCCTCGAGCAGCCGGAGATCACCGCCGGTCAGCTCGATCTCCGCCTCCTGCCACCCGGAGATCGTGGTGGACGCGCCCAGAGACTGCGCCGACACGTCATCGGCGACCACCTCGGCCAGCGAAGCCCCCGCCTCGTCCCGCAGCACCCTGCGGCGCCGCACGGTAGTGATGTGCGCGACCGGCTGCAGCGGCTCGCCGCGGGTGAACGCGCGAACCAGCCCGGCCAGCTCGGCGGGTACCGCCGAATCCCGCTCTGTCAGCGGTAGCCAGAGCTCATCACGGGAATCGCCATTGACCGGCAGCTTCAGAGTCCAGCCCTCGTCCGTTCCGCCGCGCCGCCGCCGCAGCGTGAGGCCGTTGCGAATGAGCCGCAGGTCGCTGGTGTCGTAATACTCGGCATCCAGCGTCTCCTCCTCGACGCCGGATACGGACCCGACCTGCGGCAGGTCCTCCAGCGGCGGCAACGTCAGGACCGCCGAATCGGCCTGGTACTTGCGCTCTGTCTCGAGATGTTCGCTAACCACTGCATGACCCTAACCGAGAGACCACCTGGCCAGATCCCCCTGTCGCGTGCGCTGGTCCTACCCGGTCTGCGCGGTGACTAACTGGCCGCAGGCTGGGCAGCAGGCGGTGGTACCGCAGGCGGAGGGTGGCAATGAGTTCTGTGCAGACGTGCGATCGATCCCGGGACCCTGGCGATCCGCGCGATGAGTCCACGGCCGAACGCGACGACCGGAACCTCGCTGAACTGCTCCAGGAGCTGAGGGTGGCCGGCCTGGGCGTCCAGGTGCTGTTCGGCTTCCTGCTCTCGCTCCCGTTCACCAGCAGGTTCTCGGGCCTCAGCTACGGGCAGCGCCAGCTCTACATCGCTACCTTGGTGCTGGCGGCGGTGGCGACGGCGCTGCTGCTCGGGCCCGTGGCCTATCACCGCCTGGTCTTCCGGCAGCGGCAGAAGGAACGCCTCGTCCGGACCGCGAACGTCATGGCGATCTGCGGGCTGGCGACCGTGGGGCTGGCCATCAGCGCCGCCATCCTGCTCGTGACCGGGTCCGTCGATCACGGGCTGCCTTCGGTGCTCGTCACCGTGTTCACCGTCAGCTTGTTCGCCGGGCTGTGGTTCGCGATGCCACTGGCCCGCCGGGCCAAGAGGTAGCCGCGCCCGCGCTTGGATCGTTCGCCGGCGGGTAGCTGAGGGGTGCCGGGACGGGGGAGGGAACGCCGATGAACCCCATCGAGCGTGGACTGCGGCGGGCCGACCGCGCGCAGCAGCGCCACACGGTGCCCGCGTTCGTCCTGGGCGTGGTCAAGAAATACGGTGACGACAACGGCGGCATCCTGGCGTCCAGCCTGGCCCACTCCGCGTTCGTCGCGGTGTTCCCGCTGCTGCTGATCCTGGTGACGATCCTCGGCATCGTCGCCTCCGGCAACCCGACGGTGTACAACGACGTCCACGAGGCGGTCGACAAGCAGTTCCCGGTGATCGGGCCCACCCTGGTCAACCACATCCCCGCCCTGCAGCAGTCGAGCATGATCGGGCTGATCGTCGGCCTGCTCGTCCTGATCTGGGGCGCCACCGGCCTGGCCCAGTCCGGGTTGTTCACGATGGCCCAGGTGTGGAACCTGCCCGGCCCGGCCCGGCCGGGGTACGTGCCGCGGCTCGGCCGCTGCCTGCTGTTCCTCGGCGTGCTCGGCACCGGGGTGGTCGTGACGACCGGGCTCAGCGCCCTCAACACCTTCGGCCACCACCTGCTGGTCTTCGTCGTGCTGGCCGAGATACTCGCGATCGCCGCCAACATCGGGCTCTTCTTCATCGGTTTCCGCGCGCTGACCCCCAAGGGCGTCCCGAGCCGCTCCCTGGTTCCCGGCGCCGTGGTCGGCGGGGTCGCATGGACCGTGCTGCAGGCGATCGGCGTCGTCGTGGTGCACCACTTGCTGCACAGCAGCTCGATCTACGGCGTCTTCTTCGCGACCGTGCTCGGCCTGGTCGCCTGGCTGTACCTCGCGGTGCAGGTGACGGTGTACGCGGCCGAGATCAATGTGGTGCTGGCGCGGCACCTGTGGCCGCGTTCGATCATCCAGCCGCCGCTGACCGAGGCGGACCGGTCCTCGATGGCGCTCCAGGCGCTGCAGAACCAGCGCCGCGAGGAACAGGATGTGATGGTGTCGTTCAACGACCGGCCGCGCGGCGAGCGGGCCGATCCGCAGACCCCCCGGACGCCCGCCCAGATCTCGCCTCCGGCCGACCCGGGCGGGCCGGCCGTGCAAGGGTCGTAAGCCAGCGAGTTTGTTTACCCGCGGCGGCGGGGGGAAGTGCCGGTAAGCCAGGGCGCCGGCCGATCTCATCGGCGGCGTCCTTGCGGTCTCGGCTGGCGCCGGGCCGGCCCGGGTGAGGCTCGTGATCTTCCCGAACGGCGCTGCTCCAGGGCCGGCGGGCAGGCCGGACCTGAACGGGCTTGAAGGGGGCCCGGCAGTCAGTATTGTCGCGGGTGAGATCAACCACCGGCCCGTGGCCGGGTGCGGACATGAGGAGATGGTCGTGGCGGTTTCCGCGGGCTCAGCGGAGGAACTGCCCTCTGCCTGGCTTGCGGACCCTGAGACGCTGCTGCTGGTCGAGGACGACCCCGCAGACATGGTCCTGGTCGAAGAGCTGCTCGCCGACAGCGGCATCCGCACCACCCTGGTCTGGGCGCGCACGCTGGCCGAGACCAAGGAGCGGCTGCGCCGCGACGGCGTCCCCGGCTGCGTCCTGCTGGACCTGCACCTACCCGACGGCCGGGGAGTGGAAGTCGTCTCGCAGGTGCTGGCCGTGGCCCCGGCCGCGGCGATCGTCGTGCTGACCGGCCTGGCCGAGGAGAACGCCGGGCTCGCGGCGGTCGCGGCCGGGGCACAGGACTACCTGATCAAGGGCCAGGCCGCACCACACGCCTTCGGCCGGGCGATCCGCTACGCCGCCCAGCGCAAGCACGTTGAGCAGGCGTCTGCTGCGCTGCGGGTCAGCGAGGTGCAGGCGGAGGAGAACGCGCGGCTGGAGCGCGGGCTGCTGCCCACCCCGCTGCTGCGCACCAAGGGGATCGAGGTGGTGGCCCGCTACCGGCCCGGCCGCGAGCAATCGCTGCTCGGCGGCGACTTCTACGACGTGGTCGAGACCCCCGATGGCACCGTGCACGCGATGATCGGCGACGTCGCCGGGCACGGCCCCGCCGAGGCGGCAACGGGAGTCTGCTTGCGGGTGGCGTGGCGGTCGCTGGTACTGGCCGGGACGCCCACGCCGGCGCTGGTCAGCCTGCTCGAGCAGATGCTCGTGGCTGAGCGGGAAGGCGACCGCGTCTTCGCCACGCTCAGCTACCTGGCCCTCACGCCGGACCGCCGCCGGGTGCGGATCCTGCGGGCTGGTCATCCCGGCGTGCTGCGGCGCGTAGCCGGCCGTGTTGACCTGGTCGAGGGCGAGGTCGGGCCGGCGCTGGGCTTGGTGGCCGGTCACGGCTGGCGGGCCGAGGAGATGCTGCTGGCGCCAGGAGCGAGCCTGGTGCTGTTCACCGACGGGCTGTTCGAGGGGCGCACCGGGCCGGGCAGCGAGCGGCTCGGCGAGGAGGGCCTGGTGGCCGTGGCGCGGGAGCTGGCCGACAGGCCGGCGGCCGCGTTCGTGGACGGCCTGATCGAGCGGATCGAGGCCGCGACGGCGCCGTACGGCGGCCTGGCCGACGACGTGGCCGTCGTGCACCTGCGCTGGCGGACCAGCGCGAGCGCCAGGGCGGGCGCGTGACCACACCCCAGCGATCCGCTCGCCCGTCCCGCTGGCCCGCGCTCACGGCCCGGCGCCCGGCCGGCCCGCCCGGTCGCCCCGTGCTCAGCGTGCAGGGCTGGTTCCGGCTGGTTTTCGCGGTGCTCGCGGTGCTGGCGGTGGCCGCGGTCGTGGCCGTGGTCAGCCTGCTCGCGGCGGGCCGGCAGGCGTCCGGCGACCTGGAGAACAACATCCTGCCGGCCCAGGCCCAGGCCTACCGGCTGCAGGGCGCGCTGCTGGACCAGGAGACCGGGGTCCGGGGCTTCGGGATAACCGGCAGCCGGGATTTCCTCCACCCGTACACGACCGGGCTGAAGACCGAGGCGGCCGCGGCCGCGCGACTGCGCCAGCTGATCGGCGACGACCCGCAGCTGGCCGGCGACCTGACCCGGCTGGAGGCCGCGGCGGATTCCTGGCGCCAGTCCTACGCGCGTCCGCTGATCGCCCGGGCCAGCCACGGCCCGCTGGGCGGCAGGGACCTGACCCTGCTGGACCAGAGCAAGCGGTCCTTCGATCACCTGCGGACGCTGTTCGCCGCGCAGGACGCGCACCTGGCGGCGGCCGCCGCGCGG
>Ga0126381_100003755_pt1 | contig 16477 bp, 9 predicted proteins | sample PanSoiMetPlot_28_FD_96465 | JGI IMG/M metagenome (GOLD analysis project Ga0126381, IMG submission 96465) | Tropical forest soil microbial communities from Panama - MetaG Plot_28 | ecosystem: Environmental > Terrestrial > Soil > Tropical forest > Bulk soil | place: Panama | collected 2016-02-17 | reverse complement strand
TGGCTCGCTGTATGAGTCGGCGTGGGAGTCCGTGTAAAAGTTGGGGTTGGGGTCGGCGTCGGTGTGTGTGTAAGGGTTGGAGTCGGTGTCGGCGTCGGAGTGGAAGTTGGTGTGCTGGTAGGCCTAGGAGTCGGCGTTGCAATTGCGCCTTGTCCCATAAGCGTGACGTTATACGGGCTGGTGGCGTCGGGGCTGTCGCTTACGGTCAGCATCCCGATGCGGGTGCCAGTCGCGGTCGGCTGGAAGGCGATCGAGATGCTGCAACTCGCATGAGAACCAAGTGTGGTACCACAGGTGTTCCCGGTTTCTGTGAAGTCGGCTGGGTTTGCGCCCGCGATGCTCTGAGTCAGCGTCACATCAGTAATCTGATTGTTCGTCACGGACACTGTTTGGGTGGCGGTCTCCTGGTGGATAACTTCAGGCCCGAAGCTGAGCATTGTTGGTAAGACCGTCAGGTTGACGAACTCGAACGCGCCGATATCGCAGATAGGATCTCCAGGACGCGAGCGTGGGAAACCGCGCTGGTCGACACCGCCCAGACCCCCAGGCGGCGGCGCCTGGCATATCACATTGTCCCCGGCGCCGATCGCCGGGCTGCCCTGCTGCAACGCTACGGTCTCAGTCGGTCCGCCGTTGTCCTGCAGACCAGTCGGATCCAACAATGGGTCCACCCCCAGGATGTTATGGCCATTGTCGGTGATGATTGCACCTTCGGTTTGACTCATCAGGGAATAGGACAAAGTGATCGCGCCAGAGACATCCGGACCGCTGCTGGCGCCAGAGGTAGGGTTCGTGTTGCTATTATTGCCTATAAGCGTGCTATCGCCGACCAGGCTCGTAGCGCCGGAGTTACAAATCCCGCCACCCAGACTCGAACCACGAGGAAAACCACCGTCCTTCGCGTGGTTGGACGCGATTGTCAGCCCGACGAGATTCACGCTGCCACCGGCGACGAACAGCCCGCCACCGGCCGTGTCACCTCCGTTGGCGAAACGACCAGACGCATCACCCTCCCCACCCTGGTTCGCTGTGTTGGCAAAAAACGTGCTGTTAGCGAGGCTAACGCTCCCCCCGGCGACGAACATCCCTGCTCCTCGAGAGTTTCCGCCGCGGGCCGATAACACTCAAAAACCGCCCCCGTCACCGCCCGTTACCGAATTGCCGGAGACCGTGGAAGCTGAGAGGGTCAGACTGCCGCCGCTAACGAACATACCACCCCCATCCCCGTCTCCCCCGGCTCCGTTTGGCGCCCTTCCCATCCCCCCGGAACCGCCGCCTCCGCCGCTTCCTCCTGCAGTGCTGTTCCCGGACATTGTGGATGCTGACAACTTGACGCTCCCAGAGAGTATATAGAGTCCGCCGCCTGCTCCCATTCCCCTTTATCCGCCCACCCCACCTGCTCCAGGTGGAAAAAACCCGGGTCCACCGTTCCCGCCTCGCCCTGCGGTCGCGCTGTTACCGGACACCGAAGATGCTGACAAGTTTACGCTCCCGGAGACGACATAGAGTCCACCGCCCGCTCCCAATCCCCCCGATCCGCCGCCCCCACCCCCATTGGTGCTGGCGGAGCCACCATTCCCTCCCGAACCTCCGCTCGCGGCGTTCCCAGAGACCGTGGAAGTCGACAAGTCAATGGAGCCGGAAGAAGAATAGATGCCGCCGCCAGCTGCCGCTTGACCAGCTCCCCCGTTGCCGCCGTTAGGCCCGAACGCACCGTTCGCTCCGTTCGCTCCAAGCGCACGATTCCCCTTGAGCGCCACCCCATTCAGACTGGCCTGGCCTGTGCCTTGGACCAGGATCCCGCCACCGAGCGCAGCGGTGGTTCCGGGTAGCGCGCCTGGCGTACCGTCGTCCCGCGCAACTCCACCTACTATCCGCAAGTTGCTGAAAAAGACTTTGGCACCGCTTAGAACGTCAAATACCCGATCGATTCCGTTGCCGTTGACGAGGCTCAAGCCAGCTCCCTGCCCCTGAATCGTCACGCTATGTCCGGCATCCGCTATATCGAGGTCCCCCTGTGCGGCAGCGTTCTCGTGGCCGTTGGTGTTCTTTGTGGTAAGCGTGTATTTCCCCGCAGTCAGCGTAATCAGACAGTCCTGGCCGCTGGCGTTCGCCATCTGGATCGCATGGCGGAGACTCGCCGGAGATCCATCCACAGTGGGATCGGGCGTGGGATTGAAGCTGCAGGTCGTAGAGCGCGCAGACCGCGCGTTCAACACCAGAAAGACAACCACCAGAGGCGCGGCCTTAACAATCCGCCGCAAGCGCGGGTTGGACCATCCCATGCTTCGGATGAAAGCCAACTCCTGCTCAAGGTACCGGTATCGGGCCATACCCTTCCCTAAAGGAAGCTGAATTCTGATACGATTAGCTTAAAAAATCAACTTTTTCGCGTTTGGCAGATGCTGTTGAAGGAGAGAGCGGATTAGGCAAACCTCTTCGCCATAGACATGTTCCGAAATTGCGAGATAAAGTAGCTATTCTATTAACAATGCCCTTTTGGGGAATTGTCCAGTGAGTTGTCAGTACCGATGGAACGCAGGCTGCAAAATGTCCTGAAGGAGGCGCTTGCACAACACCAACAAGGGCGCATTCTGGACGCCGATCGGCTCTATCAAGAGGTGCTCCAACACCAACCCAATAACGTCGACGCACTTCATCTTTCCGGAGTCCTCGCCATGCAGGCCGGGAACCCCGGGCTCGCGGTCGAGCGAATCCTGCGAGCGATCGCGATTGCGGCTAACGCCGACTTCTATTCCCACCTGGGCGAGGCTTACCGGCGCCTGGGCGACCTGGGGCGTGCTACCGAGGCCTGCCGGGCCGCGCTTCGGATCGATCCGGGCCACATCCACGCGCTCAACAACCTGGGTGTCGCTCTTCTGGATCAGGGGGCAACCGGGCAGGCGCGAGATCTTTTTGCGCAGGCCGTACAGATCAGCCCACGCTTTGCCATCGCGCTAAACAATCTCGGCAACGCTCTGCGTTTGCTCGGCGATCGTGACGGCGCCCTGGCCGCCTTCCAGAAAGCGGTGCAGGCGGATCCTGCTTATGGCGACGCCCACTTGAACCTGGGTCAGATGCTGCAAGATTCTCTCCAACGGTCTGCCGCCCTGGGACACTGCCGGCGCGCTGTGGCCCTGCGGCCAGACCTGGCGCAGGCGCATAACAACCTGGGAAATGCGCTTCGCGAAGCCGGACTGCTTGACGCGGCGAAAGAATCCTATTCTAAAGCACTGCGCCTCGATCCTTACAATGGGCTCATCCTGAACAACATGGCGCAGGCTCTTCAGGAGGAGGGCCACTTGGGCGAAGCTCTCGTCTGGTACCAGAGATCAATCCATGCCGATGAGTCCGCGGCCCGGACCTATGCGAATCTCGGGAGTTGCCTACAGGAACTTGAGCGCTTTGCCGATGCGCGCAAAGCGTACGAAGAGGCTCTGACACGCGATCCGAACTGGGCCGAAGCTAACTGCGGGCTCGGCAGAATCCTTGGCGATGAAGGCGAGTACGATCAAGCGCTTGAATACTATCGCAAAGCGATCGCGGCGAGGCCTGACTTCTCGCCGGCCTACGCCGGGCTCGCCACGATCTGGGCGGAACTGGGACGTCTGGAGGAAGCCGAGGGAGCGTCGCGGAAGGCGCTCCGCTGCGACCCCGAGAATGGCGCGGCTTTCGCCTTGCTTGCCCAAGTCCTGGGCCGCCGTCTGCCCGACGAAGATTTGGAATCGATGCGCGGGATTGAATGCAGCGCGGCGGCGTGAGCAAGCCGCATGCAGCCATTACATTTCGCGCTGGCACATGCACTCGATGCGCGAGCACAATTCGCACAGGCCGCCGAACACGCAAATCAGGGCAACGCGCTGCAAGAGGAACGATCGAAACGCGGAGGTCAGGCGTACGGTAGCGACGGCCATCGCGCCTTTGTCGACCAGCTTCGCACCACGTTCACGCCGGAGCTCTTCGAACGCTGCCGGGGACTAGGCGTTGAGAGCAAACTTCCCGTATTCATTGTCGGCCTGCCACGTTCGGGCACGACGCTCATCGAACAGGTCCTGGCGAGTCATTCCCGCGTTCACGCCGCGGGCGAGCTGACGCTGGCAACTGACTGCTTTGACTCGCTACCCACCATTTGCGGGATAAGCGGCACTCCCTTGGACTGTATTCCAGGCCTCGACCCGAAGAGCGCAGCAGACGTAGCTGCGCGCTATCTCGCGGGGATTTCCTGCCTGGGCGGGGGAAAGGCTCGCGTCACCGACAAGATGCCGGACAATTACCTTTACGTGGGCTTTCTGCATATCTTGTTTCCCAACGCCCGGATCATCCACTGCCGACGTGACCTTCGCGACATTGCACTCTCATGTTGGCTCACTGAATTTCGCTCCATCCGCTGGGCGTCAAAGCAAGAACATATCGTGGAGCGCATAAAGGAGTATCTCCGCATAACCGAACATTGGCGGCGAGTCCTGCCGAATCGGATGCTGGAAATCCGATACGAGGAGACGGTCGAAAACCTGCAGCCGGTAGCGCGCCGGATGCTCGAATGGCTGGGGCATAGAGTGGGAGGACCAATGCCTCAAGTTCCACGAAAGCCCACGTCCGGTTCGGACCGCGAGCCTGGTTCAAGTCCGCGAACCCGTTTACCAGGGCTCGATTGCTCGCTGGAAGAACTATTATCCATTCATGCAAAGCTTCTTCGACAAGCTGCCGCCTTCCGCTTGAAGTTCCTTGTTGGTTCTCTTGTCGGGTGCGATCAAACTGGCAAGCAAGGCCGGTCGATGGCGAAACACCAACGCTGCGTGCCCCTATTACGCGGCTCACACTGAGGTATACCGGGATACCTTGGGCGACGGTGCCGGGGGGCGGACACCGCATCGTTCTCTCTCAAACCGACCCCGACGCCGAGAGCAGCGACCTTCGTTAAATCATCCTTGAAAGACTCCTCCGCCAAGGCATCACCCATATGATGGCGGTTTTTTTGCATCGCGCCCGCCCGCCAATGCAGCCGACTAAATCGGCGATGGACTTAGCTCGATCGCTACCACTTGGCGAAGGTCGGGGCCGTCCCATGTGCGGGAGTAGTCGCCAGTCTCGAGCGTAGTCCGGAGTTCAGAGCTTTGGCTGTTTCGTTGCCAAGTCTGAGCACACAGGCCGAAAGAAACACGACGCTACAAGCCTTTAAGGTCAAAAGCAGGCTCAAACTTCCGTTTGCAAAGAGCTCGGGGTTTGTGCGAGTTTGAATCGGCACTCCAAAATGAAGACTTTCTAAGCAAAAAGGAGCTAACCATGGGAATCTGGAACAACAAGAGATTAGCGGTCTTGTCAGCCATCCTTCTGATCGGCCTCAGCTGTTCGCGTGCCGCGGTCGCTCCCACCAACGTTACGGCATGTGGCACCTTCGGCGCGGGCTCTTATATCGTGGAAAACAATATTTCGGTTGGTACCGTAAACTGCCTGACGTTCAACGCCGGGCCGGCGACGCTCGACCTCAACGGCTTTACCGTGTCAGGGAGTGGCGTCAGCACCAACGGTGTCTTGGCGATTAACGTTCCCAACCTGACCGTGCGAAACGGGACCATTAAAGGGTTCTCGAGGAGCATCTATGCGACCGGGACGGGTGTGGTCGTTGATGGAGTGAGAGCGTTGAGCGGTAATCTCAACGCCATTACGGTGGGCTCTAGCAGCACGATTGAAAACTGCCTGGTCAGCGGCCACTCCGGGGGCGGCGTTCAAGCCGGCAGCAGTGCGACGGTGGTGAACAACACGCTCACCGGTAACACGGGAGACACGATCGTCGTGGGGGACGCAAGTCTCGTTAAAGGCAATAGGACGAGCCTCAATACCGGAGGTTCGACCGCCGCGATCCGTATCGGAGCAAACTGCAAGGTCGTGGATAACCTTGTTTCAGGCAATTCCTTCGGAGTAGATGCCACGGGGGTTAAAAACCTGATCACCGGCAATACGATCTCGAACTGTGTCGAGGGGATTCAAGCCGGCAATGACACGACGATCACCGGGAATAATGTTAGCGAGAACACTGACAATGGTATTTCGGCCGGCGTTCAATGCCTAATCAGCGGGAATAATGCCAGTGACAATAGCAATGTCGGCATCACAAGCGATATCAACACGCTATTCCTGAACAATGTTGCCTCCAACAATGGTAATTTCGGAATTCATGTGAATTCTGGCGGCTCGGCAATAGCAAACGTCACCGACTTCAACGGCGCTCCAGGGTTGGAGGTAGGGTGCCCAAGTAAAGTTGACAACAATACTGCTTTAAGCAATGCGGTCGCCAACCTTCAAACGTCCGGCGCCGGATGCCTCTTATCGAATAACCTTGCGCCGTAACTCTTGCAGTTGAAGGGACAAGCCGGGGCCAACAGCCCCGGCGAATCTCCGTTCTTGTGGGTGCGGGAAAGCCTGCTTGCGCCGGAATAAACTTCGCTTGCTCATCAGTCGCCCGTTAGTATTGTTGACACCGCCGGCGATCAATACGGTTCCATTGAGCAGCCGGGCCGCGGAATGGAAGATGCGCGTTGTCGAGCTACCTCGTACAGTTTGGCAACTTTGGCCTGGCGGCGCCGACTCGGCGCGTTCGGTGTACGACAAACTTCGCTCCCAACGATGGCAAGCCGCCACCGCGCGTATGTGCAAATCCCGCGGATTAGCGCAAATCCCCCGCTGCAACCACGAGTTAGCGGGTTCTCACATCATCCAAAAAGCGGGCTTCGCTTACAGTTCCTTTAGTATCAGCCATCCCATCCATCGCTTGTTGAGCATGACGCGCGTCAGCGCCGCTTACCGGCTCTCGCCCTTGCGCGCAATCCGGCGATAAAGGAGCCGTGTCCCCCGCTCTGGCCAACATGTCCGCCGGACCTGGGCTCATCCCGCAAAAGTTTTTGTTGATGGGCGCTTTGTAACACTCGGCTGCAAGATCCTTAGCGGCGACACATGGCGGCGAGGTATTCGTGGTCGGGCCGCACGGATCGAGCATCGGGTTCCAGGGGTTGGCATCGGTCGGGAAACAGGAGGCTTGCGGAGGCGTCGTATCGTTGGCTGCAAAGTTCTCCGGGAGCGTGAACTGGAATCCGATGCAGCCCGCGGTCGGACAGGTGACGTCCTGGCCCGCATAGCCGCATGTAAGATCGAGTTCCGCCTGGCTCAGGGGCTGAGCCACTTCCTGCGGGCTTCTGCCCACACACTTCTTGGCCGAGGCGTCCCACCGGCAAAAGGTCTCGGGTAAACATTCGTTCATGGCGGTCGTTTTAAATTCATCCGTGAAAGGCGCCAGGTCGAGGGTTACGGTCATCAACGGGTCGGTGTAAACCGCCTTCAAGGCCGGGGAGCTGCCGGGAACGGTCGTAACCGTCAACTTCGTATCGGGAATCCCCACGCGAATCAGCTCTACGGCCGCCTCGGCTTTCTTTTTATCGAGGCCCGAACCGAAGTAGAAACTGTAGGTCTGCTTGGTGTCCGGCTTGCCATAGACGAGGAAGACATCGTATTTCTGGTTCTTCTCAAAGACATTTACATTTGGGAAACCGTTCTGGCTCTCTCTTTTAGTTGTCGTATCGATGTAGTACTTGCCATGGTTAAGCGTCAAAGATGAGCGCTGAAAAAAACTTTCTCCTGCCATTCTGATATTTGGCGGCCATATCGATCGCTCCGGCTTGGGAGGGTTATTCATCTTGTCTTCTGTGCCGGTCAGATATTCCCTATACAGGGGCACGCCGTAGCACTCGGGTGTGGCGCAGTCTTCGCTCCACGCAGAACCACAGCCCGAGCCGCCCTTTTTTGCACAATCCGGGAACACCACCGATGTCACGTAATGGTAGGGGCTGGTTCTGGCCGTGGCGCCTTCCTCAGAGCCCTCATCCGATTTGCATTCGGCCCCCTCGACTGGAGCAGCAAAGAAACCATCCAGGTTGATCGAGCTGGTTTTTCCGTAACCCGTAAGTGAGCCGTCATCGTCGGTCAGGAAGGTTTGGCGGTCTATATCGGTGAAGTTGTTGAACATCGTAGATTGCTGAGTGCAGTAACGTACCTTTGCCTTGTCTGCATCGGTGCGGTACGTCCCGGCTGTAAATAGCGGTTCGATGACGTAATGACGGATGTCGACCTTGTCGAAGAAGAGGTTGTTTGAATGGAAGGTAGGTGGATAGTAAAAGCCATTGGACTGCTTCCACGCAATCGCCGCGTTAGGAATGTAACACTGCTTGGTCTTGCTGTCCCTGGGGATCCCGTTGAAGGATTTGTAGATTGACTTGTCTGCATTGTCTCCCAGTGTGACCTGCTTGATGTCGAGATAAGCATTGGAGTCCTGATTGGCGGGGCCATCGTAGATGTTGAACAGGCGCTCGCTGTTGGCAAAGGCAGTAAACTTTCCCAGGACGAATCCGTCGTCCCTGGACATACAGTAGAGGCCGTTGTCTGAGTTATCGCATTTGAGCCCGAGCGCGTCCGTATTGAACGGACTGAGGACGGATGCATAGGCATAGTCCTTGGTTTGCGGCTGGGTTTCGCCCGCGAAAACGCTCTTCAGCGCGAGCTCCCACAGCCCCGGGAGGCTCGAGGAGGCGGTATAGTCACCGCCCGATACGAAGCTCAGGCCCGCATTCTGCACGTCGGAAATGAAGCTGTTGCTGAACAGATACCAGCGCGCGCGCAGCCATACCGCGGCGAAATTGTACTCGGAATAATTGAAGCTGGTGGTATAGCCGTTGATTACGCTCACCATGCAGTTGGTTTCGTTTTCATTGGTGCAAAGCTTGGGTTCACACAGTCCCGTCGGGTTGGCGCATTTGGTAGCTTGATGTGCGTTTCCCGGGTCGATGTCCGGGTAATAGTCATTTTTGCAGACCTGCCACTTGGGGTCCACCACGCATTTTTCGCCGTCCAGGGAAAGCTCGCCACACTTCCCTTTATCTTTTCCTGTACCGTCGCAATAGAATTGAGCATCCGGAGCGTAGTCGTTCTTGACAGGTTGCACGATCGGGCCGACTCCGGGACAGCTCTGCGTATAGCCCACGCTCTGAAATGAAGTCATCGCCGAAGTGCAGAAATTGCCGTCAAAGGTCTTCAGCGGCGAGATGCCGGCATGACTGAAATCAGCCCTCGGGTCCGTAGATCTCTGCTCGGAAGCGTAGGACTCCCACTGCTGCTTGCGCGAGCCGCTGCTGATATTCGCCGGGACTTCCCAGAAACAGACTCCGCACAAGCCGGCGCCGGCCGCCATGTTGCCTACGAAGTCGTTCCAGCCGTTGGTGATCCAAAAAACCGCCGGCGTATCCGTGTCACTATTGTATATGACATTCTGGTTTGCTTCTCTATTAACATAGGGCTTCGGCGACGTGAGGATGCCGGGCACTTTGCGCGGGTTCTGCGGGTTATCGACCGCGGCGCGGGCGAAAATTCCAATGTTTGCGTCCAGCTTGTTGTTGGCCTCGGTCGCATCTTCCAGATAGTAGCCGTGGCCGATCGAGAGATAGCCCACGTTGCGGGCCAGCGTAACACCGTCGGTCGCGTGGATGGTGTAGAATCGCGTCATCGATTCACTGACCGAAGAGTCTTTGACAAAAGTGTCCGCGGGGACTTGCCGCGCCATGTGGAAATGGACCGGGTAGTGCCCCAGCCGTCCGCCCTGTCCCAGCTGATGGAATTCAACCCCCTGCATCTGGAAGACTTTGAATCCCTGCCGGGCAACCGTATGACCGCCGAAATAGTAGCCTGTTTTCGCGTCTGGGAAGGGCGTCATGGCTTTGTCGCCTTCGGACACGATGCGAATACTGCGAGTCAGCAACGCTACCGCCGCGCGCGTTTCGGCTGAGGTCCGATTCAACTTCAGGCGTGAGATGCCCTTGTGGTCCGCTTCGGCCAGGGAATATTTAGCGCCGTTGTGGGTCCACCGAACGCCTTTGGAGGCGCAGGCGCCGGCCTCGGAGCAGGCGGTGTGGAAGGTAATATTGTCGCCGTCAAACGTATCGATGACCAGTTCTTCAGAGTGGTTGGCCAGATAGTCGGTAGTCGTGACGACGATATGATCGTTCTTTTCCCAGTCGATGGGAACCGTGCTATCGACCTTGAGTTTGGTGGCCCCGGGCAGGATCGTCCCGTCGAGCCTGCCCCAACTCCGGCCAGGATCGTTTTCTTTAAGCCTCCGGAGAGTGACCGCGCCTTTCTTGCCAAATAACTGCAGCGTGCCGCCGAAGGAAACCGCCAGCACCTTGTAACCGAAGTAGCCCGCATTTTTCTTCTGATCGGTTCCGTTGTCGGAAGGCAGCGGAGAATACTGATAGAAGTAGTCCGTGACGCCATTTCCGAGAGGCACCTTTGCATTGCCGTTCGAGCTCCAGATGTTGTCGGGAATACCGCAGGTCTTGGGATCCGATTTGCAGACGATTCCCAGCCCGCCTGCTCCCTGGTCTTTGCCGTAAAGATAAATCGTCAGTTTTCCGCCTTCTCTGCCGATAGGCGCGTCGTCGTTGGCGCTCCCGGCAATCAGGCTCCCCCCGTTCTCCACGAGGATTGACTGGGCGTGAAAATTGATCTGTGCATCTTCGAATCTTAGCGTTCCGCCGATGTTGGACTGGGGTTTGGTGTAGATGTTGACGTTACGGTACCAATACGTGCCGCCGCCCACCTGGCCGGTGACCTGGCAGTCTCCGGTGACCTCCAGGTCCTCGCCGGCGCCGGGCTTCAAAAATCGGTCGCCTTTGTCCGGGCAAGTTACTATTGGTACTTCCGGTTCTTCCCGGACCACCGCGGCGGGTTGCGTGTTCATGCCTACTTCCGGTTCATTGCGGAGGGGCAAGCCGGGTTGCTCCACGCCCTCGCTGGCGCCCGCCGCTGCATCAGAGCAGATCGGAAAGACCGGCTCCTGCGCCAGTTTACTTCCCCGAAAGAATAGACCATGCAACGCGGGGATTAGGAATATCGCCATCACCGAGGCGATGAACAGCTTGGTGCGCCTGAGCCTTTGTTTGCTGCCTGCCATTTTCGGTTCTCCCCTGGTCCGACCTCAAAAACGTTTCAGCGACCATCAATGGCTCGTGGTGGTGTTTTGGTAAGCAAACGCCAGTGCCCGCCAATGCCGCTATTTTCGGCGGGGTCAGCGCCCGGCCTGAGGTTGCCCCTGTTACAGGAGCACCCTGATATATCTCGCGTTTGAAAAATGACCAGGGCCCCGGCGAGCCGCTCCCGCCTTGCCTTCGTTAGGTTGGGGGGAGGGCGGGGTTTGGCGTCGCGTGCCAGCTCGGAGGTGGGCGGGAACTACGATGCCGGATCGGTCACACTTCAACATGATCGTCAGCGCAACCCTTCTCTTGGGTACTCTCCCAAAGGAAGAAAAGCAAGGATCGCAAGGCGAAAGCAAGGATTGCAAAGTCGCCCGTGTAGAAATATTTGCTCCGTTAAAAATGACTTGGACGGGCGACGGAATAGCATCAACCCTTTCCATTTGGCACTCGCACGAATCCTGAAAATCTGGCTGTAGCGCTTGCTGTGGCGCAGGCCCGACTTACGCGAGCAGAACGCGCTCGCCCGGAGGATGAGCGAAAGGCCTGGGGAACTATGCACAACCATCAGCCTCGCGCGGCTGCTCGACCGCACCGGCCGCCGCGACGAAGCCTGCCGGATGCTCGCGGGATCTACGGCTGGTTCACCGTAGCGGGCTGACACTGCGCGATGCCCGCAGTGCAGCACGACCCCGCCGGTGGAAACCCCTGCGCCACGCCTACCGCAAACGCCGGGGAGTTCCGATCAAGGGTGAGTCCGGAGAGCTTGATGGATCACGCGGAGGGTGCGTTTGCCGAACTCGACGATGCCCCAATAGAGCCAAAGACCGGATAGCCGGTCAGCTCTCGGGATCGAACGGATTCACCCACAGGCGGTGCTTCACGTCCAGCGACCCCCTACCGGCGATGCTGTGGAACATGCTGGTTCAAAACCGGGCCAAAGCCACGCCGAATGGGTCGTTTGGTCTCAAAGCATCTTGAGATCGAGAATCAAAACGAAAATCGCGGTTAAAACGAATCAGATTGTTTCCAAAGCTTTACATTTAGTCAAGTCCTGTTAAAATTGTGAAATCCGGGTACTAAAACCGTCTTAAAATTGAGGGATCAAAAGGCAAATTTGCGCTCGAACGAATCAGATTGTTTTGAATCTTTACAATTCGTCCAATTGTGTCAAACCTCCGCCGCACAAAGGTTGGGCGCGCGATGGGAAAATCAGGCCGAGATAGTGGCGTCTGCTGCCTCGCTGTTCTGAGTAAGAATGAAAATACAACTGTTCATCGTTCTGGCGATTGTGGCCTGTGGTTTGTGGTCCTGCGGCGGCCGTAGCGGCGGCAACACGGTCAATCCGGCTTTTACGGGTGCCTGCGCGCAATTGCCGGCGGCTTCGGCGCCTGACTTTAATAAACGCCTTACTGATTTCGTAGAGCAGAGTTGTTACACAAAGCGGCTGGGGCTTTTCCAGGTTTAATGTGTCACTCCGTTGGGTCGCGTCTACTAACTCGAATGGTGAATAGGATGAAGAAGCTCTTCGTTATCTTTCTGCTGATTGTGGCGGGCGGTTCCTGGTCTTGCAGCGGCGATAGCGGCGGCAATACGCCCCTGGTAATCGCAACGCCGTCAGCGACCGCGACCGCGACGCCGTCAGCGACCCCGACGCCCAACGTTTCGGGTGCATGCGCAACCTTGCCGTCGCCTTCCGCGCCAGGGTTTACAGCTCGCTTTAATCAGTTCGTCATACAGCTGTGCTACCAGAAGCAGAACTGGGAGCACGACGTGAATCGGCGCACCAGCCAGGGCCTTCATGCTCCTTTCGTGAAGCTGTGGTACTCGCCCTCGCTGTACAACTGGATGACCGTTCAGAAGCGAGTAGGACCGGTACCTGACGGCGCGATAGTCATCAAGGAAGAGTATGCCGATACAGATTTGACTTCCCCCATCCTCTTTTGGAGTGGGATGGTCAGGGATTCAAGCCTTTGGTGGGACGGATGGGATTGGGCGGTCGTTGGGAGCGAAACCGGAGGCACACCGGCCCCGACGCCCACGCCTTCCGCCAATGGATGCGCCGCAGTGGTGTATCCGGTTAATGGCCCCACTAGTGTTAACTGTATAGGCTGCCACGCGTCGGCAATCTCAACCGCCCCCGGAAGCGGAACCTTCTCCACCACGAATTTTCCCTTGACCCCCTCGGCGGTCGGGCACGGATCGCCGGCTGACTCGACGAACAGCTCGGCGGGCGCGGCCGCATCATTGCTTGCAAATGCGACGCTTCCGGCCTTCGCGCCGCAGTGGCAAACGCAAGCCCATCCGAATCCAGTATCGGGATTCACCAGCCGACTGCCGAGCTCGATATTTGCCAATGTAAGGATGCTCCCCGCCTCGACCACCACGGTACCCTGCATGGTGCCCCAGACGCAGGATTTAGTGGCCTCGAAACCTGCTAAGGTGGGCGGGCCTTCGCTGTTTGTTACTTCGAATCAATGCGCCAGTTGCCACGACGCTACCGACAACACGCCAAAGCCCACCCACATGCTTTATACGCCACCCGGATCATCGGCTCCGCTTAACCTCTCGACCGCCGGCGAATGGCAATATTCGATGATGGGGCTCTCGGGCCGCGATCCTATATTCTTCGCCCAACTGGATACCGAGTCGACCGTACATTCCAACCTCCAAGGCAAGCCCAACGCTCCCGGGTTCGTGCAGGATACGTGTTTATCCTGCCACGGAGTAATGGGACAGCGTCAATTCCACCTGGACAAAGGAAACGCACCTGATACGCTGTTCACCCGCGACCAACTGCAAGATCCCACCTCGCCATACGGAGCGCTGGCGCGTGATGGGGTCTCGTGCGCGGTTTGCCATCACATGTCAGACGATAAGCTGGACGATCCCTCTGTTTATACGGGGAAATTTAACGTCGGCCCTGCCGACGTAGTCTATGGTCCCTATCCCTCCGGCGATTCCGACGTGAAGGTCGGCGACAATGTAATTCCGCGGCCGATGAAAAACTCTGTGGGAATAGTACCGGTATTTGGAGCTCAGGTCGGGCAGGCAAAACTGTGCGCCTCTTGCCACACGATCGTGCTCCCGGTCTATGACGCCGACGGCCATCAGGTCATTGAGCATGGAGTTCCCAAGACCGACTTCGAGCAGACCACATACCTCGAGTGGCTCAACAGCTCCTTCGTTAAGCAACCGTGCCAGGACTGCCATATGCCTGATAATTTCAAGGGCGCGAAGCTGGAGTTCCAAGTCGCCAATATCGAGGACAGCACATTCCCAGTGGTACCAGACATTGGTCCACCAACATCGTTGCCGCCTGATCAATTGATTCTCCAGACCCGTACATTCTATGCGCGTCATCAACTCAGCGGCATCAACCCCTTCGCACTTGAAATGTTCGATCAGTTTCAGGCCGATCTGGGCGTGTACTACCAAGATGGGCTGTTACCGCCGGACCTGCGGAGTACACTCTTCGCCCAGAAAAATGCGGTAGCGGCAGCGGTCAATCAGGCGCAGACCATGACCTCCCAGGTGACAGTCGACGCCGTAACCAAAAACGACGGACAGCTTATAGCGGACATCCGCGTCCAGAATCTTGCCGGTCATAACTTCCCCTCGGGAGTGAGCTTCCGCCGCGCATTCCTGGATTTCCGGGTGCTCAACGCTGATGGGCACGTTCTGTGGGAATCCGGCGGCACCAATGGTGACGGTGTGATCACCGACACGGTCGGCAACCCACTGCTTACCGAATTCTTCAGTCCGTCCCAGCAGACCTTTCAACCGCACTTCTGGACTGGCAATCCGATTACCAGCGACAAGCAGGTGGAGATCTACGAGGAGATGGTACGTGATCCTCAGGGACAATTGACCACCAGTTTCCTCAGTCTCGATAACAAGGTTAAGGACAACCGAATTCAGCCTAAAGGAAGGTCTTCCACCGGCCCCAACGCCGATATTCTTGTTCCGGTGGGCACCGGCGCTGACCCCAGCTATAAAGAAGGATGCGGCTGCAGCGTGGTGCGTTACCAGCTACCGCTCACGGGAGAACTCACGAACGCGGCGCAAGTCCAGGCCACTCTGTATTATCAGAGCATTCCTCCTTACTATCTGCGCCAGCGCGCCCAGGACGCCAGTGGCCCGGACACTGCGAGACTGGTCAAGTTCACGAACGAGTTGGACGTGAATAAATACACTGAGATTTCCAACTGGAAACTAAAAATCGCCAGCTCCGGCCCTGTCGATATAAAGTAAGCGAAGTCGGATTGCGGTAAAGCGAAGCAGTTTACCCGGCATTCTGCGCACGCGGCACGACAGAACGGCTGAACGGCCACTGTGACAGCCAATGCGATGAAATGCCGGCGCCCAGTTCGGTCGGCCGGTTCCAGAGACTCGTCTTCGAGATTCGCTGATGCTCAGCTTAGGCGATAGTTTTATCCAGCCTAGTCAGGGAAATTGTGCCGCCACTTAGGCTCGAGGGGCTGAAGATAACATCGCTTAAGAATAGCTTGTCCCCACCTGAAACAACTTTGGCAGCAAGATCACTGTGTCGATTTTTGGTTGGGAAAGATCTGGAAGGTCAGGCCTCTTAGAGGACAAGACAGCTGAAAGAAAGCTTCAAGCCATTATTTGATGTCCGCAACGTAATAGGCCTATCTTTTAGAAACTCAGCGACGATCTAGTCAATCGCATAAACTCTAGCGCATCACACGAAGAGCGCGCGTTCGGAGCAAGTGATGCTCCGCTTCTATAAACCTCTCCCTGCGTGACGTCTTTCTTAAACGAAAAGCGGTACTTTGCGGCGCGATGGATCGATATGCGTCATTATTATAGCGAACCATTTTGTGTAGGGGACGGTCATGCGCGGAAGTACCCAATCGAACCTCATTTCCAGAGCCTGGTTTTGCGTGGTGGCAGGTATTCTATTGTTGACCGGCTCGTCGAGCGCCACTGCCTTCGGCCCAAACGATGATCTTCCACCGATGACCAAGGTCGTATCCGTGGAAGGCGGATGGACACATTTCAGCACGGGCCGGCTGGCTGGCAACTACCTCAATGCCTGGAATGTTGGCGCTAGTTTATCGCTGCTGCCATTTGGAGTGATCCATAATGAGAGGTTTTTGCACGGCGCGCTGGACGGCGCTTTGGAAATGGGATTGCAGCCGGCATTTGAGCGCTTCAATACCGTCCATCAGAATTTCGCCGGCGTCCTGTTCAAGCTGAGATATTACCTGTTCGGGCTCAGCTATGGGCCATTCGTGCCCTGGATTGGCGGCTCAATTGGTCCCGGCTATTCCGACCTCAATATCGGCCGCGTGCACGACGATAATAAATTGAAGGGTCCTTTCATGGCCGTGATTCTCGGCGAGGTGGGCGTTGCGTACTTTCTCGAACCGCAAAAAGCGTTCTACGTTGGACTTGAGGCGCAGCACGTGTCGAATGGCGGCTTGAACGGAAGCGAAGCC
>Ga0126381_100003753_pt1 | contig 16480 bp, 10 predicted proteins | sample PanSoiMetPlot_28_FD_96465 | JGI IMG/M metagenome (GOLD analysis project Ga0126381, IMG submission 96465) | Tropical forest soil microbial communities from Panama - MetaG Plot_28 | ecosystem: Environmental > Terrestrial > Soil > Tropical forest > Bulk soil | place: Panama | collected 2016-02-17 | reverse complement strand
GTCGAAATGGCGCTGCCCATGCGGGTGCAGCGCGTGTATCCCGACGAGCGGATTATTGCCCGCAACCGCGGCGGCCAGGTGTCGCATCCCGACGACGGTAAGGTGGCGCTGAAGTATGGGCCGCTGATCTACAACATCGAGAAGGCCGATCAGGACATCTCCAAGCCGATCTCGAAGACGGCTGCCCTCAATGCCGAGTGGCGCCCCGAACTGCTGGGCGGCGTCATGGCGATCAAGGGCAAGTTCGCCGATGGCAGCGACCTGCTCGCTGTCCCCAACTACGCCCGCACCAATCGCGACGGCGCCGCCACCGCGACCCCGCTTACCGGCGGCCGAGGCACGCCGCGGCCGCTCACCTCGATCGTCTGGATCAAGGAAGCGTAGTCTGGGGAGAGTCACGTTGGAAATGGTCCGTCGGGCACAATCGGCTGGCAGACGGCGACAGGCGGTCCCGAACGGATGCGCCAACCGGGCCGTCTGCCCTAGGCTCTCTGTGGTGGTTGCACTGCTTGTGCTGCCCGCCGTAGCGGGCGCCCAAAACCTGCGCAATAGCGCCTTCACCATTCGATATAGTGACGAGGGCATCACCAGCCTCCGTCGCACCAATGACGTCGCGGATACCGAATACATCGCCAACGGCGGGTCGCTCGGGAGGGTGGTCGCCCGGTACCGCACGTCTCTCGAGGGCGATTGGCACGAGATCGCTCACCCTAAGCTGGCTGGCGAAGCGGCCGGCAACCGGATCGAATATCGCATCGGCGATCCCCAGGACCTCAGTGTCAGCGAGAGCTTCCAGTTGGAGGGCGGCCAATTCGCCTGGAGCATCAAGCTCGCCAACCAGACCAATGCCCCGCTCGAAGTCGGCGACCTGGCAGTCCCGACCGAGATGGCCGAAGGAACTCCGGGCCGCCGCGGCGACATCTACACGCAAAAGCTGCTACGCCACGGCCTCATCGCGGGCAGTGGCTCCTGGATGTATTGGTCGCGCAGCAACGGCGTCGGCCCCTACTTACTCATGACGCCCATCGGAGCGACTAAGCTGGAATACTTCGACAACAGCGTCACCATCACACCGAATAATGCTGGCCGGGGTGGCCGAGGCGGCCGCGGTGTATTTACTCCTTACATTCACGCCATCGCCAACAACGCTGCCGATATCCAGAAGGCGCGCGAGGCCGGCCGCGAACAGCCGTGGCGGCTCCCGCTGACGAGCCTCCACCTCGCGCCGCAGGGTTCCAAAGGGAGCGAAGTTACTTATCAATTCCGCTTCGAGTGGGTTCCTGACTTACAAGGCGTCCGCGACGCGCTTTATGCCGACAACTTATTCGATACCGTCATTGTGCCCGGAATGACCGTACCGATCAACCTGGCGGCCTTTGTCGCGCTGCGCACCCGGAACCATATCGACGCCGTCGAACCCGAGTTCCCCGCCAAAACATCCATCCAGTATGTGGGGGAGCGGGGCAAGGACACGCACGTCTATAAGGTTCAGTTCAACAAGCTCGGCGAGAACATGCTCAAAATCCGCTACGGCGGCCAGCAGTGGACCTCGCTCGAATTCTTCATCACCGAACCGCTGGAAACCGTCGTCCAGAAGCGGTCGAAGTTCCTGGTGGAGAAGATGCAGCACATGGATTCGACCGAGCCCTGGTACGGCGCGTACGGCGATTGGGATGAATTGAAGCAGGTGCTGCGCAATCCGCAAGACCGCGACGGCATGCGCCCTTGGCTTACCGATTCCAGCGACGACGCCGGCAATGCGCGTCCCGCGTTGGTTGCCGGCGTTAACGCTTTTTTTCCCACCGCGGAGGGCGTGGCCAGCGTCGAACGGTATGTCCGCTACTACTTATTCAACGACTATAAGGACGGCAAAGGCGGCATGCAGATGACTGAAAAGGAAGCGTATCCTTTCGGCATCTACGGTACGTTCGACAACTGGTGGCAGCATCGCGCAGCCCCCGACGCACCACCCGACACTTATGAGCCCGGCAACGCGAATCGCCAGCGCGACTGGACCGTTCTGCACCGGGACCATCTCTGGCGCATCTACGACTACCCGCACATTATCAACATGTACCATCGGCTTTACCAGATCGGGAAGTTCTACCCCGGGATGCTCCATTGGAGGACTTCCGCGCAATATCTGGAGCTGGCTTATCGCACCGCCGTCGCCTACTGGACGGTGCCGCTCGCGACGCGCAACTGGTCGGCCAATTCGGTCGGCACGATGAACGAGGCTTGCATCGAGGACCTCATTGACTCGCTGGAGGAGGAAGGCAAACAGCAATGGGCGAACGAGCTCCGCAGCTTATGGGAAACCAAGGTCGCGCATTTCGTTCTGAACACTCCCAACTTATATGGCTCGGAGTTCGCCTTCGATTCCACCGGCTTCGAATCGACGCAGGCATTCGCCCGCTATGCCGTCCGCAACGCCGGCAAGTCGCACGTAGATCCGCCGAATTTCGCGGTTGGGCCGGGCCGCGGCGAAATCCCGAAATTCAGCGAGGTCACGCCGGAGGCGGCCCGGAAGTTTCAGGATTTCCAGATGCAGCTCAACGTCAACGACCGCGGTTGGATCGAGACCGCTTACTATCTGTTGGGCAGCGACTATCGTGGTTCGACATCTTATCTGCAAAGCTACATGTCGCACCTGGGCGGCTGGGCCGTGCTCGATCACGGGCTCAACTTTGCCGCCAACCCGACCGACTACATTCGCCTCGGCTATGCTTCGGCTCTGAGCGCGTGGTGCCTCGTCAATTCCGGCACGGCCGAAAGCGGTTACGGCTACTGGTACCCGGCCAAGGCGAACGATGGGGCAACCGGCGGCGGTTTTGTGCCCGAGGCGTGGGGACGCGGTTGGATCGGCAAGACGATGCCGCGCGGCGCCTGGCACTATAGCGCCGAGGAAGATGTCGGTTACGTGGGCTCGCTCAGGACGCTCGCCACGGTAGTGGTGAACGATCCCGTGTTCGGCGATTACGCCTACGGCGGAATTCTCACGCGTGCGCGGGGTAGCGTGCGGGTGATCGCGCGCGACGGGCTGCGTATGCGCTTGCACGTCATCCGGAACCAGCAACGCCTGCATCTGCTGTTTGACAATGATGGATTCGCCGCCGAGCAACCGATCACGATCAGCGATGACTTGAGCACTCTCGCGTTCCGGATTGAGAATCGCGCCAAACGCCCTCATGACACGCACATGCGCATCAGCGGAATGCCTTCCGGGACCTATGCCATCTCCGTCAACGGAAGCCCGGTCGGCACGTTCCCCGGCTCTGACCGGGAGCAGATCATGCGCGTTCCGCTTCCCGCCGGCGAAGATGCCGCAGTCACGATCAGGCGTCACTGAGGGCTATGGGTCGAAAGCCATCGATCCCCTCACAGGATTCCTCGGAATGCTCGAATCAGCTCCGCCAGACTATACGGTTTTCTCAGGAATCCGGAAGGCCGATTTCCACCCAGCCTGGAACTCGCGTCATTTGCATCAAAGCCACTGGAGAGAACTACTTTAACGTCCGATTTCATTTGTCTGAGGCGTGCCAGGACTTCGCTGCCATCCAGTCCCGGCATCGTGAGGTCCAATAGCACGGCGTTGATTTCGCTCGCATGAGCTTCGAACTGGCGCACCGCATCGTATCCGTCGACCGCCGTTAAACATTGCAATGTAAAGCGCCCGAAGACCTCGCATGCGAGGGCACGAACAGCCGGCTCGTCGTCCACAACGAGTACCACGCCCTTGGGATGCCAATTCTCTTCCAACTCCAGTTCGGACTTTATGGGACGCGCCACTTGCTGCTCGCTGGCCGGAAATAGAACGCGGAAGCTGGTACCCCGCCCCGGCTCACTTTGCACCTGCAATGTGCCATGGTGGCCTCGGACGATCCCCTGAACGGCCGCCAGTCCAAGACCTCTCCCGGTGAATTTTGTCGTGAAGAATGGATCGAAGATCCTGGGGAGGGTTGTTTCGTCCATGCCGCAACCGGTGTCGACGACCTCGATAAAGGCATACGTACCGGGCGGCAAGCGAACGTCCGGCAACACTGATTCCAGTTGATCGCTCGCTTTTATCTTCTGAGTGCCAGTAGTCACTCGAATGACTCCGGGGTGGTCGCATAGGGCGTCTGATGCATTGGTAATCAGGTTGATAATGACCTGACGAAGTTGCGCAGAGTCGCCTTCCACCGCTACCGGTTCCGGAGCGAGGTCTAGCTGTAACACAGCCTTCTTCGAAATCAGGCTCGTAATCAGCCGGCTCGCATGCTCAATCAGGTCCTTCAGATTGACAAGTTCGACGGCGAATTTGCCGCGACCCGAGTAGGCAAGCATCTGATGCGTCAGTTCGGCTGCGGATTTCGCTGCGGAAATCACCTCTTCTATGCTTGCCCGGGCGCGAGATGCTTGCGGAATTTCAGGGAGCGCCAGGCCCGCATGCCCCATGATGACCGCAAGAAGATTATTGAAATCGTGGGCGATCCCGCCGGCGAGCAATCCGAGGCTCTCCAGTCTTTGCCGATGCTGTATCTGAGCCTCGAGATTGCGGCGCACTTCTTCCTGATGCTGTCGCTCAGCCATCTCTGCGCGCAGGAGTGCATTGGCACGTTCCAACTCGGCCGTCCGTTCCTTGACCCGTCGTTCCAGCTCGTCGCGAGCATACTTTAGCCCTTCTTCGGCGCGGCGCTGCGCCGTAATGTCTCGCGTGATCGCCTGGAATCCGACGATTCGGCCGTCCTCTTCCACAATCTCTGCATTCTGACCGAACCAAACCTCGCGCCCGTCCATCGCGATTGCCGGAAACTCAAGGTACGTATGAGACAACCTGCGGGCGAATTGTTGACGATAGAAGCGCCGCACTTGCGCGCGAAAATCGGGCCGGACGAGATCCAAATAGGACCGCCCGATCAGATCTTCGGCAGAACATGCAAGCAGCTTGGGCGCCTCAGGGTTGAATACGTGGAAACGCCCGTGGGCATCCGTCCGGTAGATGATATCGGAGGCATGCTCCACCAAATGCCTATAGAGCTTTTCGCTTTCCCGTAACGCCTGCTCACTCCGGTTTCGCTGTGTGACATCGATCAGGAACGAGCGCATGCCGATCGTGCGGGACTTGTCGTCACGGATGTGCTTCTCGTGAATCTCAAGAACCAGGCGGATGCCGTCCGGGCGTATGTAATTACGTTCGAACCGGCCGAGCGCCTGTTCGCCGCGCATCTTGCGCATTACGGCTTCCCTGCTGGAGTTGCGTTCCTCAGGAGCGACGAATTCCCAAATGGGGTGGCCCAGGAGCTGGTTTGCAGCCAATCCGAGCAGTTCGCATTCGGACTTGTTGACGAACACGACTTCGCCCTTCATATCAATCTCGTGACACGGAATTGGTGCGTCTTTCAGGAAGACGTGCAACTGTTCATCGGGCACCACAAAGACCTCTGAGTGCCCTAATTATCGCGCGGAGAGTCGGTTCGTTCAAGGACGCCCACAAGCGGCCGGCGTGTCGGAGCAGCGACAGAGAAGCCTCGCGGGCGATATCGGCAGGCAAACGGCCCGGAATACTGCTTGCGCACGCTGATTCTCCCCATGAAGGGGCCCTGCTGTATCGGGCTCGACCGCTCGGAAGACATTATCGGGTAACGTGGATGCTTCAACACTTCACACTGGCGGTCGGATGCCTCTTCTGCGGTTGGCGCAGCACTCGAAAGCAACAGGGGTCTTGCGGCCTGAGAGACCGAACCTCGGCAACGGGGCCCAAGCCAGAACTCATCTGCGGTGGTTGAGAGCCGAGCCGACACTCACGGAAATCCCGGCGAACATAAGAAGCAAGATGGTGCATGGCTCCGGCACGACGTTTATTTGGACAGCGGTGAAGGATCTGACATCTGGATTTACGGTTTGTGTGTCGGGGTTGAAATTCGGATCGTTCGGATCATCGGAGAACAGTGCATAATCGATCTCCAGGAATCCGCTCAGCGATCCGAATGGTGACGAGGGCGAAACCGCAACGGTTCCGATGGGTTCGCTCGGGATACTCTCGGGATCGCCGCAGCAGTTCCCGGCGGGCGCCAGGACCACGAAGCCGGCGCCGATCAGGTCGGAATATGTGCCATCCGAGGCAGGCGGGGGCGCGCAGCCCTGGCAGGGAACGTCGAACGACGAACCCGTGATCAGGAGTGAGAGTCCACCACCCAAATCGATTGGATCGCTCAAGGCGGCGAACCATTCCGCGGTGCCGCCTGGCCGCACAGAGACCACCGGCGTAGAGAGCGACACCTGCAGGTTTACGGTCGCGGCGTGAGCCGGGACGAGCCAGCAGGCCGTAGCCACATAGCACAGGAAGTGTTTCATAAAAGTCTTGGAGGGTTACTGAAATTGGTTAGTCCGTGTCAATGGATTGAGTGTCTGCCCTGTCGTGGTAATGGGCACGTCCGCGGTAAAGCGTGCAAGCAAAGGACAACCCGTGAAATCGATGGTAATAGCGCCGGTTGCCGTTCCGCCCGGGGCCAGCATACCGAGCATGATGGGAAACGCCTTCGGCGCCGTCACCACCGGCGTGCAGGCCGCGCCGGCGGTTTGGGTCAACGTCAATGCCCCGAGCGTGACTTCGTAGGCCAGCGTGGCGCCGGCGTTAGAGACGGAAATAGACCAGATGCGAGCATTGGACGGACCAGTTTTCGCGGCGATGGTTCCGCTGAGTGCGTTGGTGCCGAGCGCTACCGGCGAAATGTCGCACGCCTGGTTGTTTACTGTATTGATATCGCCACCCCCGGATGCGACCGAGCAGGTCTGCACGGTTGCGGGCGCGCCCGCCAGGATCGGCGCACTGACGGAAATAGCTGGGAACGCGCCGCCGGCACCTAACGAATCGGCGCGCGTGCATTCATATGCCAAGCCATCGACTACGACGTGGCCCGATGTTTCGCAGGTCCATCCGCCGCCGCTCAATGTTGCTGGGGAGCCCGCCAGGCTCGAAGGCACTGTGACCGCCACCGTGACCGGCCCGACCGATGCATCCGCTCCGCTGTTGGAGACGACCACGTTGTACTGTGCAATGCCCCCTTGTACGAAGCTACCAGCGGCGTTGGTGGAAATTGTCAGATCGGGCTGAGAGGTGAGCGTGGGGTCGGCCGGACTGATCTCAAGGCGAATCGCATCGTACTGAACTGGCGTCTGGCTGGAGTGAACGATCAGGGTGTTCGTCCCCTGCACGAAATCGGCGGCAGGAAACGGAACCACCACGCTATTGTAGATACCGCCGGCGCCGCTTCTGGACCCGGAACTCGAACTGATGGGTGCGCTACCGGTCGCGCTATGCCCATTCAATGTCAATGTCAGAGTTGCGCCTGCGTTTACCGACGCCACCGCTACGGCTACGTAGCCGGTGGCGCCCGCCACGGGCGGGTGCATCAGGTTGAACTCAATTTGCGGGTCGGGCGGATTCACGGTAGGTCCGTTGGCGATATAAGGATCAGGGCTGATCGAGGGATCCCAGTTGTGTGTATAGCTCTTCCAATGCGTGAAGTACCAGCCTTGGCGTTCGCTCGTTGGACGGGCACCGTTAACATTGCCGAAGACAAAAGTAGCCCCCGAGGGAAAATCGAGGCCCTCGTCATTGAACAGGCCGTAGTGCTTGTAGTTGTCTCCGTCCCTGAATTCCATGGCCGTCCGGTCGGGAATGCCGAGTTGCATTACCACCGTGCTGCCGGCCCCGGCCGACACCTGGTTCACAGGGGGGTTCCAGACTTGCGTTGCAATCTGGGCCGAGGGCGAAGTGACTGTAACGTCATCCAAGTGGAAGTCGTCGAACACGCCAGGCTTGTAAGCGGAGAGCCGATAAGTGCCAGGGCGGACGCCCGCAATAGCATAAGTACCGTCCGGATTTGCCGGCGCCCAATATTGATAGTTCACATGACTCTGATCGAAGGGCGTGCCATTGTCACCTAGCATGACTGTGGCGCCGGCCATGGATGCCATACCTGGAATCTGAATCTGCCCGCTCACCGTGGCGCGGCTGGCCGTGGAGGCATAACCGGGGATAGACAACTCGTCGTAAAAGGCCTGATAAAGCGACGGATCGGCATACTGGGCGGCGTCCTGCCACATGGCCTGATAGGCCGCATCGCTGGTGATGGAGCCGGTATTGGGACCGGCATTTATGTAGAAAAACCACGGCCCGAGGGTCTTAGTGAATCCGGGCGTAACGATCAGGTTAATGCTCGACTGCGCGTAATGGCCGTTAAAGAATTCGTTCAGGATAAGCGGAGTGGTATTGGTGGTGTGCACCATCAGGCTTTGCTTTGTGGGGCCGCCAACCCAATTCTCTTTACTGAGCTGTGTATGGATGCACCATATGCCATACCCGTTTCCGTAGATTCCATGCACGAGATGATTCTTTTCATAGCTGCTGAAATCGTACTTCGTGTAATACCACCAACCGGGCGGGCTGTAATATGGATCGCTGGGAAACAACGTCAGGTTGAACGTCGAGTCCTGCAGATCGCCACTTCCACTATTCGCTCCGACATCGGCCGGCAGCGGCATGATGCGATTCCAATAAAGTTCCGAAGAGTGGTAATCGAAAATGGTAGGGTCGGTGCGCAACACGGTGCGAAGCTGGCCAATATTGTCGCTGGGCTTTGTTGACGTACCAACGTAGGTATAGATCAGGTACTCATGATAGCCGCAATCGCCTGCGCGCAATACTTTGTGAACGGAGACCGTCATGGGAAAGTTGGCGTCGAGGCTACCTTGGTGTGTGACACCGATATCGGCGAATTCACCGCCGGGTGGCTGATTGACCGAGGTGGTGATGGCCGCATTACCGCCGCTCGACGGTCCCCAACCACTACTGCTGAATGTGTCGACGATGTCCGTGTACCCGAAACCGCCGTGTCCCAGCAGTTCGTTGCCCTGGTACTTGAGGGATGTCATCCGGCCGGCGCTACTACCGGTAATGGTCATCGTAAATGCAGTGCAAGCGTTCGATGCCGTGATCGTTGACGATGTCTGCGTGACGGTGACGAGGTCCGCGGAGGCGTTCAAAACCGATATCAGCAGCGTTATGGCTGCCAGCAGAGCCTGTAGAGCGAATCTCATGGAGAGCATTCTTTCGCGCAGCCTCATGTTACGGCAGGACTGATGAACCCTCGGTGCCTAAACGGACAGAGCCGAACGTTCCCTGATGCAAAACTGTCGCCGGAACAATGGCCGCACCGCTAACTCATTGACCCGGGCCGCAGCTTTGCGGAGGAGACGTTGGATCGAACGAGTGGCGGGTAGATCCTACGAGAGATCAACTGTCACGCGGTGCAAAACGTCTTTTGTCCCAACGGCGTCTAACGGGGAGTTTCCTGTAGCGGTCGAAAAGGATGTTCATGGAAAGGCCGCACCGCGGGAGACGCCCGAAATCGGGCGCATTCGCTCCGGAGTTTGGGATTTGCGATCAGGCGGAAGTGCACTTCAAAGTGGTATTTTCCTTCTGTGGAGGAAGCACAGCGGCTACGCGAAATCGTTGTTAATTCGCTCGATCAACAGCAAGATGCAGCCGCCTTCGCACGGCACGCTTATCGGAGCCGGACGCAGTTTTATCGGGTGTTCCGGGCCATGACCGAGGAGACGCCGGTTGCCATGCGCCGACGACTACTGCTGGAGAGGGCGGCGTGGCAGCTGTCTCGCACGCAACTCTCGGTGACCGAGGTCAGTCTCGACGCCAATTACGGATCGCTGGAAGCGTTCACCCGGGCGTTCCGGAACGCCTTCGGCGTTTCACCGAGCCTCTATCGCCGCATGGGGGCGAACTACACTCACATCCATGCACCAAATGGAATTCACTACTGTTACGGCAAGAATGGAACGAAAGGAGCTGCTCGATTTATGGATCTGTTTGATATCTTCTCAGGCCAGGAGTCCTGGCATACGCAACGCCTTCTCGACCTGGCGAAGGCGCTGAACGACGAACAGTTGGACCGTCCTCTGAAAAACCCCATACATGTATTTCCATGGGACGGTCCGGATCGGAGCCTGCGCCAGCTGCTGGACCGGATGGTGCAAACCAAGGAGGCCTGGGCCGCCGCACTGACGGGCGGCAGCACTCCCCTGTTTGACCATGCTCCGGCGGCTGACCGAAGTCCAGCGGCCATGCTGGCGCGCCTCGAGAAAGCGGATCGAGCGTTCCACAGCGTACTCACCGATGTGCGCAACCGCAGCGCTTGGGAGGACACGTTTGTGGATGCGCTCTGCGAACCACCGGAGACTTTCACCTTTGGCGGCATGTTCGCGCACGTCATTACCTTTAACGCCTACCGACGGATGGTTGCCATCGATGTGCTGCGGGGCCTGGGAGTGAAGGTTGATGGCGTTGGCTGCCCCATGGAGTATCTCGAGAGCCTGGTGAAAGCGTGAGACGCGGCAGACGAAACACTTACTAGCCACGGGTGCGCCGGGGTTTGCGATTCCTGTCCGAGGATTGCGCGTGATCAAGGTCCGCTGGTAATATCCCGCTGCCCGACACGGGACGGTTCGACTCGCGTTCGCTCTTGCTCACTCCAGGGCTTCGCCCATTTTCTCCGCGTCGCGCGGCCACAAAGATAGTATGAGCAGGCACCGAAAGTTCCACTTCCGTCCCCGGCCGCGGGGCTGCTGGGAAGCCTTAAATGAGCGCCTATTTTTTCCGCCCGCTCCCGCATGCCGGAGAGAGTCCAGTGTCCGGTGCGCCCCTTGACCCTGATCGATACGGGCGTGGCCGGCTACCAGATCAATCCCACCTTCAGCCAGATCACGACTCAGCGAAACAGTCCACGGAACATGCAGATGATGCCTGCGGTACCAGTTCGGAGAGGGGGCCGAATGAGGCGGGTTGCGGGCGTCGTCAGGTCTGTGGTCCGGGCTGATCGCCAAGGTTGCCGTCCTGCTGGTAGGTCACGTGACCTTGACCCGTTCCGTGGTGATCAGCCGAACGGTTCCACCCTGGCCGGTGTCGAGCTCGTGAATGTGAAAGCTTCCCTGATACATCTCACCGCTATAAGATCCTAAGCTGGTTGATGGCGCGGAGCACAATGTGATGCCGCCACAAATGCCGATCCAATCCCTATGCCGGTGGCCGTGCAGAACAAGCGTCCGGTGGGCCTGCGGTGCGATCGCCGCCAGAACATCCGGGTCGTTGATGAGCGCCAGGCCGATGCGGTCGCGCAGGCCGATCGAAGTAAGCGGGTACTCTACAACGTGGTGGTGCAACAGGATCAGCCACGCCTGCCCGGGAGAACTCCGGAAGATTGACCGGAAGGCCCGCAGTTGCGATCGGTCGATGACGCCGACTGCATTCGTGAGCGAGAAATGGCTGCGAGCATTGGAATTGAGAAGGATGAGCCCAGGGGTCTTGTCGCCGGCTGGTTCGACCAGGGGGAACATCGTTTCCCAAATCCTCGTGACTTCTTTCCGTCCGCGCGCCGAACCACATTGTGCCAACTCGCCCAGCAACTCCGCGCGCTCGCCCTCGCGCAAATAATCCCGCAGCGAGGCTGCAAGAGCGCCTGAGGAACGATCCACCAGATGAACGCGCTCGCCCTGAACTTTGTCCAGCGCGAGAATGACGCGAAGCTTGCGGAGCGCCTGACCCGTGCTCCAGGGCAAGTCAATGAGAGCCGGGTGGGCGCGATCCACAACGTTCACATCGTGGTTGCCCGGCACAAGATAGAGATGGCTGCGAATCTCGGGATGTTCTTGAAGAAGGTCGAGGAACTCCGCCCATTCCGCCCGTGTACCGGCGTCCGTAATATCTCCCGTCATGAGAATTCGAGCGAGCGGCGCCTGCGCGTGGATCGTTGACAATTTCCGGAGCGCCTCGCGGACGCATTCATTCCCTTGCGGGCCGAGCAGGCCAGACTCCATGCGGTAATCGTAGCGCCCCCCCACCACGTGCAGATCGGAGAGATGAGCGACGCGAACTGTCGTGCAACCGGCCTCGGCAGCAGTGGGATGCCAGTCGAGAACCGGTTCGTTCAAGGTGAGTTCGCGCTTTAGCCAGTATCCGCTTTCGAAGACGGTCGATAGACCCAAGACCAGCGCCGCATTGCCGAACGCGGCCCTGGCTGCCGCCCAGGGACGCACCTGCCCGCCGTCTATGAGTTGGAGGCCGAGCGAGTCCGCGACTCTCCACGCGAGCACGGCGCCGGCCGACGCCAGCAGGAGCGCCGCGAGAACCGAACCAGCGCGGCGTCTACGATGAAGTTGCTGAGGCGTTCGCGGCCGGCTTGGTACTCGCTCTGCGACGATCTGCAACATCTCGCGCAAAACCACGATAGCCGGAAACACGAGGGTGTAGTGGAGATGCCAAAAAGTATCGACAGCTGTTGATAGAAGGAAGCGTCGGATCGCGTAAGCGGCGCCCACCAGGCCCGCCAACAAGAGAACAATGATGAACGGGTGGTTTCCCCAGGAGTTTGCCGCATGTAGCGTCAGGCGGGCCAGGTATACGGCGGCCGAAGGGGCCAAACCCACCAGCAACGCGGGCCCAACGATCAGAACCAAGCCGTTGATCGAGGCCTTCAGGATGGCGAAATCGAGCAGTGCCGAGAGAACTACGTTCCACATGCCGCGTCCATAAGGGCTGGTGCGGTTGTCGTCGGCGTCTCCACGCCGCAAGTCCCAGATGGGTGACGTGTTCACTTGGCTCCGCTAGCCTTCGGGCCGCGCCCCAGGATGGCACCTGCTCGGGCGCCATCAGCCGCTCCCATCAAAGGACTATGGGCGCGTGTTTGCGGGGTCGAGCGGCGCGGCCTGCAGGGCTTTTGGCGCGACGCTTTGCACTGCTCGGGTTGTGTGAGCCTTTGGCGGTCTTAGAGGTATCGGCCCATGCAGCCGGCACCACTCCTTCAGCCAGAAGCCCCGCGAATATCACGGCGACTAGAATAGACTTCCGCATAACCTAGCTTCCTCTTAACCTTAAGATGCAGGAGAATAGCTCAATTGGGGTGAAAGGTGTGGCCGTTAGGGCTTCCTCACTTGCGCCCCTTTCCCAAAAGCTCCCTCACGACAAGGCAGCTACCGCTGGCGACACCAGGAGTGGTTCGGGAATTGCACCACCTCATTTGGGAATATCCCACGAGGCAAAATCATATGACCTGCACTCTTAGATTCTGGAAGAACATAGGCCTTTCGATGATCGTAATCGGCGGAATGTCTGTCCTGACAGACGCGGCGCAGGCGCGCACCTTCTCTTCGCCTAGCAACATCTTCAGTGCACAGAAGCGATTGCGGGCGAAAGGCTATTACCGCGGGCCCATTGACGGCCGATTCAACCGCAGGACGAGGAGAGCTCTCGCGGATTTCCAATTTGACCATAACCTCGCTGAAACCGGGAGACTCAATCCAAAGACCTGCAAAATGCTGGGTGCTTCATGCAAATGAACACGACTATGCGCTGACCCCGGCGCCAACGATGGGATAGTGCGGCCGCTCAAGCGCCGCTCTATCCCCTCGTTTGATGCACCGCCGCGAGGCTGTTGTTCTCCTTGAGAATCGTCTCGATTGTCAATTGCGGATCTTAGAGAGATTCAAGCGGCCAATTTGGGCTCGGCACCGGCGGTGAGGGCCGACTGGAGCTGGGCCTCCGCTTCAGGCGTAAGGGAACTATGCATGATGGTTCCGCCATACTGCGAAATGTGGGGAAGAACCTTCTCCCAGGTGACCTTTCGGAACAGGACGAATAACATCGATGTTCCGGGCTGCAGTTTCCCGGCAAGGTCCTTCATGAACGGGTCAGGAATTCCGAAATCGGCCATTTTCCCGGTGATCGCTCCGGTCGCCGCTCCCAGCACGGCACCGGCGGCCATGCCCAAGAGAGGCTGCATAAACAGAAGGCCGATCAGCGCGCCCCAAATAGTGCCCCGGGACGCGCCAACGCCCGTCGCCAAGCCCACCACGGGCTGGGTTTGATGGAGCTTGATCTTGCCGTCCTTTTCTCGAGTAACATATGCGGCGTCTTCCATTTCAATCAGAAACTCCTTTTGCAGGCGTTGCAGCGCCGCGCAGACTTCGCCCGCACGATAAACATCAGGGTAAGAAACCGCCACTAACTCGCTCATAGTCGTTGATTGCCTTTCGTGGATAAAGTTGTCGCTTCTGAAGCCGTACCCGTATTCAATGTGGCTGATGCGGACGGTAAGGCCGTGCTTCTTTTTCATTAGCCTGGCGGAGTAGGCCGGTAGGCTGAGGCACATTACTGTCGGCGTTTGGGGACGAACTGCGCCACCCGCTGGCGCCTCAATTGCATGTTTGATCCCTGGTAATCCGCCCGGGCGGATTTTTTGTCGTGATTCTTTTTCGTAACCTCCAGCAGTGCGCCGCTTTGTTTTTCGGGTCATCCAGGCAAGCATGGCGCTACTCAGCCGTTCAAACTTCCGCCTGCGCTCAACAGCGCTCGCTTTGACCCTCGTTACAACGCCGCTAGGAGGCCAGAACAGCGCCGACCTGCACACTCCGGTGTGCCTGATTCGAGCCGACCCTCATCACAAGGGCACTCTCATCGCCGGAACCGCCACTGCCCGGCTGTTCCGATCGCGCGATGGAGGGCAAACCTGGAGTCCGCTGTCTTTTCCCACCCAACTGCGATCGACACTGCACGCCTTATTCGTAGACCCGACATTACAAGACGTTTACTGGGCGGCCGTCTCGAGCGAGACACCCGCGCTCGCTGGTGTATATCGCAGCGTCGATGAGGGCGCTACCTGGACGCCGGTTCCCGCTCTGGCGCAAAAACAGGTGTGGGCTCTGACACCGTGGCAAGTCGATGGTCATGTGATCGCGGCCGGCACCGAAAAAGGGATCTATCTCACGCGTGACGGCGGCCGCGATTGGACCCGCATCTCGCTGCTCGGCGCTCAATGGCCTTATCCAGTTGTCTCGCTGGCGTTTGATCCCGCCAACTCGAACATCCTCTACGCCGGTACTCCTCACCTCGCATGGAAGACCGAAGATGGCGGCGCTGTCTGGCGCCCGATTCATAGGGGAATGCCGGAAGACTCGGATATATTCTCGCTAGATGTTGATGCCAGAAAGCCAACCCGGCTCTTTGTCGGCACCTGCGGCGGCGTCTACCGCAGCCTCGATGGCGGCAGCACATGGTCAAGTCTCGAACGCGCGCTCGGCGGGCAGATACGTACTTACGTGGTCACACGGGCGCCCCAACGTCCGGACGCAGTATACGCCGGTACAAGCGCAGGCTTAATGGTGTCCCGCGACAGCGGCGTTAACTGGCGCCGTCTCTCCGGGCTCACGGCTCGTTCGCTGGCCTTTGATCCTGAGGATTCCAGACGGATCTTCGTTGCAACGGATTCCGGAGTACTGAGGATTGAAGACGGCCCAACCTCGGCCGATCGACATGCGGAGGCCAGCCAGGCTCCTTGCGTCGATAGCGGGGCTGCCTGCGGCCCGCAAATTCTACATCGGCCCATTCAGCCGGCACGCGTCCGGCAATAGCGGACGCCGCTCCCTTTGTCTCGTTCGATCCAGTTTATCCCCAACATTTGAGCCTCACCTGTACCCTCGACATCAAGCGAACCCGAGGGGTCGGAATCAGCCTTTACTGATTTTGGCAATCCGACAACACAGTTAGTAAGGCCCACAAAACACTTAGGCAAAGGGAGTTAATCTCGCATGAGGTTTATTAGAGTTCTGCCCGCCTCCGTCGCGCTATTCGCGTGCGTGGCGGCCGCCCAGGATTATCCAAGAGTCGAAGGATACATGGGGTATACCTATGTCCACTTTTATTCTCAAAACGTGGTTCCATCGCTTAGTTTAAACGGCGGAAGCGCACAGTTCGCCTACAATATCAACCGCTGGTTTGGCACGGTTCTGGATGCCGGCGCCGTAACCAACAGCAATTTTGGCGGCTTGAGCATCGACAACACGCAAGTGTTTTTCATGGCAGGGCCGCGCTTTTCACTGCGCCGCAGGCGTTTCAGGCCGTATATCCAAGCCGTATTCGGCGGCGTTTACTATACGGCGAGCGCCCAGGTCAACGGCTTTGTATCAGGAGGGCCGCCGTTCCTGCCGGTACCCGTTGATACTGAGCTTACCGCCCGGGTGGGAACCAGCCAGACGAAATTCGCCATGGCCATCGGCGGCGGGTTCGACATCAAGCTTACTCGCCACATCTCCTTCCGGCCAGGATCGGTGGATTACTATTACACCCGCATTGGCGATTTCCGCAATCCGGGCGATAACAGCCAGAACAATATCCGGTATACAGCCGGCTTGAACTTCCAGTTCGGCGGCGAGCGTCCGGCGCCGGTAGCGCCGCCGCCGCAAATGAAGACCTGCCCGGACGGCTCCAAAATTCCGGTGGATCACGTCTGCCCCAAGATGGACCTCACGGTAAGCCTCGCCGCCTCGGCGACGGAAGTATGTCCGGGAGAGACCGTGCAGATCGTTCCCACGGTGGGGGGAGCCAATCCGTCCCAGGTGGGATTCCAGTGGTCGGTGAATGGACAGAACG
>Ga0126381_100003751_pt1 | contig 16482 bp, 17 predicted proteins | sample PanSoiMetPlot_28_FD_96465 | JGI IMG/M metagenome (GOLD analysis project Ga0126381, IMG submission 96465) | Tropical forest soil microbial communities from Panama - MetaG Plot_28 | ecosystem: Environmental > Terrestrial > Soil > Tropical forest > Bulk soil | place: Panama | collected 2016-02-17 | reverse complement strand
CTGTGGGGATGTCTCTTACTGAGAGGTGCACAGGGATAGTACTGTTCCAGCTCGGCGGGCCCGACACGCTGGATGCGATCCAGCCTTTTCTTTTTAATCTCTTTTGTGACCCCGATATCATCGATTTTCCGTTCGCACGCGTCGGTCGACGTCCACTCGCCAAGCTAATTGCAACTACGCGAGCCAAGAAGGTCCAGCATCATTACTCTGTCATCGGCGGTGGCTCACCAATTCGCAAGTTCACCGAACTGCAGGCTCGGGCTCTTGAAGCCAAATTGAAATCCTCGGGCGTTAACGCACGTTGTTTCGTTGCAATGCGCTATTGGCATCCATTCACTGCCGAAGCGGTACGCCAACTAGAAGAAGCTGGTTGTGGCGACGTGGTTCTGCTTCCCTTGTACCCGCATTTTTCAAGCACGACCACAGGGAGCAGCCTCAACGAATGGAACCGCCGTTTCCGTGGCGAGTTGCCGGTTCGCGTAATCGAGAGTTTCTATCGTGATAAGATCTATCTAGAATCGCTGGTCGAGAAGATTGACCAGGCCTTGTCGCGATTCTCCGCTCCTGATCGCCCCGAGATTGTCTTCAGCGCGCACAGCCTTCCGCAATCGATCATCGACAACGGTGACCCTTACCAGAGCCAAATAGAAGAGACTGTGCAGTTACTCATGCAGCGCGGCGCTTGGCCGAACCGTCATCGCCTCTGTTACCAGAGCAAAGTCGGTGCCAGTAAATGGTTGCAGCCGTCTCTCACCCGCACGCTGCGCGATTTAGCCGACGCCAAAGTCGAGGAGGTTTGCATCGTCCCGATCTCATTCGTCTCCGATCACGTCGAGACCTTAGGCGAGATCGATCACGAAGCGCGTGAACTTGCGCAAGAGCTCGGAATTCGTCGCTTCGAGATGACTGCGGGACTGAACGATTCTCCAAAATTCATCACAGCCCTCGCTCGATTGGTCATGGGCGCTCTGGGCGAAAGTGGCAACGATAGGTTTCCCGTGCAGGAGAGTGTGCCGGCGCCGCTGATGGCTGCCGACTGAGCAAAGGGTCAAGTCACATCTAGATTGGAGGGACTCATGGCGGATCCGGAGACCGGGACGGTCCAAAAGAATCCGGAGGCGACCAAGGAAGCTGCACCGACCACCACGCCGGCAACAAAGTATGTTGGCACCCCGGCGGTCGGAACGTCCAAGGCCGTGGCAGCGGGAGGCATTGCTGCCGTTGGTCCCGAGAACTCTCACGTCGATCAACGCCGGCGGCGGCTTGCGTGGATTGGCATCGGCGCTTTCCTTGGCGCATGGTTCCTGGCCTTTTTTCGCTTCTTCCTTCCCCGCACTCTCTTTGAACCACGCACTTCTTTCAAAATTGGATATCCGTCGGATTACGCGCTTGGTGTCGATACGAAATGGCAGCAGAAATACCGCATCTGGGTCGACCGCACTCCCGATCGTCTCTTCGTGATCTACGCGCGCTGCACGCATCTTGGCTGCACCCCTGATTGGAAGCCGAGCGAAAACAAATTTAAGTGCCCGTGCCACGGCAGTGGTTACGACAGCGAAGGCATCAATTTTGAAGGTCCGGCGCCGCGCCCGATGGATCGCGCCAAGGTGGAGTTAGCTCCTGACGGGCAGATCATCGTCGACGTCGCCAAGCTCTATTCCTGGCCCAAAGGCCAACCCACACAGTTCAATGATCCGGGAGCGTTTCTTCCGACCTAGAAGATACGCGCTGGCAAGGCTGCAAACGGTCGCAAATCGAGTTAAGCAAGTACGAGGGACAGAATGCCAGAAGAGAAACCGAACGGGAAAAATGGCGGACGCGTTGGCATCGTCGACCGAGTCAAGGAAGACGTTCAGGCCGCGCGTACGGAGATCCCTGCGAAAGTCAAAGAACAAATCGAGGGATTGAAGGATCCGACCAAGACCCAGGTCTACACCTCGATCTTCCGCCACAAGCACGATGACACTCCGCGCAACCGCGCTTTGGGCGTGCTCTCGAATGTCTTCCTCCATTTACATCCGGCGAAGATTAATCGTGACGCCGTCCGCTACAGCTATACGTGGGGCATGGGTGGAATCACTTTCTACCTCTTCATTGTCCTCACCTTCACCGGTGTGTTGCTGATGTTCTATTACCACCCGACGAAGGTGCAGGCATTCCGTGACGTGCTCTATCTCGAGCACGACGTTCCCTTCGGGAAATTACTCCGCAACATGCATCGCTGGGCCGCCCACCTGATGGTGATTGGCGTGTGGCTGCACATGTTTCGCGTCTTCCTCACCGGCTCTTATAAGAAACCGCGTGAATTCAACTGGAACATCGGCGTGCTGCTGCTGGTATTTACGCTGCTTCTTTCGTTCACAGGATATCTGCTGCCCGACGATCAACTGGGCTTCTGGGCTGTGACCGTCGGAACGAACATGGCGCGCGCGACGCCGCTCCTCGGTCATGAAGGCCCATTCGGTCCGCAATTGGGCATGACTCCCTACAACGATGTCCGGTTCGGTTTGCTCGGTGGATCGATTGTTGATGCGAACGCGCTCCTGCGTTCATACATCTGGCACTGCATCGGAATTCCAATCGTCGCCTCGGTGCTGATGATTGTGCACTTCTGGCGCGTGAGAAAAGACGGCGGCATCTCTGGGCCGGCGCCCGTGGTGCTTGAGGCAGAGGCCGACAAGCCCCGCAGAGGGCCCAAGGCAGCCGGCGAGTAAGTTTTGGTGGGGACGCCACTCGCCTAGCCAAGCAGAGGCTTGGCACAACCGGGCATACGCCCGCTAAGAATTTCGGTTGAGTTCGAGGAGCATCTATGGATTGGCGCCAGTTGTGGGAAATCATGTCCGCGCCCGACAACGTTCCGATCGTCGGCTTGATTCCACTCCTCATCTTCTACATCTACCTTGCATGGAAGCAGGCGCACGCCAATGACGTTCTCATCGAACAACTGGAAGGCGACGCCGCGCTCGCCAAGACCCATCACCGCAAGACATGGCCGTTCCAGGCTGGCTGGCAGAAGGAAGTCCACGTCTGGCCGTTCCTGCTGCGCATTGAGTTCTTGGCTGCGATCATCGTAACCATCATTCTGATGGTCTGGTCGATCACGTTGAACGCACCGCTCGAAGAGCCCGCCAATCCCAACCTGACGATGAACCCGGCGAAAGCGCCGTGGTATTTCCTCGGTCTGCAGGAGATGCTGGTCTATTTCGACCCCTGGATCGCTGGCGTGGTGATGCCGACGCTGATCATCATTGGCCTCATGGTGATTCCCTATATAGACACGAATCCGATGGGCAGCGGCTACTACACATGGAAACAGCGCCGCTTCGCGATCTCTACGTTCCTGTTCGGCTTCATCATCTTGTGGGTCACGATGATCATCATCGGTACGTTCATCCGAGGACCAGGTTGGCAGTGGTTCTGGCCGGGCCAGACATGGGATCACAATCGATTGATCTATGAGGTGAACCGTGATCTGCCCGATATTTTCGGGATCACGTCGAACCTCGGCAAAGGAATTTTCGGCGCCATCATTGTCGGCGGTTACTTCGCGCTGGGCGGCTTCGCTGTCTTCTCGCTGTTTCGCCGCTACATGCCGAAAGATTTCGCGCGGATGAGTCTGCTTCAATTCGCGATTACGCAGGTGTTTCTGCTCATCATGCTGGCCCTGCCGCTGAAGATGATGCTGCGTCTGCTGTGGCACATCAAGTACGTGTGGATTACGCCGTGGTTCAACATTTAGCCGATTGCCACGGGCTCGTAGCCGATCGCGATTACATAGGACCGCGATTTCGCCACTAGCCAGCAGCTATCGGCCACAAGCTAATTCGGAGGAAAGCGGTGCCCGACAAACCAGTCCCCGATAACGACCCGATCGTAACCAAGTCGTACGCGGCGCATTACATGATCGCCACGGTTCTCCTGATGGCGACGCTGCTCTGGGCGCTGTGGGACGAAGCGTTCGGCATGCGTCCGTGGAAGGCCTACCAGCATGTGTGGAAGGATCGCTACACGGCGTTCCTCAAGACGGCACGCTCCAAGTCCGCCGCCTCTCAGAAAGAAGTTGAAGCCAGTCCCGATTACCAGAAACTGAAGGAGAATCTCGATCAGGCGACGCAGCAAGCCACTCCGCACATTCGCGACGTGCAGAAACAGATCGGTGATCTAAATGCGAAAGTGCTCGCGGTGCAGAGCGTGTTCACCGACCGGCGCGCATACGTGAATGCGCTGACTTATCAAATCGAGACTGCGAGCAGCCAATCCTTAAAGCAAAGCATTCAGAAGGATCTGGACAAGTACAAAGCTGAGACCGCCGCCGTCGAATATCCGGACGGCAGCAGGAAGTCCTACAACTTCGAGGAACTTGAGAAAACCTACAACGACCTCAAAGACGAGCGCGCGAAGCTAAATGCAGACCTGGGCGACACACTCAAGCCGGTCACCCAAGCCAAGAACGCCATGGATGATTACGTTAACGATCACATGGTGGATCTCACGCCGACGCAGATCGCGGGGCTCGAGAAGAAGACGGACGATCTGGAGCCCTCGATTCAGCAGATCAATGTCGCGGAAGCCAACATCGTCGACCGCTGCGAATCGTGTCACATCGGCATTCGCGAACCCATCAAGCTGACGGCTGCATCCATGAGCCCGAAGGGCGCCAAAACACCCGATGACTACGCAAAGGCGTTCGTCAGCCACTCGAACGCGCAGCTGCTTTCGGTTCACGATCCCGAAAAGTTTGGTTGCTCTCCGTGCCATCAGGGCAACGGGCGCGCGACCACCAGCATCGAGAAGGCCCACGGGAATTACGAACACTGGCTGTGGCCCCTGTACGTCAGGCAAAACTTCGAGGCTGGATGTCAGACATGCCATGCCTCCGACATGATGCTGATCAGCGGCGACGTCGGTTGGACAATCAGCCGCGGAAAAGACCTCTTCCGGCAGCGCGGTTGCATGGGATGCCACCGTTACTAGGGCTACGATAAAGAACCCGAAGAACTGCAATCACTCAATCAGCAGATCAAGCAGCTTGAGGGCGAGAAGCGCGACAACACTAAGCAGGCCGACTACCTGATGAAGCAGGCCGACTCGGCCGAGACGAACGAAGAAGCGAATCGCTTGAATGATCAGGCGGTCGCACTTCGCGTTGGTAATAGCAAGATCGACGGCCGACTTCAGCAAATCGACTTCCGCGCGCACAGCTTGATGCAGGACGTGAAGAAGGTTGGCCCGAATCTCAAAGACATCCGCCTGAAACTGAACAAAAACTGGATTCCGGTGTGGCTGAAGAAGCCCTCTGACTTCCGCCCGACCACCAAGATGCCGAATTTCCGCCTGAGTGATGATCAGATCAAGGCGATTTCGGCATACCTCTGGCAGTCTGCGCTGACCGATCCTCTTCCGAAACAAAAGTCGGGTAACGCCGATCACGGCAAAGAACTCTTCGAAACTCGCGGCTGTCTCGCCTGCCACTCCATTGGCGAAGGGGACGATCTGCAGGGCGGAACGTTTTCCGCAAACCTGACTCGCGTCGGCGAAAAAGCCAACTACGACTACCTCGTTCGCTGGATCCACAATGCCCGCGAGCGCACGCGTCCTTATTGTCCGTACGAGAAAAAGGACATCGGCCCCGAGGATTACGCCAAGAAGAATCTGCCCTATGTGTTCGACCTGAAGCACAGCCGCTGTCCCAACGACGGCCACGAACTACAGGTGCAGAACATGACCGTGATGCCGAGCCTGCGGCTCAGCGTCGAAGATGCGCAAGATATCGCGACCTACCTGCTCACGCAAAAGAAGGAAGAGCCGTCGTCGTACGCCGACGCTTCTTTCATGGACGATCCCAAGCTGAAAGACGAAGGCAAGAAGTGGATTCGTCACTACGGCTGCGCCGGCTGTCATGAAATTGCAGGGATGGAAGACGAGGGCCGCATTGGCACTGAGCTGACGTTTGAAGGCAGCAAGCCGATCGAGCGCCTGGATTTCGCGCTATTCACGGAAAGTGCGCAACGCGGCGGCAAAGAGCCAATCACGAATCCCGAAGATCTGGCCCGCTTGCCCGAAGGCCCCGCGAAGGAAACTTGGTACGACCACAAAGGCTTCTTCGAACACAAATTGGCCGAACCTGAAATCTACGACAAGGGCATGATCAAGTCGGAGACCGAAGCGCTCCGCATGCCGAATCTCCACCTCACCAAGGACCAGATTCAAGCGCTCACGACCTTCCTGTTAGGTAGCCAGGAAAGTTCTCTGCCCGCAAACTATCAGTACAAGCCACAGGACTACCGGCACGACATTCAAGAAGGCTGGTGGATCGTCACCAAGTACAACTGCGTCGGCTGCCATCAATTTTTCCCCGGTCAGGATTCCAGCCTGATGAAGATGAAGAAGTATCAGGATCCAGACTGGAAGGAACAGCTGCCGCCGAAGCTTTACACCGAAGGAGCGCGTGTCAATCCGGAATGGTTGCGCCGTTTCCTGAGCAACCCGGCCTTAAACGATACCGATACCAACCGAAACGGCGTCCGGAACTATCTTAAAGTCCGTATGCCGACGTTCTCGCTCTCGGATGACGAACTGCGTAAGTTGGTGCGCTTCTTCCAGGCGCTCTCCCAGCAACCGATGCCGTACATCCCTGAGCAGGTTCCGACGCTCTCCGCCAAAGAAACCGAAATGGCTCGTAGCCTGTTCTCGAGTACAGCGGCTCCGTGCTTGAAGTGTCACGCCACTGGCGACGCGGCCCACGACGCCCACGCCACGGCGCCAAACTTCTTGCTCGCGAAAGAGCGTTTGAAGCCGGATTGGGTCGAGCGCTGGATCACCGATCCGCAGGCGATCAGCCCTGGGACGTCCATGCCTTCAGGCCTGTTCAGGCGTGAAAACGAGCATTGGGTTTTTGCCGGACCGACGCCGCCATCATTCCAGGGCTACGATCAAGATCACACGAAACTACTCGTGGACTACATCTTCCAACTCACCCCAGAGGAGCAGCATCGAGTCGCCGCTTCCATGGGGCGTTCCTCCGCAGTGAACGTAGTTCCTCGTTCGAAGAAAGTCGCGACTCAGGCCGCGCCCCGGCCTGAAGCGATGAATGGAGGATCGCGCTAAAATTAGAGGTTTTCGTAAAGACAGCCAAACCCCCTAGAAAGGTGCCCATCACTCATGAAGAGAATCAGGTACGCATTCCTAGGCCTGCTCGCAGCGCTAGGACTGCTGCTCCTTGCAGGCTGCAATAAGAAAGAAGAAAGCACCGAATCGACTCAACCTACCAACGCCCCCGCCTCGGCTCCCGCAGCGACGCCGATTGACCAATCCACCGTCGGTTCCGTCAGCGGCACGGTGAAATTCGACGGCACGGCTCCAAAGGCGCAAAAGATCGACATGTCGCAGGATCCGGCGTGCAAGGGAGCGAACGAAGCCGAGAACGTCGTCTCCGACAAAGGCGATCTCGCCAACGTGTTCGTTTACGTAAAAGACGGACTTGGCAGCCGAACCTTCGATGTTCCTAAAGATCCGGTCGTCCTCAATCAAAGCGGATGCAAGTATCACCCGCACGTGCTTGGCGTCATGACTGGCCAGACTGTCCAGATCAAAAACGACGATCCTACGACTCACAACATCCATCCCACACCGAAGGACAATCGCGAGTGGAACGAATCTCAGCCGCCACAGTCGGCTCCGATCGAGAAGACTTTTGCCCGCGAAGAGATCATGTTGCCCGTCAAGTGTAACCAGCACCCGTGGATGAAGATGTACATCAACGTGGTGAAGAGTCCGTTCTACGCAGTCACCGGTTCTGACGGGAAGTATGAGATCAAAGGCCTGCCCCCGGGGGATTACACAATCGCTTTCGTACACGAGAAACTGGGCGAGCAGGACCAGAAAGTGACCGTGGGCGCCAAAGAGTCAAAAACGGTCGACCAGGCCTTCAAAGCCGGCGGAATGTAGTCATCGCCGTCTGATACAATTCCACGTTCTCGAGAGCCTGCTGTCCCGCATGTTCAGCGGCTCTCGGGAATCGGAATAGTGTGGGGTTATTCCCGTTGCGTCACGTCTCTTGGGTCCAAGGAGTTTCGTTCTGAAGGTTATCGCAACACCGTACAACCGCGCCCACCATACTTTTGCGGCGTTCACCGCGTGCTTCACCTTTGTCGTCATCATGTTTGGCGCGTCGGTCACCAGCAACGATGCTGGACTCTCTGTCCCTGACTGGCCGACCTCATTCGGATATCTGGTAAAAGTGCCTCACCTGGTCGGAGGTGTGCGGTTCGAATGGAGCCACCGTATGGTGGCCGGGTCATTGGTCGTCCTGACACTGGGAATTGCAATCTGGACGCTGGTTGTCGAGCGCCGCTCGTGGTTGAGGAAGCTTGCGATAGCTGCTCTCGGCACCGTGATCGCTCAAGCGATATTGGGTGGAATGACTGTTCTGTTCCTTCAGCCACCCGCGGTCTCAACTGCTCACGCCGTCGTAGCTCAAACATTCTTCTGCATCGCGGTAGCGATCGCGTTGTTCACCGGCAGGAAGTGGGTTGAAGAAGTTCCCCGCGTGGAGTACGACACCCGGCGGCCAAGCCTCTTTACACTGACCCTGCTCTCCATATTTGTCTTGTACGTCCAGCTGATTCTGGGTGGTATGTTCCGCCATCGCGGCATGAGCTGGTGGCCACACGTTGTCCACGCGGGTTTGGTGGCGGTTGTTTTGACGTGGACCAGCGTCCGTGCACTGTCGATGTACTCGAAGATCGAGGCGATACGTAAACCGGCGATCACTGTTCTGGCCCTTCTGATCACGCAGCTTTGCCTTGGTTTCGCCGCGTTCGTGACCCGCGTTGCCTGGGGACACGACAGTGTGCAACCGGAACTCCCGATGGTGGTCTCGACCGTCGCCCACGTTGCCGTCGGAGCACTTCTGCTGGCAACAACCGCGGTGTTAGCGATCCAGGTGTGGCGACACGTCCCCGTGGCGTTCGAAGAACGCATTCCGGAGCGAGAACGGACTCCACAAGTCGCATGAGCACAGTGAGCCAACCTCTTCTCGTTCCCCGCCAGGCGCTTGCCTCACTCGCTCGCGACTATGCAGAACTCACCAAGCTTCGCGTAACTTCCCTCGTCGTGATGACCGCGTGGTGTGGATATTACTTCGGATCACTCCAGTCCGGCGTTTCTTCTATCTCCATCAATCTGTTGCACGCGCTGCTTGGGATCGGCCTGGTTTCGGGTGGGACGGCGGCTCTGAACGAAGTAATGGAATACAACCTTGACGGTCACATGCGCCGCACTGCTCTTCGACCGCTGCCATCCGGAAGAATGAGTCTTTTGCATGGGGCAATTGCCGGTCTGCTGATGACGATTGGCGGTGCGCTCTACCTGGGGATGGTTCTTAATCCACTCACAGGCTGGCTCTCGCTCCTGACGGCCTTCGTTTACCTCGCCGCGTACACCCCGTTGAAGAAGGTTCACCCGATCTGCACCTTCGTGGGGGCCTTTCCGGGAGCAATGCCCGGCGTTCTAGGCTGGAGCGCGGTACGAGGTCGGCTAGAATGGGGCGCCCTGGTGATGTTTGCGATCGTCTTCTTGTGGCAATTTCCGCACTTCTTCTCGATCGCGTGGCTGTATCGCGAAGATTATGCCGCCGGGGACATCCAGATGCTGCCGGTAGTTGAGCCTGAAGGGCATTCCACGGCTTTGCGGATCATCCTGTACTCTGTAGCGTTGATCCCGGTCAGCCTCTTGCCTACGTTCCTCGGTATGGCTGGACGGACCTACATGATCGGAGCGTTTGTTCTTGGCGCCGGGCTGCTCTGTTTCGGAGTTCGCCTCGCTTCACTGCGTCTGCCGGTGAGTGCGCCCCGGTCCAAACAGCGCGCCAGACAGCTTCTTCAGGCGACCGTAATCTACCTGCCCCTTCTATTCGTTCTTATGATGCTGAACGCAGGTGTCGTCGTAAAATAGCCTGTGGTTTCAAAACTACCCGCCATCGCAGAAGTAGCCACGGACACGCCGGAAGCGTCCACCTCGCCCGCCATTTCGGTGCAGAACATCGTCCACCGCTACGACGGACGAACAGCTCTGGATGACGTTTCTTTCGACGTTCGCCCGGCGGAACTCTTTGGCCTCTTGGGTCCCAACGGAAGCGGAAAGACCACACTCTTCCGTATTCTTTCGACCTTGATGATCCCCAGCGCCGGACGCGCATTGATCATGGGGTCCGACGTTGCTCGTGATCCGAGTACCGTTCGCCGACAGATTGGCGTTGTCTTTCAGGCGCAGAGCGTCGACGAAAAACTCACGGCCTACGAGAACCTTTGGCACCAGGGGCACTTGTATGGCTTGCACGGTGCAGGACTTAGAGACCGCGCGATGGCCATACTCGGACGCGTCGGACTTGCCGATCGTGCCAAAGAACTTGTTGAGACCTTCTCAGGCGGTATGGCCCGCCGAGTTGAACTCGCCAAGGGCTTGCTGCACCAACCGACGGTTCTTCTGCTTGACGAGCCGACAACGGGTCTTGATCCCGGCGCTCGCCGCGACTTGTGGCAGTACCTGCGGATTCTTCGCGATCAGGAGCGCGTCTCCGTCATTGTGACGACGCACCTGATGGAAGAAGCCGAACGCTGCGATCGCCTCGCGATCTTGAATGAAGGAAAACTGGTCGCCCTCGGTACGCCTATCGAGCTCAAGCGCGAGATCGGCGGTGACGTGATTTTGCTCGACCCCGTCGGCGACGCAGCGGCTCTCGCAGAACGCATCGGCTCGCGGTTCCAAGTAGAGACTGCGGTCCTGGGAAACAAGGTCCGCATCGAGTTGGAGCAAGGACACCGCTTCGTTACCGAAGTTGTGGAAGCTTTTCCGGGAGAGATTCAGTCCGTGAGTGTGAGTAAACCGACGCTTGAAGATGTGTTCATCCATCGGACTGGACATCGCTTCTGGACGGAAACCGATGCGGATTCCGGGAATGCTCGGTAACGAAGTTAGTAGCAACGGATGAGTTGTCGGCCGAGTGGAGTTAGGCGTCAGCTTTTCTTCATCGGTATCTCGGTAGATCGAAGGAGGTAGCGTGCAGCCTATGATGCTTCTGCTGTCCGTGGTCTTCGGAATCTTGCCATTGCTTGGAATCGTTTGGACGATCGTAGACGGCTCTCTCACGACCGTGGACGGCTTGTTCATTTCTCTCATCCTTTTGACACTTTCGGGACTTTTCTTTCTGAATGCATTCTTCGAGTGCCGCGATTGCGGCCTGATCAAGATGCCCAGCAAAGAAAAGCCGGCTGCTCCTGCAAAGAAATGAGATAACGATTGGCGACGCAAACCACTACACTCTCCCCCCAGCTGAGCTCGCCGTCTGTCGGACTACGTTTGCCGGCTTTCACGCTTTGGTGGCGTGAATTGGTCCGCTTCTATCGTCAACGCTCCCGCGTGGTTGGAGTCATAGCGTCTCCGCTGGTGTTCTGGCTAGTGATTGGCTCGGGGTTTGGGACGTCTTTCCGCTCGGGTAGCGCACCGGGCCAACAGCATTATCTGGACTATTTCTATCCGGGCGCGCTGATCATGATTGTCCTATTCACCAGCATCTTCACCATGATGTCGGTGATCGAGGATCGAAAGGAAGGCTTCTTGCTTTCAGTCCTTGTGGCGCCCGTACCTCGCTCGGCTATTGTTCTGGGCAAAGTATTGGGTGGGACGACGCTGGCCGCAGTGCAAGGGTTAATTTTTCTGCTCTTCGCTCCTTTCGTTGGCATTCACATGGGCCTTGTACAGTTTTTGCTGGTGGTACTGACCGTATTTCTTGTCTCCTTTTCGCTCACCGCACTCGGTTTTGCGATCGCGTGGCCCATGGATTCGACCTCCGCTTTTCATGCCATCATCAACTTGTTCCTGATCCCCTTATGGCTGCTATCAGGCGCTCTTTTCCCTTTATCGGGTGCATCGACGTGGATCAAGTGGCTGATGTGGATCAATCCGCTAACGTACGGTGTCGAAGCATTGCGGTTGCTTCTTTACCCTGCCAGCACTTCTGACTTCACCTTGCAGTCGTCACTCGCCACGCTCCTGTTGTTCACGCTTTTTATGTTCGGCCTGGCATTTTTCATGGCTAGCCGGAGGACGACCAAACCAGTGGCGTGAGCGTTTTCTTCAAACTTACAAACGATCGATCAATCGATGCCCGTCCCTGAACAATACGCCATCTTTCCCGTCATCAACGCGAGCCTGAACGGCACCAGCACTGTGCTCTTGATCACAGGCCGATGGCTGATCGCGAAGCACCGCATCGCCGCGCATCGTTTTGTGATGATCAGCGCGGTCGTGACCTCGAGCTTGTTCTTGACTTCGTATCTGTATTACCACTTCCACGTTCACTCTGTGCACTTTCAGGGAACTGGGTGGTCGCGACCGCTTTACTACACCATTCTTGCCTCGCACGTTCTCCTTGCGATGGTCATCGTGCCGCTCGTTATCATTACGCTTATTCGTGCCCTACGTGAGCGTTTTGAGAGGCACCGCGCCATCGCGCGTTGGACGTTTCCTTTGTGGCTGTACGTTTCAATCACCGGCGTTCTTGTGTATTTCATGCTGTATCAGTGGTTCGCACCACCGCTACAGTAAGTACCAACAGCAACGATTTCCTCCCTGGCTCTGCGCCTCCGTGGTAGGTTGAATTTTTATGGCTATCGTCAGACTCAAAATCGACGTCTCCGGCACCCGTGGCGACGAAGCTTGGACGAACCTTCAACAGTTCGACCAGATCCAGAGCGCATCATTCGGTCCTCAATTTGGAACGAGCGGTCCCAGCAAGCATGCTCCGAATGAGCCCCATGCGAAGGGCGAGTGGATCGGCGCCGAGATCCGCCTGCAAACTCCGCTACTCGCACAATACGCGGTCTCGCACTACCTCGAGCAACACCGCGTTCTCGATGCGGATGTAGTCGAATAATGTATAGTTTTCCGGTCGTGTCCGTGAATCCAGCAGAAACAACTTCCAACGAATCATCACCCAAGCCGCGCGCCAGCATGTCCACGCGCAACCGCATCCTGTTCCTCGTCACGGGATGGCTCATCGTCCTGATGCCGTTCCTGTTCTGGTGGAACACCTGGTTCGGCCGCCACCTCTCCGACAGGGAAGTGACCGAATATCTGCGTGACGAAGCACATCCACGCCACATCCAGCATGCTCTCATCCAGATGGGTGAGCGAATGTCGCATCACGATGCTTCGGTCACTCAGTGGTATCCCGACCTCGTTCGTCTCGCAACCCACCATGTAGAAGAGGTCCGAAACACGGACGCATGGGTTCTTGGGCAGGACACGTCCGGCGCAGGTTTCCATGAAACGTTGCTCAAGATGCTGAGCGATCCCTCGCCGCTCGTGCGAGGAAATGCTGCGCTTTCTCTTGTGCGTTTTGGAGACGCGAGCGGACGACCGCAGATCGTAGCATTGTTGCAATCCGTTCAACTGACGGCACCGATCGCCGGGAAAATCATCGCTGTCGATAAGCCTGGGACTGCCATTCATCAGGGTGGACTGATCGCCAAGTTACAGAATGATCAACAAACTGCCGAAGTACGCTCGCCCATTTCAGGCCGAATTCACAATCTGTTCGTGCAGCCGGGCCAGAACGTGACAGCAGGAGCCGAGATCGCAACTATCGATCCCACGAGCGATCAGGTTTGGGAAGCGTTGCGGGCGCTCTATCTGATCGGGCAACCCGATGACCTCGCGGCGATCACGCCGTACGAGCGCGAATTGGCTGAGATCCCAGACCATGTACGACAGCAAGCTGTGCTGACGGAAAAAGCGATTCGGCAGCGTGCGGGAACCAGTTGAAAATTGAAGTGCTCTGGTTTGCGCGCGGATCATGACCACCTTCCGCCCAAAAGCAAAACGCGCGCCCCAGCGCGCGTCTCGATTTTCCCGGCGACCGAAGACTGAAATCTAAATCGCCATTACTCCCACTTCTTTCTCCACTTCGGTCGTATCGACCATCACGATCGCGTCCCATGGACATCCGTCGAGGAAGCAGCCATCCGGACCCTTGCTGATGCACTTTTTGCAACCGATGCAAAGGATCGGGTCGACCTGAATTCGTCCGAATGGTGGATGATCTTCGTCCGGAACCCAGAACATGCAATCGGCCACCGGGCAATATTCCACACACGCAGGCGACCCGGCGCACCCGGTGCAGCATTCGGTGATGACCGCCAACTCCTTTGGTTTCTTCTTCCGAGGCGTGGCAAGACCCCTGGATTTGGGCTCAAACTTGAGTTCGTCCGGAACCATCCCGGCGGCTGTTTTCTTGGTGGCGGGTTCGGTGGCCATGGCTGAGGCATTATACCGTCAATTTGACGTTGCCATGCCCGGTTTTCGGACTGTTTTCATGGATTTCCGTCACAAGTCAGCGGTTTAGATACCACAATTTCCACCTGCCCGTTTCTGCTATATTGACCCTCCGAAGGAGCCCGCAATCATGGCAAAGAGCGTCAATAAAGTCATTTTGATCGGCAATCTGGGCAAAGATCCAGAAGTGAAGTACACGCCGCAGGGCACCGCGGTTGCGCGTCTCACCGTCGCCACCAACGAACGCTTCAAAGACAAAAGTGGTGAATGGCAGGACCGCACCGAGTGGCACAACGTTGTGTTATGGCAGCGGTTGGCCGAAATCGCGGGCGAGTATCTGAAAAAAGGCGGCAAAGTCTACATCGAGGGACGGCTCCAGACCCGCTCTTGGGACGACAAGCAGACCAACCAGAAGAAATACATGACGGAAGTTGTAGCCAACGACCTCGTCCTGCTGAGCGGACGTGGCGAAGGTGGCGGCGAGGGCTTCAGTTCTCGCGGCGGTGGTTCAAACAATTTCGATCAGCGTACGCCTGAGCATGAGCCTGCTGCTGCTTCGCCGATTACAGACGAAGATATCCCGTTCTAGAATCGGTTTACGCGCTCAAGTTCATGGAGAACCGCAATGTCCGACCTGGCGAGCAAAACCTGTGTTCCCTGCCGAGGAGGTACTTCTCCCCTCAAAGGGGAGGAATTGCACAGCTATAGTCACCAACTGCCGAACTGGCAGGTGATCGACGAGCATCACATAACCCGGACCTTTACCTTTCCCGACTTTCAAAGGGCTCTGGACTTCGTGAATCGTGTGGGAGCTGTCGCCGAACAGCAAGGCCACCATCCGGATATTTTCCTCGCATGGGGAAAGGTCGGCATTACATCGTGGACGCACTCAGTGAACGGCCTCACCGAGAGCGACTTCATCATGGCCGCCAAAATCGATCAGATCCCGACGTAACCGAAACAATCCTCAGAATTCAATCCGCCGCGATTGCCTCTCGCTTGATCGCGGGCTTCCATAACTTCATCGCCCAGGCCCAGAGCGCTGCAGGTATCAACATCACGATGCCGGTAAACGTCACGAGGGTTCGAGCGGAAATCCCTACATCTAACAACGATCCACTGACGTATGCCCCGAGGGCGATCGTGAACATGCATAGCCCTAAATCCGCCGAAAATACTCGACCGCGGAAGCGATCCTCGGTGTTCAACTGTAAAAGCGTGGTTGAGAACACCCACACCGTAGCGCCTCCGAGATGCGCGAACGCTGCCCAGAAGCACGCCTGCCACACGTTGACCGACCTTCCGATGAATGCGTAACCCATCGCCGAAAACAGGTAGCCGTAGAAGATGCCGAGGCGTAAGCGGCGAGTACTCTGTCCCGCCCACGGCGCGCTGATCAGCGGCCCAATGAACGCCCCCAGGCCGCGCCCACCGAGCAGCAAGCTCATCCCCAGCATCGCTCCGCGCTGCGGATCCAGATGGTGCCATGTGACTGGAAAATACTTTTCTCCCATGACCGTAAACAGCACCCAGCTCGGCCCGATCACCAGATTCCCAGCCTTCGCGAAAATCGTCGCGAACAAAGTGGTTTTGCCGCGCACGTAACGAACGCCTTCGATGACGGGGGAATAGTCCACCAGGTCACGAGCTCGCAGAGGCGCAAAACCCTCAGCATGCGGCTCGGCAAAATGCATTCCTGCGATCAGCAACGCCGACACCAGAAACGAAAGCCCATTCAACACAAAAACGGCATCACGCCCAAGCCACGCGGCCACGAGTCCGCCGATCGTCGCGCCCAGCACCAGATTCATTGACCACGTGGTGGAGGAAAGCGTATTGGCGACGATCACGTCTTCGCGAGGCGTGATGTTCGGAATCACCGAGCTACGCGCCGGCTCGAAAAACGCCGCCATGATGGTCTCGGCTAGCAGCAGTGGATACACCAGCCACACCAGGCTGCGCGACCGCACAAGCAGCATCGAAAACACAATCACCACCCGCACCAGGTCGGCGGCGATCATGACCTTTTTTCGGCTGATTCGATCGTTGACAATGCCCGCAACTGGGCCGACGAAAGTCTGCGGCAAGACTTGCAGAACCAGGGCCAGAGCCACCGAACTGGCATGCCCGGTCAGTTGCAACAACAAT